>MDSV01231812.1_pt1 | contig 16142 bp, 16 predicted proteins | sample 810851 | NCBI WGS metagenome assembly MDSV01 (sample SAMN05326640, study PRJNA326480) | marine metagenome | isolation source: seawater | place: Atlantic Ocean: North East | collected 2012 | reverse complement strand
TTTCTGTTCTTTGTATGTGTCAACGTTGAACAAATTATATATCAACATTCCAATGTTTATCCTATTAATTGATGCTAAATATTTAAGATAATCATATTGTTTTTTATTAAAAGTAGTTTTTACAAAAGTTATAGTATTTAATTTTTTAACATTCGTTTCAGTCTTAAGTTTGACAACAATACCAAATACTTGTTTATTTCTAAATGTAATTTGCACTACTGATCCTATTTTAATTTTATTTTTGATACCACTAGCAACCTCATAAGTAAAATTAGAAAAAGCATATGTATTATTTGATATAACTTCTACATTTGCGTACATTAATCTATTACTGAATCAATTACTTTTATTGCGATATTGTTTTTAGACTCATCTTCAGTTTTAAGTAATACATTTGACCTATCAAGAATCTTGACTTGATTTCTATCTGAACCAAATTTATGTTTTAAGATATTGTTAATAACTAGATAATCAGAATTCTTTGAATTAATTTTTTGGAAATTATCATCATTTGAGGTTTGGGCTGAAAATGCAATAGTTGTAACTTTAGGAAATTTTATCTTAAATTCCTTTATTAAATCAAAATTTTGAGTTAATTCAAGATTAATTCCACCATTGGATCTTGATATTTTTCCAGGTTTTTTTTGAATAATAAAATCTGAAACTGCTGCAACCATAAATATATATTTAGAATCTTCAGCTACTTTACACATAAGATCATACAACTCTTTTGACGTATTAAAGGAAAAATTTTTTGCTCCCGGAATTGAATTTATATTATTTGAATGTAAATAAACTACGTCATATCCTCTTGAAAGTAATTCAATGGCTATTGCACCACCTTGTTTACCTGATGATTTATTAGTTACTACTTTTACATCATCAATTGGTTCAGAAGTTGGTCCAGATGTAACAATAATTTTTTCACGTGATTTTGTTATTACATTATACAATTCTTCAGGTTCAATCATTCTTCCATAGCCTTTGTCTCCAATATCCAAATTTCCATATCTAGGACCTAGGATAAAATATTTCTGTGACAGTTCTAATAGATTTTTTTGAGTTTTATCATTTAAATACATTTCCTCATGCATTGCAGGTGCAATATACATTGCCTTATTAAACATTAAAACAGTTGATGATAGTAAATCATCTGCAATCCCTTTATTTACTTTTGCAATAAAATTAGCTGTAGCGGGATATACTATGAAAATATCTGAATATCTAGCTAATTCAATATGTGGTGAACCATTAAGGTCGTCCCAATTAGATACAACTTCATTTTCTAATAAAAAGGAGTCTGTAAGATAGTTTTTTGAGCTGTGAGTGGTGATAATTTTAAAATTAAAAAATTGTTTGTAATCATGAACAAATTTTTCAGCTTTAGAACAAGCAATACTACCTGTTAAGCCAAGTAGTATATTTTTTTTCATTAACTTTCTTCTGAAACTTCGACCTTCCCTGCAGCAATTTCTTCAAATGCTACAGTTAGAGGTTTTCTGCTTAAGCTTTGAACTTGAGGTGGTGTGTAAGCACCTATACCTTCACCTAGTTGGTTAAAATATGAGTTTATATCTCTAGCTCTTCTTGCAGCAGTAATAACTAATGCAAATCTTCCAGGTGTTTCCTTTAATAAGTTTTCGATAGGTGGTTTTATCATCTGTCCTCCAGCTTATATATTATATCAATTATTTCATTAACTGAAGTATTTATATCAACATTCTCTATTTTAAAATCATACATATCTTTATATTTACGTTGCTTACTAGCTAACTGCATTCTATTATTTATAAATTGAGAATTGTGGCCACGGTTTTTTAATCTTTTAATTAATTCCTCATCTTCTATATCTATAAATAAACCGATAAAATCTTCATTATTATTTAGTAACTTTGTGGCCCCATTAACCTCCAAATCTAAAATAACTAACCCATTTTGTTCAAGCTGTTCTCTTGAAGTACCATATATAAATCCTCCATATTCTTCATATTCAACTAATTCGTTATTATTAATCATTTCCTGAAATTTATCATTTGAAATAAAGTAGTAATCCTTACCGTCAATTTCAGATACCCTTTTGGGCCGTGTGGTATGTGAAACAGAAAAATTGAAATTGATTTTTTTAGATAATGCATCAATAATTGTATTTTTACCTACTCCCGATGGACCAGTAATTATTAAGATCATATTTCTCCTACGAATGAAACAATTTCTTCAATCTGTAAATCGTTTAGTTCTTTTATCATCGTTTTTTCAGTTAATTCAATAGATTCAAGAAAACGTGCAGTTTTAACTTTTCCAATTAAACCTGTATGTGTTAAATATTTGTGTATCCTAATGGAGTTTAAGTTATTATTTGTAACAACTTCTCTCAATATTGATTGTAAATTACTATCTAAACGGAAGTTATTAAGAAATTCATCCCTTAATTTTTTAATAGAATTTATCTCATTTATTAATTTCATTATCTTTACTTATAGTATCCAATATAGCATTAACAAACTTTGCGCCATCAGTAGAGGAATGTTTATCAACTAATTTAGTCCATTCTGATACTATGACTTTCTTTGGTGTTAAATCTATTAGTAATTCAGAAATTCCTAAAATCAAACACGATCTTTCAGTTTTTCCAATACGTACTATAGACCAATTTTCAGATGTGTTGGTTAATATTTTTAATATATTTTGTATATTTTCATTTGTATGGTGAATTAATTGATTAGCTCTAGTTAATTGATTTGGTTCTAAATCATTTTCAATAAGAGTAATTTCATCAGAATAGTTTTCAAGAGTAAATATCGAATTAAACGCATAGTGTCTAAAATCGTATTTCATACTCTTGTGATATAGTTTTTAGTTTTAGTGTCTATTTTTATAATGTCATTTTCATTTACAAACATTGGTACTTGTAAAGTTAATCCTGTTTCGCAAGTCACTTCCTTTGTGCTTGAGTTAACAGAATCACCTTTTACAGCTGGTTCAGCCTTCGTAACAATTAGATTAATAGTTGATGGTAATAAAATTTCAATCGGGGTCTCTTTGTACATTGATATTGTGACTTCTTGATTAGCTTTCAATAGTTCAATTGATTCTGTAATTAAATTAACAGAAATTGAAATTTGATTATATGATTCCATATTCATAAAAATAAAATCATCAAGATCTTTATATAAATATTGAAACTTTTGTTTATCTATATACGCTTGCTCTATCTCTTCATCTGCTCTAAATGTTTTGTCAATTACTCCTCCGTTTGTAATATTTTTAAGTTTTGTTTTAACAAATGCTTTTCCTTTACCAGGTTTAACGTGTTGATATTCTAAAATGTTATATATCTGGGAGTCAACAATTATTGACTGTCCAGGTCTCATGTCGTTTGTTGAAACCATTAAGGAATCACTCCCTCTTCTTTGGCTTTATTTTTAAGATTTATAAATTCTTGATAGTTATCTGTAAAAGTCATTTTTCCACTTACGTCTGTTAATAAATAGTATATATAGTTATTTTCTGGTGTATTCATAATTGCATTCATTGATCTTTCGCCAAAGCCAGATATAGGAGTTGGAGGCAAAGACAAGTATTTATAAGTATTATATGGACTGTCTATTTGTAAATCTATAAGTAATACTTGAGACTTCCGTTTTTGAAGAGAATAAAGTACAGTAGCATCAATTTGCAAAAGCATATTATCATTCAAACGATTTCGTATAACTGATGATACCAGTGGTCTATCCTCATCTATTTTTGATTCAGTTTCAATTAAACTAGCAACGGTAAAAAATTGTGTAGGTGATTCTATCCAATCTGGAATTTTTTCATTTAATATAATATTTTCAAAGCGAATTTCAAGCTCATTTACTAAAGTTTGAAGGATAACTTCACCATTAGCTTCAATATCAATTTGGTACGTATTTGGAAACAATAGCCCTTCCCAATTTTGTAAATTTGTAAAATCATTATTAGGTAAGTAATTACTTATTACTTGGCCTGATGTTAATGAATTTTCTAGTTGAGATACTTCATATCCCGTTTGTGCAGAAATAGTACTTAATGTTTCAGATATCCACAATCCTTCTGGAATAGTGATAGTGTATGTTTTCAGTGGAGGTCCTTTAAGTAAAATCAATGTGATTTCTTCAAATGAAAGATTATTTTGAATTTCATATGACCCTGACCTTAATTTATCAGTTAAATTTTCATTTCTTAAATACAACTCGAAAGCAAGACTAGATGTTACTACTCCAGTTGAATCTAGAATAGAAGAGATTTGTGATGCTGAACTCCCCTGAGGGATGTTAATTTCAATAATTTTAATATCATCAACATTAACATTGTTATTAACTTCACCCGGTCTAACCATAGAAGCTAAGTTACTTAATGTAGTGAAAAAGAATAAAATAATTATCAACGTTGACAACAGTTGTATTACTAATTTATTTCTGTAATATATATTAATCATTTTGCTTAATATAACTCTCTAGTATTTCTAATGCAGATAAATCGTCAATTCTTTCATCTGTATCATTATTGAATAGTTTTGAAGTTAGTCTTTCATCAATTTTAAATATAGGAATATTAAATTTACTAATATCTTCAATAAATTCATTTACCAAATTAGTCATTCTATTTTCTGAATTATTCAACCCAATAGGATAGCCAACAACAAGTTGATTAATTTCGTATTCAAAAATAATATTCTTGATAGTTTTATTTAAAGATTCTTTTTTTACATCTATTACCTTTAATGGTATTGGTATAGATGTTTTTGTAGTTCTAAGTGCCAACCCGAGAAATCTCTCGCCAAAATCAATCGCTAAAATGTTGTTCAATATTATGATTCTTTAAGAATTGATTCTTTAGCTACCTTTAAAGCTTTAGTAGTCTCAAAATTATTTGGACCACCTCCGATTGATAAATCTGGATCTTTTGATGCTCCACCTCCATAGAGTGAGGAAATTTCAGTTACAATTGTGGATATATCTAAAGATATATTTTTTTTAGTAGCACCAATTATTGCATTTTTTCCATTTATGGAAGAATATAAGAAAGTTATATCAACCTCAGTTTCATTAATTAGCTGTAATGCTAAATTTCGCAGTTCATTGGATGAATTAATTTGAACTTCACCTATGTAAACATTTAGATTATTAATTTTTTCAATATTTTTAAGAATATCTTCAACTAAAGATTTAATCTCTAAATTTCTAAGAGACTTAAACTTTTCTTCGTAAGTTTCTAAAGTTTCAAGTTGTTTTATAAGTTTAGAAGAGACATCTTCCTCGTTAACCTTTAGAATATCTGCAACTGATTTATAGGATTTTTGAGCATTAAATAAAAAATTATAAGCTAACTTACCTGATAACATTTCAACTCTTCTTAAATTTGAACCAATAGATGATTCCTGTAACAAAACAATTAAACCTACATCGTGTGAATTATGAACATGGGTTCCTCCACACAATTCTTTTGAAAAATTTCCAATATTAACAACACGTACATCATCATCATATTTATCGCCAAAAAAAGCTAAAGCACCCTGATTTTTGGCATCATTAATATTCATAATGTCTGTTTTTACATCAAAATCATCAAAGATAACATTATTAGAAAGTATAAAAATTTCGTCTAACTCACTGGAAGTCACTTTTTCAGTATGACTAAAGTCAAACCTAAATTTACCTGGTGTCACGTTTGAACCAGCTTGAGCTACATGATCACCTAAAATATTACGTAATGCAGTATGTACAATATGAGCACCAGTGTGACTTTTCGAAACACCTGATCTAAAACTTTTATTAACTTCTAATTTTACTTTTTGGTCGACTTGTAAAGTATCATTATTAACTATTAAACCAGTAGCGCCATTACTAGCTTGAAATACATCGATTACATCGATAATTTCATTCTCGTATCTAATAACCCCCTTATCAGATATTTGTCCACCAGCTTCATAATAAAAAGGGTTGTATTTTGTAAAGATTATTGATTTATCATTAATTTTTTCTACATGATAAATCTCAGTTTCAAGATCAACTTGCTCATAACCTACAAATTCATTTGTATCAACATCAAAATTAACTAAAGTCGTATCATCAGAATTTGTTGATTTAGATTTCACCTTGTGTTCATCATATAACTTATAAAATTCATTGTCATCTATTTGAATTTCATTTTCTAACGATATTTCTTTAGTAAGTTCATATGGAAATCCAAAAGTTTCAAATAGATAAAAAGCATTTTCCGGCGACAGTGTTTTATTGTCTTTAATTAACGAATTTATTTCTTGTATTCCTTTATTTAAAGTTTTTTGAAATAAATCTTCTTCTTTAGTGAATAACTTAATGATTTTATTCTTATTATCTTTAAGTTCAGGATAAGAAGTGTTGTATATATCAATTACTACTTCAATAAGGTAATCAAGACTTGATGGTTCATCTTTTAACTGGTTGTAAGCTCGTATGGCTCTTCTTATCAATCGTCTTAAAACGTAACCTCTTCCTTCATTTGTAGGTACAACTCCATCTGCAATCATAAATGTTGACGATTTAATATGATCAATAATAATTTTCTCGTATTTCTTTCCTGGCTTATCGGTTTTATCCAGAAGTGCTTTATAAAGTGGTTGAAACAAATCTGTATCAAACAAATTTTCCTTATCTTGCATAATCATTGCTATACGTTCTAATCCCATACCTGTGTCTATATTCTTTTTAGGAAGTTCATCAACAACTTGAAATGGTTTATCTTGAATTGATTCCATAAAAACCAGATTCCAAATTTCTATAAATCTATCTTCACCACCACCAATCGGCCCACCGTCTTTACCATACTTAGAACCTCTATCGATAAAAATTTCAGAACAAGGACCACATGGACCTGGAATATTCATATGCCAAAAATTATCTTTATTTCCTCTTTGAATTCTGTTTTCTGGTACACCTATAAGATTTGTCCATATATCATATGCTTCATCGTCGTCTTTATAAACTGTAAACCATAATTTTTCATTGTCTACATTGAGAACTTCAGTTATGTATTCGTAAGAATACTTTATTGCTTCTTCTTTAAAATATTTACCTACACTGAAATTACCTAACATTTCAAAAAATGATAAATGTCTATCGGTATCACCAATAATATCAATATCAATCGTTCTAATACATTTCTGTGATGACACCATATTGGGTGATTTAGTAATTTTATTACCTAAAAAATAATCTTTTAAAGGTACCATCCCAGCAGCAGTAAATAAAAGAGAATTATCATGAGGAATCAAAGAAGAAGATGGAATAACTTTATGACCTTTAGATTCAAAATAATCTAAGAAACTTGTTCTTATCTCGTTACTATTCATTTTTACTTATATACTTTAGGTTGTATTCCTCTAAAAGATGTTCATCAATTTCAGCTGGAGCATTTGTTAAGGGATCCAATCCAGACTGAGTTTTTGGAAATGGAATAACATCTCTTATAGATGGTTGATTTAGTACTTCAGCTACTAATCTATCGATACCTATAGCAAAGCCAGCATGAACTGGAGTTCCATAGGATAGAGCTTCGATAAACCATCCGAATCTGTCTTCAATTTCCTTAACAGTTAATCCCCATTTCTCTAGTACAAGTTTTTGTATATCTGGGTCATTTATCCTTTGGGAACCTGAACCTAATTCAACGCCATTTAGTACTAAATCATAATGTAAAGCTGTGGCATTGATAGGGTTGTCTTTAAATATTTCATTATCTTTAGGTGATGTGAATGGATGATGAGATGGTTGTAATTCACCGTCTTCATGTTCAAAAAATGGAAAATCTTCAATCCATACAAATGAGTACAGCTCTTTAGTTGACGGTGTGAAAATTGATCTCCTAATTATATCAAGATACTGAGCAATTGAGGTCAGTTCTCCAGCTTGAAACAACAATGTACCTTTGCCATGTTTTAAGATAGATATTTTTTCATTATCATTAAGCAATTTAGCAAGTGGACCACTAATCTGGTTGTTTTCAATTTTGAACCATCCCAAACCATTAGAACCCAAACCTTTTATTTCGGTATCTAAAGTATCTAATTCTTTACGGCTCATAATTTGTTCTGTGTGAAGAGCTTTAATAACTCCTCCAGATTTAAGAATTTCATTTATAAATTTGATTTCAGTATCAATAAAAATATTACTTATATCGATTAATGTTTCAGTAATTCGCATATCGGGCTTATCAGTACCATAAAGATTCATAGAGTCACTATAAGTAAGCGTTTTAAATGGCACATCAATTTGGCAATCATATGCATCAGAAAATACGAACTTGATAATTTTTTCAATATTTAACTTAACAAGTTTAGGTGTGGCATCGGAAAACTCAAGATCTAATTGAGTAAATTCAGGTTGCCTATCCTTTCTTGAATCTTCATCTCTATAACATTTAGCTATTTGGTAGTAATTAGGAAATCCGGACATCATAAACAATTGCTTATACATTTGTGGTGATTGTGGAAGTGCATAAAAATTACTTGGAGATTTACGAGATGGAACGATAAAGTCTTTAGCACCTTCTGGGGTAGATTTAATTAGAGTTGGCGTGTCTATTTCATGTATATTTAATGTATTCATAACAGATCTTATACTTTTAAATGTATTAGATCTAGTCATTATATTTATTTTCATTGGTTCTCTTCTGAGATCAAGATATCTATATTTAAGTCTTATATTTTCGTCTGTTTCAATATTATTTTCAATTTGAAAGGGTAGTGTTTTACTAGAACTAATAACTGTTAAATTAGAAACTTCTACTTCAGAATCTCCCAAAAGAATTTTATTATTTACTAAAGATTCATCTCGTTTCTTAAATAAACCCTCAATTGAAATGTAGTATTCATTTTTTAATTTCGTATCAACTTCACCACTTTTGTCGAAAACTAACTGAATAGAACCAGTAAAATCTCTTAAATCTATGAATGTGAGACCTCCGTGATCACGTATGCTATCCACCCAACCTGTTAAATCTGTGATTTGAGTTTCATCGTTAATATTTAAAAGTTCATTTATGTTCAAGTAGTACCTCTATGCTGAAATCTTCAACTTCATTAGTTGTTAAGTTCTTAATTTTATCTTCATCAGTATTTATTAAATACATAACATTTTGATTTATAGCATCTTTAAACTGTTTATTTTCATTAGATAATCTAGGAGGTTTGCTGTAGTAAATATCGTGTTTATCCAGCATTTTTGAATATTTTGCAATTTTATTTATATCAGACCCTAATAGATAATATTTTATGATATTTGAAGGTACTGAAATACAATTCATTATTCTTTCAACCCCAAAAGCTACACCAACTCCATTAAATTTACCAATTGATAAAATTTCAGATAAATTATCGTATCTACCTCCTCCACCTACCACTACATCATCAGAAGTAACAAATTCAAAAGTTAGATCATTGTAATAATCAAGACCTCTCACTAAAGAATTGTCAATATCATATTTGATGTTTGTATTCTTAAGTAGGTCTGTGAGAGACATAAAAGAATCTCTTGATTCTTGATTAATATAATCATTAATTTTTGGAGCATTCATAATAACTTCTTTATCTTGAGGATTATTTGAATCTAATATGCGTAATGTATTATTACCAAGTTTTTCAAGACTTTCTTTTGATAATTTGTTTTGATTTGTATCAAAATATTTATAAAGTATTTTTACATATTTTTCACGATCTGAAATACTCCCAATAGTGTTAATTTTTAGTTGAATATCAGGAATTAATTCTTTAATAAAATTAAAAGAATCATTGATAATTTGAAAATCTGAATAAATGTCGATTAAACCAACTATTTCAAGACCAGCTTGATTAAATTCTCTATAACGATTCTTCTGAGGATTTTCATAACGAAACATTGATCCAAAATATGAATATTTATGAGTTGTGTCTTTATTAAACTCTGCGTGATATCTAACAATACTTGATGTACCTTCAGGTCTTAAAACTAATTCTCTACCACCTTTATCAGTAAGTTCGTACATTTGTTTTGTAACAATTTCTGATGACTCCCCTATTGATTTATCAAAAAGTTCTTTGTACTCAAGTAGAGGTGTTTGTATATACTTATATCCATAATTACGAAATATATCAAAAAAAAGTTTTTGGACACTTAGATACTTTTTTGCATTATCGTCACTTATATTCTGTGTTCCTTTTACTTGGTCAATCATTTAACAATACCTTAATATATTCATTATTATTTTTTATACTTTTAACTTTACCCGATGGACCGTGACCTGGAAGTATTTCAGAATCTTCATTAAAATTCATAAATATATTTTTTAGAGAATGGGACATGTCTTCCATGGAACCTGATAATAAGTCGGTTCTACCAATTCCATCTCTAAATACGAAATCTCCAGTAAATATTAAACCAGAATTTGTAAACTCATATGACACACTACCTTTTGTATGTCCAGGATTTTTGTGCACCTTAACATAATCGTATGGGATATCATCAGTCGATTTTAGATCTCCATCATATTCTTTAACATCAAAAGCGTTACCCATAAATGCTTTAATTTGCTCTTGTGGGTTTCTTGCTAGAAATTGATCATCTAAATTTATATATGAATTGAAGTTAAAATCTCTTAAACCAAGTGAATGATCATAATGTCCGTGTGTAATGAGGGCACCAGCTATAGTTAATTTATTTTTTTTAACATAAGCAAGAGCATCATCTAAATCTGGAGGTAGATCAATAAAAATACAAACTTCATTACCGAAAGGTTGCAGAACGTAACAGTTAGATGTAGTAAAACTAGTAAAAGTATTTAATTTAGTACTCAATTTTTACCTGGGAAAATTCTTGTAGCATCAAATACATTATCTATATTCTTTGAATCTTTTAAAATAGCTTCTAATTGATTACTGTCACTTATTTCTAATTGGAATATTAAACTTACTATTCTCTTACTATTCGTAACTGATTTAGCTACAAGTATATTTCCCCCATTATCGGATATAGCAATAGTTGCATCTCTCAACAAATAGGGTCTATCAATAGCTTCAATTTCTATCCACACTACTGTTCCAGTATTAGGCTCATAACCCCAACTAACATCTACAATTCTCTCACCTTTTTCTAAATCAATCTTTACATTTAAACAATCTGACCTGTGTATAGCAATACCATTAGATATTGTAACAAAACCAATAATGTCATCCCCAGGAACCGGAACACAGCATTTGGCAATACGAACTTGAATATCATCATATCCTTCAACAATTATCATATCTGACTTACTATCAGAGATTATTTCTGGTGAGAAGAGATCTTCATCTATAGAGATATCTCCGGGAAAAACGATCTTTCTTATCTTATTTCCTATTAAATTAACTCCCATATTTCCGTTTCCTAATCCTTGATACAATGTTTCAACATTAGGCAATTTCAAATCAGATAAAAGTTCATTTATAATTTGATCTTTTGATTTTGCCTCTAATATTTCACTATTTTCATCAAGCCATGTATTTAGAATTGTTTTACCTTTTTGTATATCTTCATCTTTGAGCTGTTTTTGATACCATTGCTTAATTTTGGAACGAGCTCTAGTAGTCTTAACAATATTGAGCCAATCTCTACTCGGACCTTTAGAATTGTCTTTACTAGTTAGTATCTCAATAGTGTCGCCTGACTTTAACTCATAACCAAGGTTCACTAATTTACCATTTACTTTTGCTCCTATTAACTTTTCTCCTACTTGAGTATGTATTGCAAAAGCAAAATCAACCGGTGAGGAACCCTGGGGAAGGGATAATACATCGCCTTCTGGTGTTAAACAAAAAACTTCATTTTCATATAGATCAAGTTTCATATGTTGTAAAAACTCATTAGGGTCAGTATATTCGTTTGACATTTCAGATAATTCAGATGTCCATTCAGTAAGATCATTTGATGGCTTTTCTTTATATTTCCAATGAGCAGCAACACCATGTTCTGCTCGATAATGCATGTCATGTGTTCTAATCTGAATTTCCATCTTATTACCATTTGGTGTTAGTACGGTTGTGTGCAGACTTTGATATAGATTAAATTTTGGCATTGATATAAAATCTTTAAACCTTCCAAGTACTGGTTGAAAATTTGCATGAATTAAACCTAGTATTGTATAGCAATTTTTAACATCATCAGTAATTATCCTTATACCCACAAGATCGTTTATTTCATTAAAAGTCAAACCATTATTTACAATTTTTTTATAAATTGAATAATTATGCTTAGGTCTTCCAATTACTTCAGCAGAAATTGAATTATCAGAAAGTAAAACACCGATTATATTGACAGCTTCGTTAATTTGGTCTGATCTATCAGGATTTGTTTTAATAATTTGTTCTTGTATTTCATTATTCTGTTTATGAAAAAGAATTTTAAAAGAAGTATCTTCAAGAGTATGTTTAATTGATTGGAGTCCTAGCCTGTGCGCTAGTGGAGCATAAACATACAATGTCTCACTTGCTATTTTTTCTTGTTTCCAATCTGGTTGATACTCGATTGTTTCTATATTGTGTAACCTATCAGCTAATTTAAGAATGAGAACTCTGATATCTTTTGACATAGCTATGACCATTTTTCTTATAGCATCAGCTTTTGCTTCTTCTGTAGAGTTGTAATTTATTTTGTCTATTTTTGTAACACCATCTACAATATCAGCTACCTCAATGCCAAATTTCTTCTTAATATCTTTATACGTAATATCAGTATCTTCAACTAAATCATGAAGAAAAGCAGCAATAATTGTTTCAATATCTAAATTTAAATTAGCGAGATAATGAGCAACTTGTAATGGATGAGTAATATATGACTCCCCTGATTTTCTTTTTTGATTGCGATGACCTTCAGAAGCATAAAGAAATGCTTCGTTTATTACTTCATGTTCAGATTCATCATAGGTTGCTATGATTTCGTTTAGTAAATTATCAATCAGATCAGTTTCACTTAATTTAGCCATAACTTAATGGTACTAAAATTAATTAGTTTTAATTATTTTTGATAAAAATGGTACTGTAACGAAGATTGAACTGTATGTTCCTGAGATTATTCCAATTAGTAAAGGAATAGCAAAATCAGACAAGTTACCTTCTATTCCGAGATAATTACCAATAAATATTATTGAGACTATTGGTATAGCTGATGTTAACGAAGTATTAATACTTCTCATTAGTACTTCGTTAAAGGTTTTATTTAATACATTTTCATTCAATGAAGAAATTTTAAAAGCCTTTTGAGAATCTTTTAACTTATCAAACAAAATAACAGTATCGTATAGTGAGTAACCTAGGATTGTTAACAATGCAATTATTGTAGATGGTGTAATTTCTAGACCAATAACAATATAAATTGAAAAAGTTAGTAGAAGATCATGAATCAATGCAACTAAAGCAATAATTGCATATTTATATTCATATCTGATTGAAATTAATATAGCAATTATAGATATGAAAATTATGAGTGCTCTTATACCTTTTTCTGTGATATCTTGTCCAAATGTAGGACCCACTCGTTGAAAGTCTATTTCAGATGTATTTATATTAAATGTATCAGAAATAAAATTTAATAATTCTGTTTCGATTTCTTGAGTTGACTCAATAGCACGAAATATAATTGTATCTGAATTATCAAATGTTTGATATCTGGATACTTGAAGTATCTCATTATTCAAGACATTATTAATATCTTCTTCTGTATATTTAGTAGTTAGTTGATACGTAGTGCCTCCAGTAAAGTCAACAGATAAATTTAACGTAAAAATACCAAAAATTGAACTTATTAAAATTGCTGTAAATAATATGAATTCAATAATAAATAGTTTATAAAACCTACTACCTAAGCTATTAAAATCAACCGAAGTAGTACCTAGAAATAGTTTTTTAAACATCAGCCAGGTCCTTTCTGGAAAGTGGATAAAAGAATCTTGGGTTATCAGTTAGACTACCTAAACTTGGTACTGCATTACCAATAAATAATCTAGTGTAAAATAAATCAAATACTGTGGCTAAACCTAAAGTAAGGGCAAAACCTCTTATTGGGCCAACTGCAAGTATATATAAAATTATTGAAGCAATAATTGAAACAAAGTCAGCAACTAAAATAGTATTCCATGCTTCCTTTACAGCTTTTTCTGTTGCAAAATTAAATGATCTACCAACTTTTAACTCATCTTTCAATTTTTCAAAAATAACTATATATGAATCTGCTGTTAAACCTATAGAAACAATAACTCCAGCGATACCAGCCAAAGTTAATGTATAGCCTTGAAATTCACCTAGTAGTGCAATTACTGAATAAAAAAGTGCACCAAATGAAGATAATCCTAATATTGCAACAATACCGTTGAGCCGGTAATAAATTAACAGAAAAACACTCACAATAATTAAACCAACAAAACCAGCTTGAAGACCAAGATTCAAGGTATTTTCACCTAACGTTGCTGAAACTTTTTGAATACTGGATCTTTCAAAAGAAACTGGTAGAGCACCATAACGTAATATAACTGCTAGATTATTTGCAGATTCTCCTTGATCAGCATTACCCATTGAGATAGCAGCTGTACCTCCAGTAATACCTGTATTTGGGTTAACATCTATAGCAACTCCAGGTGCGGATATTACTTGACTATCTAAAACAATTGCCAATTTTCTTTGCTCACCTATATTTGAAGCAAGCTTCTTAGTTAGGTCAGTAAATTTTTGTGCAGAATCATCTTTAAAGACTAATTGAACAATCCATTCATTTTGTGGATAAACAGCTAAAGCATCATCTATATCACTACCAGATAATTCAGCTGGACCTAGCTCGTATATCACTGGAAAACCATCTCGTAATGACAGTAAATATGAGTTATTATTTGGATTATCATCAATTGTTAATCCGGTTAATCTATCAACACCTTCAGGAGCATTTATAATTGGATTGTCAGGATCATCAGGATTCTCTAAAATTTCTAAAGCTGGCGAGTAGCCGATATTTAATGAGGAACTTAATACGGGCCTAAAAGTTAACAAACCAGTTGTACCAACTGCTTCTAGGGCTTTTTCTTGATCAGTAATACCAGGTAATTGAACAAGTACTGAATTTTCACCACTAATAGAAATTTCTGGTTCTTGAACTTCACCAAATGCAGCTATACGGGTCCTCATTATCTCAACTGCCTGTTCTATAAGTTCAGGCTCTGTATCTTCATCTGCAGTTAGTATTACTGAAATACCTCCCTGTAGGTCCAATCCCAATTTTGGTTGAATTTCATTCGTAAAAGTAAATACAAATAAAGAAACTGACAAGACAGGTAAAAATAGTAACTTTAAAATTCTTTTCATATTTATTTAAATGAAATATTAGATTTTAATATTTCTAATTCACCTTTTTTTATTACAAGCGTAACAGTTGTATCTTTAATGTTTACAACCCTACCGTGAATTCCTGAATCAGTAATTACTTGATCTCCAATTGATAATGACTCTACGTATTCTTTATGTTTTTTCTGTCTACGCCTCTGAGGTATATATAAAATTACATAAAAAATAAGAAATACTGATATTAAAGGTATGAGAGCGATCAATTCATCCATTTATAATACTTTCTTTATATTTATCAAATTCTGAGTTTAATATACTTTCTCTAACTTCGGTAAGGATATTTTCGGTCTGAACAAAGTTATGTAATGTTAAATAATACCATGATGATGTGCTTTCATTTAATAAGAGATGTCTTAGATAGGACTTTGAATAATTTATACATGTAAAACATTTACAATCAATGACTAATGGGTCAGTATCTAATTTATATTTAGCATTTTTTAGATTAATGAATTTTCCTTTATTAATAATTTTTCCATGCCTAGCCAATCTTGCTGGCCAAACACAATCGAACATATCAACTCCAAGTTCAATGAGTTCTAACATTCCTTGAATGTCACCCAAACCCATAACATAACGTAATTTATTATCAGGTAGCATATCAATGGTAAAGTTTACAATTTCCTTTCTTTCATTAGGAGTTTCTCCTAGAGCTAAACCGCCAATAGCATAACCATTAAAATCAAGAGAGAGCATATCCTTAGTAGATTTTTCTCTGAGTTTTTTATGCTTACCTCCCTGAATA
>MDSV01010476.1_pt1 | contig 16143 bp, 17 predicted proteins | sample 810851 | NCBI WGS metagenome assembly MDSV01 (sample SAMN05326640, study PRJNA326480) | marine metagenome | isolation source: seawater | place: Atlantic Ocean: North East | collected 2012 | reverse complement strand
TTTAATTCTAATGGCATAGGATTATGATTTAAAAGAATTAGATACGTTCTCTATATTTTTCTCAATATCACCCTCAATTAAGCCTCGACCCATAATTATTTTGTTTGCACCATTTTTTATACTTTCCAATGGTGTACAAACACGTTCTTGATCATTTTTATTATTTTTAGGCATGCGTATTCCGGGGGTAAAAATTAAAAGGTCTGTGCCTATAATTTCCCTGACAGTTTTTGCTTCTAATCCTGAACAAATTACTCCTACGTGAGTTTCTTTGGCTAATTCTGCTAATTTTTTAACTTGCTGCGATACACTATTATTACTTCCAATTATTTTTTGGTCGTTATCATTTAATGAAGTTAAAATTGTCACCATCATAATATTGGGTTGTGACTTAATTTCTTTTGCTGCTTGTTTTGCTTTATCGATCATTAGTTTCCCACCCTGACCGTGTATTGTTAAAAAACTAAAATTTATATCGTCTAAAGCTTTAATTGATTTATAAACTGTTTCTGGAATGTCTTTAAGTTTTAGATCTAACATTAAATTAGTAATACCTATTTTGTTAAATTTTTTAATGCCATCTTTTCCATGAGCATTAAAAAACTCTAATCCCAATTTAAAAGTAAAAATTTTATCTTTAATTTTTTTTGCAATATTTAACGCTTCGTCTATATTTGTGGTGTCTAAAGCAAGAATAATTTTATTCACTGATATAAATCTATTTTTTAATAAGTATCAGATATTTTGTTATCAGTAAAATTTTTGTTCAAACGTTGGTATAAAATTTTACTCATTTTCCATTTAATAGCTTTTTTTTCAGGTATTTGTATAGTTTCTGCATTTTTTGGATTTCTTCCCAATCTAGCTTTTCTTAAAGCAGTTTTTATTCGACCCCAGCCTCTTATTTCTACCGCTTCATTTCTACAGAGTGCTTTAATCATTTCAGAAATTATTATTTCAACAATCTTTTCTATATCTTTTCGAAAAATACTTGGATGTAAGTTGCAAAGTTGTTGTACCAGTTCAGATTTGACCATGTACTATTATACAACTATTTTTTTGTCTTTGAATCTTTTTTCTTTTTAAGTTTTAGAGCTTTTCCTAAAATATCACCCAACACTCCACCTGAATCTGTAGATCCATATTTTTTGACGGCTTCTTTAGCTTCTTTATCTTCCAAAGCTTTAATAGATAAAACAACTTTCCTTTTTTCTTTATCTAATTCAATAATCATAGCATCTACTTTATTCCCAGGAGCAAACCTTGAGGGTCGTTGATTTTCAACTTCTTTGGCTAGGTGATTTTTTTTAATTAAAATTGGAAAATCTTTATTTCCAGCATGAACATAAATTCCATTTTTACTAGAAGAGTCCACAATAGCTGTTATTACATCTGAAGTATTTTTTTGATTGAAAAATTCAAATGGATCACCTTTAAGTTGTTTTATACCCAGTCTGATTTTTTCTTTCTCACGGTTTATTTCCAAAATCTTAAATTTAACAGATTGGTTTCTTTTGTAATTTGTTAGCTCAGACTCTTTTTCAGACCAGCTTAAATCTTTATAGTGTATCATACCGTCAAATTCAGAATCTTTAATTGTAATAAATAAACCATAATCAGTTATATTTTTTACAACTCCTTCTCCAGTACCTCCAACTTGATAATCTTGAGTAAATTTTTCCCAAGGGTTTGCCAAGGTATTTTTATAACTTAAAGAAAGTCTTCTTTTTTCTGTATCTTTTTCTAAAATTTGTACTTTTATTTTCTGTGATGTAGTTAAAATTTTACCAGGATGAATATTTTTTTTAGTCCATGATAATTCTGATTGATGTATTAAACCTTCTAAACCTTCTTCCAGCCGAGCAAAACAACCATAATCTTGCACCTTAGTAATAATAGCTTCATAAGTTTTTCCAATTTCGTATTTATCAATTGATTTCGCATAAGGATCTTCAGTGAGTTGTTTAACTCCTACACTTATTTTTTTATTATCAGGTTCAATTTTAGTTATTTTTACTTTTATTGATTGTCCAATTGAAAGTAATTCAGAGGGTCTACTTATTCTTGACCACGAAATATCAGTTATATGTAAAAGAGCATCAGCTCCATTTAAATCTATAAATGCACCCCAGTCAGTTAGATTTTTAACAGTGCCTTGAACGACGTCACCCTCTTTCATTTTTGAAACTATTTTATCACGATCATGGTCTCTAATTCTTTCCATGATTGCTCTTCTAGATAAAACAATATTTCCTCTTTTCTTATCTAATTTCACACATTCAAAAGTTTGAGGAACTTTCATTAAATGGTCAAAACTTTTTAAAGGTTTCAAGTCTACTTGGGATCCTGGCAAAAAACACAGACATGATTCAACATCTACAACAAATCCACCTTTACAACGTGATGTTATTATTCCTTTAATTTGTTCTTTGTTTTCAAAAGCTTTTTCCATTTTTTTCCATGAACTGGCTTTTCTTGCTTTTTCTCTACTAACAACAACATCTCCAAATTTATTTTCAATCTTTTCTATTAGCACATCAACTTTTGATCCAATTTTAATATTTTCAATTTCTTTAGAAAATTTAAATTCATCAATTGAAATAGCACCTTCACTTTTTAAACCAAGATCAACAAATATAAATTTTTTACCTACTTCACTCACAATTCCGGTAGTTATTTCTCCTTCTTTAAATTTTCTTTCACCCAAATCTTGAGAAAGGAGCTTCTCAAATTCTTTGTTTGAACTTTTATTACTTTCGTTTCTTTTTATAAACTCTTCCATATTCTCTAATTTAATTTTTTATCAATTTCTTTTGACATTTTAGCTACCATTTCTTTTTTTGATAAAATGTCGGTGCGTATTATTATCGAATCTTTGGTTTGAATTAAAGGGGAAAAGCGTCTTGTTATATCAAGCTCATTACGCTTTTTTAGGGATTTTTTTACTGTATTTAACGTAATTTCCTTATTAGATATTTTTAAATCTTTCCAGCGCCTAAGAGCGGCAGTATTGACATTGCATTTGAAAAAAAACGCTAAGTCATACCGTGGATTTTTATTTAAAATTTTTGAAGATATATCACGACCTTCAATAGCTATTTTATTATATTTTTTGGCAAATTTTTTTTGAAAATCTCGTAAAATAATTCTAACTTTTTTTTGTTTTGCAATTATTGATGAGTAGTTGCTAATTTTTTCAGTATGCAAGTTCATGTTTGTTAAAAGTTTGTAATTTAGCTTTTTAAACTTTTTTTTCAAAAACAAAATTTTATTTTTTGGGTTATTTTTTAAAATTAAAAAGGCTGCGTATCGATATAGCAGTCCTGAATTTAAAAGATTTAATTTATATTTTTTAGAAATTAACTTTGCTCCCAAGCTTTTCCCTGAGGCACTGTACCCATCAAAAGCTAATCTAAGATATTTTCTTTTAGTTTTTTTTGATTTCAATTTTTCCTCCGATGTTTCGAATTAAAGAAATAAAGTTAGGAAAAGAAGTATTGACAGTTTCAAAATTATTAATTTTAATTTTAATTCCAGTAACTAATGCCAGTATAACAGCTGACATGCATATCCTGTGATCACCTTTTGTTTTGACCGTAATATACTTCTTTTTAAAATTTAAATTTTTCTTACCATAAATAGTCATAGTATCATTTGTGGATTTACAAAAAATACCAGACTGAGTTAAGAGTTTTTGCATTTCTTTTATTCTATTACTTTCTTTTTTTGTAGCTTCATTTATTGATTTAAATTTAGAAATTCCATTTGTTAAACCAGCCAAAACAAAAAGTATTGGTAGTTCGTCTATTAAAGAAGGAACTAATTCTTTAGGGCAGCTAAATGATTTTAATGAACTGCTTTTAACTATTATAGAACCAACTTTTTCGCCTGATACTTTTTTTAGATTTTTTATTTTTATATTTGCGTTCATCTTTTCTTTTAATATTTTTATAAAACCTATTCTCGTAGGGTTACATAGCACATTGTGAATAATTAATTTAGAATTTGGAATTAGAAGGGTTAGTGCAGCTATGAAAGCTAATGAGCTTGGATCAGAGCTTACAGTATAATTAAAAGAATTAAGGTTTTTCCTTCCTTTTAAAGAAATCAAATTTCCTTTTTTAAGTTTTTTAATTTTTATATTAGAATTAATTTTTTTTAGAAAAAGTTCAGTATGATTACGACTAATTTTTTTTTCTTCAACTGTTGTTGTGCCAAATGTTGAAAGAGCAGACAAAAGTATAAGACTTTTAATTTGTGCACTACCTTTACTTTCAATGTGATGTTGAGCTAGCGGCATAGAGGTTCCTTCTAGGGTTAAAGGTAGGGTAGTCTTTTTATTTGGATAAAAAAAACAACCTATTTTTTCCAAAGGCTCAATCACCCGAGTCATATCTCTTTTATTCATAGATTGATCACCATATAAATAAAACTTATTTGGGTATGTAGATAAAAGTCCAGACAAAAGTCTTGCAGTTGTACCGCTGTTTCCTACAAAAATCTTGGTTATTTTTTTTTTAACTTTGAAGGAATTTAAACCATTCCCATAAACATAATAAATATTATTTTTTTTTACAATTTTTACACCCAATGTTTTTAGAGCATTAATACAATTTAAAACATCCTCAGATTCTAACAATCCCTTTATTTTTGATAAACCAACGCACTGACTAGCTAAGATTATTGATCTTAGGCTAAGGGATTTATCAGTAGGAATTTTTATTGTTTTACTAAAGGATTTAATTTTGTCTTTTAATAAAACAGAAATTTTTTTTTTCATTAAATATTAGAAAGTAAAATCTTCACCAAAGTATAATTTTTTTGCTTCAGCTGTATTGACAATCTGTCTTGGAGTTCCATTAGCTACTATAGCTCCGTTTGCAATTACATATGCACGGTCAACAACGCTCAGGAGTTGAGAAGCGTTATGATCTGTTACCAAAACAGCACAACCTTTGGCTTGTAATTTTAGGAGCAATCCTTTGATATCTTGTATCGAAAGCAAATCAACACCGGCAAAAGGTTCGTCCAATAATAAAATTTTTGGATTACTTATTAAACATCTGGCAATTTCAGTTCTTCTTCTTTCTCCACCAGATAAAGCAGTAGCTTTTACATCTCTTAAATGAGTTATAGAAAATTCAGCCATTAGTTTTTCTACTATTTCTTTTTGTTGTCTTGCACCTTTTTTTATAATTTGAGCAATTCCCAACAAATTTTCATAAACGGTTAAGCCTCTAAAAATTGCAGTTTGTTGAGGCAAGTAAGCTATACCCAATTTAGATCTTTCATGAATGGCTAAATCTGTTAACTTTTTATTCTCTAGGAAAATATCTCCATAATCACATTTAAGGAGCCCTAATATAATACTCATAAATGTACTTTTGCCAGCACCATTACTTCCCAATAATCCAAGCATTTCACCCTTATTTAAATGTATATCAATTTTTCTTAAAATAACCCGATCGCCAAAGGATTTAGATATACTTTTTGCTGCTAATATTGGTTTAGATTTAAATTTAATAATTCTAAATTTTTTTACATTACTCATTGAACTAATTTCATTTTTATTTTTTTATTATCAAACATTGAAATATGATAATTTTTTGTTGTAAAATCATAATCTACTTTATCAGCCAATAATAAGCTTTCATCATCAGTTAAAACAACATCATTATAGGCGCTAGCAAAATCTTTAGTAGAAATTAAATCTAGATTATTTGATAAAATAGTAGTTTCTCCATCCGTAGCTTTAACATTTTGTTCAAAATAACTATCATAAGTGACTTTATTATATGTGCCTAAATCACTAGTTATAGTAACGATTCTTCCATCACTCATATGGATTATAGCTTTCATATTTTTCATATGAACAATCTCTGGTTTCTCTTCATAGATATATGCTTTTTTTGATTTAATTATAAATTCTTTATCTAAATTATAAATTCCTTTGTATTCGATACTATCGAAAGTATTAGTTGTTGCTACGGTATTATCACTTTCAATCAAGTCATCATTATCACTTTCAATTAAGTCATCACTATCACTTTCAATTAAGTCATCACTATCAGCTTTTACTAAATCATTGTTCTTACTTTCAATAATTTCATTATCGATTACACTTTTTTGTTCATCAGCAAGATACTTTTTAAATGTATTTTTTTTGATCATAGGATAGAAAAAATAAGTAGATATAATTAGAAAAAAACCTAGAGATAAAAGAAAAAATTGTAAGATTTTCTTGTTTCTTGTCATTTAATACCTCTGTTTAAGCAGTGATGCAGATGCAAAACTCCAACTAATTTTTTTGTTTTTTGTTTAGTATTATTTTTACTCACAAGAAGAGATGTTATTTTTAAATGATTCATTTTTTCTATTGCCGAAAGAGCTGTATTAGTTTCAGATATCCAAGCAGGATTTTTAGTACATATTTGTGTGATTTTTTTTTTTATAAAGATTGTTGCTATTACGTCTTACATCTCCATCAGTTATTAAATTTATTTTACCTTTTTTTTCCTTAATACAAACAACTCCTAAATTCTTTTTATTCATTTCTGTTAACGCGTTTTTAATAGATCTGTTTGCTAAAATTAAAGGAATATCTTTTCCTGTTGCCATTATTTCTTTAACTTGGATTAATGCAGTAGCTAAAGAACCCGATGGATGAGTGTTAATAAATTTTTTGTTATTCCATTTTTTTCTTTTCATACAAGCAATAGAAAGAGCATCGCCCCAAGCGAGAAAATTTAACGATGAGGATGTAGGTGCTAACGTGTGGCCTGCTTCAATAACTTTAGGAAGCAGAATTTTTATAGTTGAATATCTAAGAAGCATTGATGAGGGTTTACAACTTACACCTATTATGGAAGTATTTTGTCTTTTAGCATATCGTAAAATACTATTAAGTTCAGAAGATTCACCCGAAACGCTAAATACTAATAAAACATCTTGATTTTTTTGAATAGCTCCAAGCCCACCATGTTGTAAGTCGTTAGCAGAAAAAGCAACACTCGGAGTTCCTAAACTCGATAATGTTGCAGCAATTTTGAGTCCAACAATGTAACTTTTACCCACCCCCACAACCAGGCATTTTCCTTTTGCTTTAGAAATTAAACTAACAGCTCTAGAAAATTGAGATTTATTATTAAAAGTACCAGACAATTTTTTTAACGCTTTAATTTCTGTTTGAACTGTTTTTTTTGCTATTTGTAAATCTTTATTCATTTAATGTGAAAATATATCTTCAGTAAAACCCTCTTGGTCTAATTTGATTCTTGTTTTTAAAAATTGAATACATCTCTCATAAAGTTCTAGTCTATTTTCTCTTACTAACATTTTATTAAGATCTTCCCTAATTTTATGCAAATATATAACATCATTACTACAATATTGAAGTTGACCATCAGTAAGTTTTTCTAAATCTTTATTCCAATCACTTGAACCAAGTCTCTTATCTAACTTTTTACCACAAAATTCTAAAACTAAATCTTTTAATCCGTGGTATTGAGTATAAGTTCTACACAATCTACTTGCTATTTTTGTGTCAAAAATATTTTCTATATTGCATTTAAGAAAAAATTCTAAACCAGAAATATCATATCTTAAATAGTGGCCAATTTTTGTAATTTTATTGTTTTCTAAAATTTTTACAATATTTGGTGCTTTATAATTTTTTCTATTCGGCTGGCAGATATAAGCATCATTATTTCCTGTGCTTATTTGAATTAGACTTAATTTATCCCTATGGGGTATTTGTAATCCTGTACCTTCAGTATCTATAGCCAGACTCGAGTGCTGCTGTAATTCCTTCAATGCTTCTGTCGAAATATCATCTTGAAACTTATAAATTTTAGTCATACTTAAATACATATATAATGTTAATGTTGTTAAAATGCAAAATAATCAGAAAATAATTGCTGTTTTTGGAGCTGGGGGTTTTTTGGGTAAACATTTAATGCGTGAACTAACAAAATTAGATTATCGTGTTAAGGTGGCAACGCGAAACCCCTATTTAAAAGGCTACTTAAAACCATTGGGAAACCCAGGGCAAATAGAACTCTTTAAAACAAATATATTTAATGAAGATGACGTTAGAAATGTTTTAAAAAATTCTGATTTTGTTATTAATTTAATTGGCATTTTGTACGAAACAAGAAAACAAAAATTTAATCAAATTCATTCACAATTTCCTTTTCTATTAAGTAATTTATGTAAAGAGTTAGGTGTACAGAATCTAGTTCATATTAGCGCACTTGGAGTAAATGAAAATCATACTTCAAAATATATGCAATCAAAGTTACAAGGAGAAAAAAATATTATTGACAATTTTAAACCATCTGTAATTTTGAGACCATCTGTAGTATTTGGCCCCGAAGATAAATTTTTTAATACTTTTGCAGCTTTAGCTCAATTTTCGCCTATCATCCCTTTAGTAGGTGAAGGTAAAACTAAATTTGCACCAATTTATGTAGGTGATGTAGCAAAATCAATAGTCAAATCTTTAGAATTAAATAATCCAGATGTAAAGATTTATGAATTAGGTGGACCAGAAAATTTTTCTTTTAAGGAACTGATGAATATTTTGTTAACTGAAATAAAAAAGAAAAGACTATTAGCTCCAATTCCTTTCGGTCTTGCTAAAATAAATTCATATTTGCTGCAATTATTGCCAAGACCACTTTTAACTCCAGATCAAGTAGAATTATTAAAGTATAACAATATTACTACTGGCCAATATCCAACCCTTAAAGATCTTGGTGTTGATGGAAAAACTATTAAAAGTATTTTACCTAAATATATTTATAGATTTAGGTCTGGTGGACAATTTGGTTAATTTATTTTAGATTTTATTAAGCAGATTTAACTTTTTTTTCAATAAACTTAGGAATCTCTTCTTCACTTGGAATAGTATCTTCCTTACTATTTTTAGGCTGGAAAGCGTAAAGAATATGCAATTTACAGTAAGGAAATTTTTCTAATGGTTTTCTTCCACAAAAGTAGAAATCTTTTTCATAAGGGTGACCAATTGGCCATCTACACGTCTCGTCAGTTAATTCCTCAAGTGTTTTTGGATTTTCTGGTTCAAAATTTTTATCTAATAACAATGATTTAAATCTTGATCTCCTGCTAGGTTTAGCTCCTTTTGTTTCAACAACATTTTCGTCTTTTGCCTTAGTTACAACGGTATTTTTTTTTGAAGCTGCTCTAGCTTGTAAATTTAATCTATGTGCTTTTCCAATAACAGCATTACGAGTGGTTTCACCAAGCAAATTAGCAATTTGACTTGCTGTATGACCTTTATTCCAAAGATCTTTAAGTTTATTTTCTCTTTCTGGTGTCCAACTCATATTTATAATAAGTTGATTAAAGCTACTATATGTAGTATTTGCAATAAAAAAAAATACTGCATGTGGATACTTTTTAAAAATTAATATCTTTGAATGACTATGGTTTTATTTAATAAATTCTTTTCAATTAATAATATATAAGCTCTTTATGGTTGAAATTGAGCAAAAATACAAAATTTATGAGCAAAAATTTAATTATGTAAATTGGATAGGTTTTTGGACACTTTACAAAAAAGAAGTATTAAGATTTTTAATAGTTGCTATACAAACTATTATATCCCCACTAGTAACATCACTTTTATTTTTATTAGTTCTTACTTTAGCTATAGGTAATGAAAAGGGTAGTGTTTTAGGCTTACCTTTTATAACTTTTCTTGCTCCTGGATTAATTGCAATGCAAGTTATCCAGCAAGCTTTTTCTCATTCCTCTTCATCAATTATGATAGGTAAAATCCAGGGAAATATTGTTGATCTTCTATACGCTCCATTAACAGCAGGAGAAATTACTATAGCAACAAACTTAGCGGCATGCACAAGAAGTATAATGATCGCAATAGTCTCTATTTTAGTATTTAAATTTTTTGTTGATCTTGAAATTCATAATATATTCTACGTTTTTATTTTTACTTTTTTAGGTTCTTTTATTTTAAGTTCTATTGGTTTTATTATTGGTTTATGGGCTGAAAAATTTGATCATATGGCCAGCGCAACTAATTTTATTATAGTTCCACTTTCTTTTTTATCAGGTACTTTTTATTCAATTGAGAGATTACCAGAGATTTTGAAAAACATTAGTGAGATGAATCCATTTTTTTATATTATTGATGGATTTAGATATGGTTTTATAGGTGTATCAGACGGATCAATAAAATTTGGTCTTTTTTATCTTGTTATACTAAGCTTTCTTACTTGGTTTGTGGCGTATCTTTTATTTAAAAGAGGATATAAAATAAAATCTTAATTTATTTATGAGTTCTGTCCTAGGAACATATGCTAGAAAAGATATTTCTTTTACAGAGGGAAAAGGCAGTTATCTCATTGCAGAAAATGGAGAAAAATATCTTGATTTTGTTCAAGGTATTGCAACCAATATCTTAGGTCATTGTCATGAACATTTAGTTAAAACTATTCAAGATCAATCTAAAAAACTATGGCATGTTTCTAATGCTTTTGTTATTCCAGATCAAGAAAGACTAGCTAAAAGATTAACAGATAAAACTTTTGCTGATTTTGTTTGTTTTCAAAATTCAGGTACCGAAGCAACAGAAGCAAGTATAAAGATTGCAAGAAAATATTTCCATAAAATTGGAAAACCTGAAAAAAATAGAATTATAACATTTAAAGGGGCTTTCCATGGCAGAACTTTAGCTGCTCTATTTGCGGCTAATAATCCTAAACATACAGAAGGTTTTGGCCCTAAAGTTGATGGTTTTGATCAAGTGCCATTCGCCGATCACGAAGCTATAAAAAAAGCTATAAATAATAATACAGCAGCAATTATGGTTGAAACGATTATGGGAGAAGGAGGTATTAAAATTGTTCCAGACTTTTGCCTTAGAGGACTAAGAGAGCTATGTGATAAACACGAAATACTTTTGATATTAGATGAAGTACAAAGCGCATATAGAACAGGAAATTTTTTTGCTTTTGAATCTTCAGGAATAGAGCCTGATATTGTCCCTATAGCAAAAGGAATAGGCGGAGGCTTTCCAATTGGAGCATGTTTAGTTACAAAAAAAGTTTCTGTTGGAATGACAGCAGGAACTCACGGTAGCACTTTTGGGGGAAACCCATTAGCTATGGCTGTTGGAAATGCAGTTCTCGACGTTCTTTTGAAAAAAGATTTTTTAAATAATGTAAAAAAAAAAGGTGAATATTTTCAAGTAGGTTTAGATAAAATTAAAAAAAAATACCCAAAAATTATTGCAGAAATAAGAGGGGCAGGTTTAATGATAGGTTTAAAAATGTTAGTAGACAACACTGACTTTATGAAAAAACTTATGGATCATAAAATGCTTACCGTGAAGGCTGAAGAAAGTGTTATAAGACTTTTCCCCCCGCTTATAGTAAGTAATAATGAATTAGATGAAGGAATTAATAAAATAGAAATAGTTTGTAAAGAAATGAGCTAGTTATGAAAAAATTTATAAATATAGCAGATATAACTAAAAAAGATTTAAGACTTATAATTGATAACGCAAAATCGAGAAAAGAAAAAAGATCTACTCTGAATAAAAATCAAATTGATTCTGATGCGCCACTTGATGGAAAAATTTTAATTATGATTTTTGAAAAACCTTCAACAAGAACTAGAATTTCTTTTGACTTAGCGGTAAAACAATTGGGTGGAAAATCATTAATCTTAAATCCTGATGAAATTCATTATGGCACTGGAAATGAAAGTTTATATGATACTGCAAAAGTTTTATCTCAGTATGCTGATATCGTAATGCTTAGAACTCATGCTCACAAAAATGCAGTAGAATTTTCTAAGCATTTAGATGTACCATTAATTAATGGACTGACAGATTTAAGTCATCCATGTCAAATAATATCAGATATAATGACTTTTGAAGAGCTTAAGGGACCTATAAAAAATAAAAAAATTGCATGGCTGGGTGATGGAAATAATATTGTTTATTCATTAATCGAAGCTGCTGTACAATTTGATTTTAAATTAAGTATAGCTTCTCCAAAAGGTTATGAGCCAAATCAGAATATTCTTAAGTGGGCAAAAAAAAATAATGGAGATATTTTTCTTACAAAAAACCCAATTCATGCAGCAACTTCAGCAGATTGTATTATGACTGATAAATGGATCTCGATGGGTGAAAAAATAAATAAAATTAAAAAAAAAAAAGCACTCAAATCTTTTCAAGTAAATAAAAAAATAATGAATGTAGCAAACAAAGATGCAATTTTTATGCATTGCCTTCCAGCTAAAAGGGGTGAAGAGGTAACCAATGAAGTAATGGATGGAAAACAATCTGCAGTTTGGTTAGAAGCTCTTAATAGAATACATGCCCAAAAAAGCATTATAGAATGGTGCCTTAAATAAATATTTAATTTAATGGCAGAGGGCTGTCTGAATTTTCATTCATATACAAAATTACTGCCGCTCTTTCTTTTTCATTTTTCAAACCAGCAAATGACATCTTAGTTCCTTTTATCCAATCTTTTGGTTTTTTTAAGAATCCATCCATTTCTTCGAATGACCAAGGTTTACCATGCGCAATAATTGCTTTAGAATATTTATAATCCGAAACTGCACCAGCTTTTCTTCCAATGACACCCCACAACGCAGGACCAATTTTGTTACCACCACCCTTGGCTATGCTATGGCAAGCTGCACACTTTTTGAAAATTTTCTCTCCATCCCCTGAATTAACAGAAGCAAATAATGCAATTATATTTCCAGTATCTGAAGCTGTTTCTGGTTCTGTTACACTTGCAGAAGAAACCATACTTTCGACTTGGTAGGCTGATTTGTCTGGTTTATCTACATAATACACTATATCTGTAATTTTATTAATTCCCACAACCAGCATTACAGTTAGAACGATCGAAACAATAATTTTATTCATTTTAAAAAAGTTTATAAATTTAGTACAACTTGTACTTAAGATATATCATGACTTTTAATAAAAAAATGAACTTTAATAAGTTTATTTGCGACTGTTAGACGCATAATTTTATTGTTTATGAAAAATACTGCAATAATCATACCTAGTCGTTTAGAGGCTAAAAGATTTCCAAATAAACCCTTGGCATTAATTAACGGTTTGCCAATGATTGTGCATGTTTTAAATAGAGCTTTAGAATCTAAAGTGGGAGATGTTTATGTTGCAACTCCTGATAAAGAAATTTTTGATCTTATTAAAAAAAATGGAGGTGAAGCAATTTTGACTAAAAGCAATCATCTTTCAGGTAGTGATCGAGTTTATGAGGCATATTCGAAAATAATAAAAAATAATGTAGATTTAATAATTAATTTACAAGGAGATATGCCAAATATAAAACCAAATTCGATTATTAAGTTAGAAAAACTTATGAGAAGCAACAGTTGTGCAATTGGGACGCTGGCTTCTTTAATATCAGAAAAAGAAGAAATTAAAGATGCTAATGTTGTAAAAGTGCAGTTAAATCAAAATTTAACAAATCATAATTTTTTGGAGGCAAAGGATTTTTTTCGTCTAAAAAAAAATCTAAAAAATGAAGCTATTTACCATCATATAGGAATTTATGCCTTTACAAGAGACGCGTTGAAGAAGTATGTAAATCATGAAAGATCAAATTTAGAAATAGAAAGAAATTTAGAACAAATGAGAGCCATAGAAAATGGAATATTAATTAAAGTAGCTTTAATCAACTCTTCACCTTTAGGTGTTGATACAGAATTAGATTTAAAAAAAGTAATTAAAGAAATGAATTTAAAATAATGGAAAAAATTAAAATAGGATTTCAGGGAGAAAAGGGAGCTTATTCACATATAGCAGCTTTAGAAATTTTTCCAAATGCTGAAGTAAAAGCTTGTCCAACATTTGAAGAAGCTTTTCGTTTGGCTAATGAAAATTCAGAGTATAAGATTGTTATACCTATAGAAAATTCACTAGCAGGCCGTGTTGCCGATATACATTATTTAATTCAAAAATATAAACTCCAGATACACAAAGAATATTTTCTAGAGGTTTCTCACAATTTGCTTGGTATTAAAGGTTCTAAGATAAAAGATATTAAAACAGTAAGAAGTCACTCCCAAGCAATAGGACAATGTCAAAAAATTATTTTTAATAACAAATTAACCCCAATAATTGCAGCAGATACTGCAGGATCAGCAAAGTTTATTTCAGAAAAAAATAATAAAACTGAATCAGCGATTGCGTCAAGACTCTCAGCAGAAATTTATAATTTGGAAATATTAAAATCTGGCATTGAAGATGAAACGGGTAATGTTACAAGATTTTTTGTGATGGGAAAAAATTCGAGACATCCAGAATTTCAAGATAAAAAATATATTACAAGTTGTATATTTAAACTCAAAAGTACTCCAGCAGCACTTTATAAAGCATTAGGTGGATTTGCTACAAATGGAGTTAATTTATGTAAACTTGAAAGTTTTGCAGTCAAAAATACATTCGATCAATTTAATTTTTATATTGATATCGAAGGTCACATAGAAGACCCATCTTTGCAAAAAGCATTAGAAGAACTCGGTTTTCATACACAAAAATTAGATATTTTAGGGGTTTATGAAGCCCATTCGTTTAGAATTAAGAATTAATAAACAACCTACACCATATCTTGATCTTGTAGTTATTAATTTTATATTGGTATAATAAAAAAGGAGGCTGGCGATAGGTAGAATTTTTTGCACAACCCGGTCAGGACGGAAACGTAGCAGCCGTAACAAAATATTTTAGGTTATTGTTCAGTCTCCTTTAAAAAATTTATGAAAAATAAAGATCATAAAATTTTAGCTTTAAAATATAGACCTAGTAATTTTAATGAATTAATAGGCCAAGATGCTATTGTAAAAACAATTACTAATTCAGTTATTCAAAACAAATTACCAAATGCTTATTTACTAACTGGAATTAGAGGGGTAGGAAAAACAACGACCGCTCGTTTAATTGCAAAAGCTATAAATTGTAAAAAGGATTTTATTAATAACAAACCAGGAGAATATTGTTCATGTGGAAGTTGTGAAGAAATAAGTAAATCAAAACATCTTGATGTTTTAGAAATGGATGCTGCTTCAAGAACTGGAATTGACGATGTTAGAGAGCTAATAGACTCATCAAAATACAATCCAACTTCAGCAAAATATAAAATATATATTATCGACGAAGTTCATATGCTTTCGAAACAAGCCTTTAACGGACTTTTAAAAACATTAGAAGAACCTCCCCCACACCTAAAATTTATATTAGCTACAACAGAAGTAAAAAAAATACCTGTAACTATTATTTCAAGATGCCAAAGGTTCGATCTTCACAGAGTAAAAGTAGAGGTTCTGTTAAATAATCTTAAAAAAATTACAAAAATAGAAAATGGCAAAATATCAGAAGCTGCACTTAAATTAATTGCCAAAACATCAGAAGGTTCTGTACGTGATTCTCTGTCGCTTTTAGACAGAGCTATGGTAGACCAAAATACTACTGAAAAAGAAATTGACGAAGATTCTATAAGGAAGATGCTTGGAATCGCTGATAGGTCAAAAATTTTAGAGCTAGTAAAATTTATATTTGCGGCAGATCAAAACAAAGCAGTCAATCAATTAAGACAAATGGTTAATGAAGGTGTTGACCCAGAAAATTTTTTAAACGATTTGCTGGAAATAATATACTTCATGTTACAAAAAAAGAACATTGGTGAAATTGATTCAAATTTACCTATAGCAGAATCTGAATTAGAAATAATTAATTTAATTTCAAAAGATATAAAAGTTTCTACATTAATAATTTTTTGGCAATTTATCCTCAAAGGACTAGAAGAGCTTTCTATTGTTGGAAATCCTATACTTTCACTTGAGATGATTGTTGTAAGATTAATATACTTAAGGGACATGCCTTCCTATGACCAATTGGTAAAATCATTAACAAATCATAATTTAACACAAACCGAGGAACTTGAAGAAAAAACAATAAGCACAAATAATCTTAAATCAAATTTAGAAGATCAAAGTAAAGCAAATAAGTCATCAAAAGATCAAATTAAAAATACAATACAAACAAAACCAGAATTAAATAATACTATCCCCAAAGATTTGTTTAAGGAAAAAAAAATAGAAACTATT
>MDSV01014679.1_pt1 | contig 16144 bp, 16 predicted proteins | sample 810851 | NCBI WGS metagenome assembly MDSV01 (sample SAMN05326640, study PRJNA326480) | marine metagenome | isolation source: seawater | place: Atlantic Ocean: North East | collected 2012 | reverse complement strand
GAATAATGTTCAATTTTATTTTTCTTCATTTAATGTAAATAGGTATACAATTAGAGCAAATTTAAGACTAATATGATTTATGAACTTGATTAAGTCAACAAGCACATTTGGTTTCTTTACTTTAATTAGCAGAATACTTGGGTATTTAAGAGATTTGTTGATTGCAATTTATCTTGGTTCTGGTCCGATCGCAGATGCTTTTTTTGTAGCATTTAGAATACCAAATACATTTAGAAGATTGTTTTCAGAAGGAACTTTCAATGCTGCTTTTGTTCCAAGCTACTCTTCAGAAATAGTTTTTGGAAAAAAAAGATCTCAAAACTTTGCTAATAAAATATTTAATTTACTTTTGATTGGTTTGTTTTTGATCGTATTGATAATTGAAATATTTATGCCTTACTTTGTTTTTATTATTGCCCCTGGTTTTTCTAATAATCCTGATAAACTTGAACTTACTATCTTTCTTACAAGAATTACTTTTCCTTTCTTATTGTTTGTTAGTTTATCTTCCTTTTTTTCAGCAATATTAAACTCACACAATAAATTTGCGGTTGCTTCAGCTGCTCCAATAATTTTAAATATATTTTTAATTTTAGTTTTATTATTTCAAAGTTACTTAAATGATCAGTTGGTAATTTATCTTTCCTATATGGTAACATTTGCGGGTATAGCGCAATTAATTTTTCTTCTATTTTTTATAAGAAAATTTTATTTTCCAAAGATAACTTTAAAATTTAAAATTGATAATAAAATTAAATTATTTTTTAATAAACTTTTACCAAGCATATTTTCATCAGGTGTTACACAAATAAATATTTTAGTAGGAACAATTATAGCATCTTTTCAAGCAAGTGCTGTTTCTTATCTTTATTATGCTGATAGAATATATCAGATAAATTTAGCAATTGCTGGTATTGCTATTGGAACAGTACTTTTGCCAAACTTAAGTAAATATATTCAATCAAGAAGCAAAAAAAAAATAGATTTTATTCAGAACAAAGCATTAGAATTAAGTTTATTTTTAAGTTTGCCCGCAACAATAGCATTGCTAATAGCATCTGAAGAAATAACTTCTTCATTATTTGGATATGGTTCTTTTAATCAACTTAGTGTAACAAATTCAGCCAATGCATTATTTTATTTTGCTTTAGGTTTGCCTGCTTTTTCTTTCATAAAAATTTTTTCAAGTTTTTTATTTGCTAGACATAATACAAAGATACCCTTTTACTTTTCTGTAATTTCAGTAATTATTAATATAATAATTAGTGTTTATTATTTTAATAAAGTAGGATTTATAATTATACCTGTAGCAACGACTTTATCATCATGGCTTAATGCTATAATGCTTTTAATTTATTTAACTTATAAAAAATATTATTTAATAAATTTAACATTTATTAAATCATTATTAAAAATTTCTTTGTCAACAATTATAACTTCCTATATTTTTTATTATTTAATAAATTATTTTAGTGATAATTTAAGCTATAATAGTGAGTATAAACTCATAGTTATCATTTTATTAGTTATTGTTACATTTATAATTTATATTTTGATATCTATACTTACAAAAGCTTTTAAAATTTCAGATATTAAATTAAAGTATTAAGATAATGGTTAAAAAAATATTTTCAGGAGTTCAGCCAACAGGAAATCTTCATTTGGGAAATTATATTGGTGCAATAAAAAATTTTGTAGAACTTCAGAATCAGAAAGAAAATGAGTGTGTTTATTGTGTAGTAGATTTACACGCAATAACAACGAAACAAGATCCAAAAATTCTTAAAAGCAATATAAGAGAAACTACAGCTGCTTTTTTAGCAAGCGGAATAGATCCGTCGAAAAGCATTATATTTAATCAATCTTTAGTGCCAGCTCATTCTGAATGTTCATGGATTTTAGGATGTATAGCTCGAATGGGTTGGTTAAATAGAATGACTCAATTTAAAGAAAAGGCTGGAAAGGATAAAGAGAAAGCTAGCGTAGGTTTATATATATATCCAGTTTTAATGACTGCAGATATTTTGTTATACGATGCAACTCATGTTCCAGTAGGAGAAGATCAAAAACAACATTTAGAACTGTCTAGAGATATTGCGCAAAAATTTAATTTAGAATTTAACGCACCAGATTTTCTTAGAGCCCCAGAACCCTTAATTCAAAAGAATTTTTCAAGAATAATGAGCCTAAAAGATGGAAAAAATAAAATGAGTAAATCTGATCCGTCAGATTTAAGTAGAATAAATTTAACTGATAATAAAGATCAAATTGTTAACAAAATTAAAAAATCGAAAACTGATAATCATCCATTGCCAGATAATGATAAAAATTTGAGCAGCAGACCTGAAGTTGAAAATTTATTGGGAATATATTCTAGCTTAAGTGGCCAAAGTCTAAAAAATTCAATAAACGAGTTTAGGGGAAAAAATTTTTCAGAATTTAAGGAAAAGTTGACCAATCTTGTTGTGGAAAAAATTTCACCAATATCATCCGAAATCAATAAATTATTAAAAGATACTGGTTATATTGATAAGATTCTCAAAGAAGGAGGAATAAAAGCAAATTCGATTGCTTCAAAAAAAGTTGAAGAAATGAAGAAAATAATTGGATTTTAACTATATTTTAATTTACATAAATAGATTAGACTAGGTTATATTATGTTTGTTCAAACTCAAAATACTCCAAATCCAAATTCTTTAAAATTTTTACCAGGAAAAAAAGTTTCAGAGGTTGGCCCTTATGAGATTTTAAATAAAAATGAAACTAATAATAATTTGGTTAGAAATATACTCTCTATAAATGGAGTTACGGGAATTTTTTTAGGCGAAGACTTTCTTTCTGTAAATAAAAAAAGTGATGAAGATTGGGAAAACATTAAACATATAGTTGTATCACACATTAATGAATTTTATGCAGATGGCAATGAATCGGTAATTAGAAAAAAGAATAATGATCATTTAGATGATGAGTTTAATGAAATTGAAAAAAAAATAATTAAAATTTTAGAAACAAAAGTTCGACCAGCAGTAGCAAGAGATGGGGGCGATATTAAGTTTAAAGAATTTAAAAATGGTAAAGTAATAGTAGAGTTACAGGGCAGTTGTTCTGGGTGTCCATCTTCAACCTTGACGTTAAAGAAGGGTGTGGAAAGTTTACTTTGTCATTATGTTCCTGAAGTTAAAGAAGTTTTATCAGTATAAAGATATTGAAAATTATAATAACGTGAGTTTTTAGTTTATGGTAAAAAAAATTAGAAATGATGATATTTTTAAAAAACCTATAACTGAACCAATTAAAAAATTAAAAAAAGTTTCAAAAATAAGCATTGAAAATAATAAAATTGAATATAAAAAATTTTATATATTCTCACTAGCAAGTGTTATTGTGATTTTTTCTTTTTTTTCATTACCCAATATATCTGATTATCTTAATGACAATTTTCTTAAAAAACAAACAATTATAAATGGTTCGAAAAAAAATTTTGAATTAACTTTAAGTAATAAAAATATTCAAAGTAAAAATGTAGATGAAATTAGTAATTTATCAAATATCTTTGATGATATTGATATATTTTCGTCAGATGAAGAAAACACTAATACTTCAAGATTAAGTGCTTCAACAATAGAGCAATTGTTTTTAGATACCAACTATTCATTAAAAGAAGTAAAAAAAACAAAATTAGTTAATATTGGTAATTCTTTAGATCACTTGCCAAAAGAAATGAAAAGTATTGAAAATATAAAAAAAAGAAAAAACTTATTCATTCAAATTGTTTTACCTTTAATAATTGAAGAGAACACAAAAATTAAATTAGATAGAAAAAAACTTTTTGTAATATTAAATAAAAATAATAATTCCAAGTCAGATATTGAATGGTTGAAAAAAAAATTTAAACAATATGGTGTTGTAAAAAATGATTTACCTACTTTAAAGGTTAGAATGGATGAAATTCCTGTTTCATTAGCTATTGCTCAAGCGGCAAAAGAAACCGGATGGGGAACATCGAGATTTGCGCAAAAGGGAAATGCGTTATTTGGACAGTGGACTTGGTCTGGTGAAGGAATTAAACCAGCAGGAGCAGATGATGACTCAAAACATAAAGTTGCGAGTTTTAAAGTTTTAAAAGCTTCGGTGAAAGCATATCATAGAAATATAAATACACATTCGAGCTATAAAAAATTTAGACATGAAAGAGCCATTCAAAGAGATAATGATCAAAAATTAAATAGTTTAGAGTTAGTAAAATATCTTGATAAGTATGCTGAAACAGGAATTGAGTATACAAAAATTCTATCTAAAATTATAAATCAAAATTCTTTAACTGAATTTGACGATGTTAAAATTCTTCCTACAAGCAATAAACTTAAAAATTTAATCTAGTTGTATAGAAAATTGAGTTCCTAGCCATCTCCAACCTTCTCTATCTCTCATAGAACAATTAATTCTACCTCGCCTTTCTTTAAATTTTTCACTAAAATAAATATTTAACTTATTATCTATTAATTTTATATTTGTTTTACTCCAACCATCACCTTCATTTGAATAACAAGAAATTAAATCTAAATTTTTTTGTTCATCGAAAAATTCAATATTCATTTCTGGTGGATTATTAAAAGAATCTAAAAATTTATCTTTAGGTATAATACTATTATATTGTAGTGGTAAAAATTTAACTAAATTTTCAAATCTACTCAAATCTCCATATTTTTCATTTATTGGAAATCTAGGTAATTCATATTTGTTTTTATTTAAATCAATTACCCCAGAATGTTGTCCAAAAGCAAATTTAAAATTTTTTGAAATATAGTTTTGTTGTTCAAGAGAATATTCACCAAATGGATAAGAAAAAAATTTAGGATTGTATCCAATTTCCTTTTTAAAAATATTTATTGATTTATCTATATCATTTTTAAAATCTTTAAAATTGTAATTAATCAAATATTTATGAGAATGAGAATGATTTCCCAAATAAACAAAATCTTCCTTTTCAATTTCTTTTATTTGACTCCAACTCATATATCCAAATTTTCCAATAGGTTCTGTAGAAACAAACAATATAAAAGGTATTCTATTTTTTTTTAAGTAAGGCCATGCGTTTTCGTAAAAAGAAATAAATGCATCATCAATTGTTAATAAAATTTTTTTTTCAATTTTTGGCTTATTAAATTCTAATTCCAGCTTATCTGGATTATAGAATTTATAACTATTATTAATTATATCAATATGACTCTTAAAAATGTTCATTTTTATGTTTGTTGATGGGTATTTATTTTCATTAAATCTATGGTACATTAAAGAAAGTATTCCATGTTCATTATGATAGTATTTTTTATCTATATTTTCAGCATATGCATTCAAACAAAATAAATAAAATATGAAAAATTTAATAATTGATGCAACTAAAGAAGAAGTTTTTTTTTGTGTCATTACTGATTCACAATCATATACCACCACTTATATAAACAGTAGGGAAAATTTTGATAAATTTTTAGACTTTCTTTTAATTTTTTTAAAAAAATACAAAATAAAAATGAAAGATATTGAAAAAGTATTTGTTAATCAAGGACCAGGAAAAATTTCAAGTATCAGAACATCAATATCTATTGCAAAAGCAATAGCTCTATCAAATGATATTAACTTGTTTGGGTTTAGTTCAAAAGATTTTGAGGGAAGAAATTCTAATAAAATATTGAAATTAGAGACAAAAAATCTATTAAATAAAGATTTGATTAAGCCCCATTATTAGAGTTAAAATACAATATGTCTGAAACTATTGAACAAAAATGTATAGCAAAAGGGGTCAAGCTCACTGATCAAAGAAAAATTATTGCGAAAATTATGAGTAATTCTCATGACCATCCAGATGTTGATGAATTATATAAAAGGGCATCAAAAATAGATTCAAAAATTAGTATAGCTACTGTCTATAGAACTGTAAAATTATTTGAAGAATCTGGAATAGTTACGAAACATGATTTTAAAGGTGGCAAAGCAAGATATGAGGAATTAAACGAAGGTCATCATGATCATTTAATTGATATAAAAACTGGAGAAATAATAGAATTTGTGGATGATGAAATAGAAAAACTACAACAAAAAGTTGCTGAAAAATATGGATATAAGTTGGTTGATCATAAGCTTGAATTATATGGCATAAAAAAAAAATCTGATGAGTAAAAAAGTTTTTATTAAAACATTTGGATGTCAAATGAACGAGTACGACTCAAAACGTATTTATGACTCAATTAGTAAAATTGGATATCATAAATGTAATGATCAAAATAATGTAGATTGTTATATATTAAATACCTGTCACATTAGAGACAAAGCAAAAGAAAAAGTATTTCATGAAATTGGTAGAGTAAAAAAACTTTATAGAGGAAAAAATAAACCAATAATGGTGGTGGCAGGTTGTGTTGCTCAAGCTGAAAATCAAGAAATTTTTAATAGAGATTCTTTTATTGATATTGTTATTGGTCCACAGTCATACCATAAAATTAATGATATTTTAAAAAATCATATTTTTAAAAAAAAAAATAGAAGAAACCGAATTCGACTCTGTTTCAAAGTTTAGATATTATGATAAAATAGAAAATAAAAATAGCAATGTATCTGCTTATTTAACTATACAAGAAGGTTGTGATAAGTTTTGCCACTTTTGTGTTGTTCCCTATACAAGAGGACCAGAATATTCCAGACCATTTAACCAAATTATTAATGAAGCAGAACAACTGGTTAAAAATGGAGTAAAAGAAATTACTTTATTAGGACAGAACGTTAATGCCTATTATTTTAAAGAAAATTCAAAAGAATATAAAATTTCAGACTTGATTAGTCATCTTGATAGCATCAGTGAAATTAAAAGAATAAGGTATACCACATCTCATCCAAAAGATATGACCGATGATTTAATTGAATGTTATAAAAAAAATAAAAAACTAATGCCTTTTGTACATTTACCAATACAAAGTGGTTCAAATAGAATATTAGAATTAATGAATCGAAAGCATAAAGTTCAAGATTATTTGGAAATTTATTCTAAAATAAAAAAATTAAATACAGAAGTAAAGTTTTCAAGCGATTTTATAATAGGTTATCCAGGAGAAACAGAGAAAGATTTTTCTGATACATTAAGATTATTAGAAGAAATTAAATTTGTTAATTCTTTTTCATTTATATTTAGCCCTAGACCAGGAACAACAGCAGCTAATTTAGAAATGGTCGACAGTGAAATAGCAAAAAAAAGACTTAATATAGTACAAGAAAAACTTTTTAATAATCAAATAGAATTAAATAGATCTTTAGAAAATCACAAAATTGAAGTTTTGGTGGAAAATAAAATGTCAGGCCAAGATAAATTATTTGGCAGAAATAAATATTTATCCTCAGTAATATTTGAAGGTAATGAAAATCATATTGGAAAACTTATAGATGTGAAAATAATTAATAGCAATCAAAATACTTTGTATGGAGAAATCAAAACAAATATGAAAGCAGCTTAATTTGAGTAATATTGCATATAAAAATTCTAATTCAGAAATAAAATTTGTATATTCCGAAAATGATGCACTTAGTATTATTTTTCAAAATAATGATATTTTAATAGGAATTGTTGGAGAATTTAATAACAACTTAAAAGAATTAGAGAGAATTACTGAAACAAAAATATATTCAAGAGGAAATTCTATCCTTGTAAAAAGTGATTCAAAAAAAAATAATTTAGTAAAGAATGCCATTGAATTTCTAACTAACCAATTTTTAAATAATGGAACTATTGAAAAAAAAGATATAATTTCTTCTGTAAATAAATTTATGATAGATGAAAAACTAAAAAAACCAGAAAAAAATATAGAATATATTATTAGAACTCCGAAAAAATCGGTAATACCAAGGTCTGAAAAACAAAAAAGTTATGTCAGATCGCTAAAAGAAAGCGAAATAATAATTTCTGCTGGACCTGCTGGAACAGGAAAAACATTTCTAGCAGTTGCAGTAGGCTTAACAATGCTTTTGGATAAGAAAATAGAAAAAATTATATTATCAAGACCAGCAGTTGAAGCAGGTGAAAGGTTGGGATTTTTACCAGGAGACATGAGAGAAAAAGTAGATCCTTATCTTAGACCTTTATATGATTCTCTTTATGACTTATTAGATTTTGAAAAAATTCAAAAAAAAATTGAAGTAGGTGATATAGAAATAGCTCCATTGGCTTTTATGAGAGGAAGAACACTAAAAAATTCTTTTGCAATTCTTGATGAAGCTCAAAATGCAACAGATACCCAAATCAAAATGTTTTTAACAAGAATTGGTGAAAACTCAAAGATTGTAATAAATGGGGATCCGTCACAGATTGATTTACCAAATAAGTCTTTATCAGGACTTAATAAATCTAAAAATTTACTTAGACACTTAAAAGAGATTTCCGTTATTGATTTTGATCACACTGATGTAGTTAGACATCCTTTAGTTTCAAAAATTGTAAAAGCATATTCAGATCAAAAGACTGAATAATGATAAAAGCCAATGTAATTTTGGACCATTATAAATGGAAGTATAAGATAAATAACCCAAGTTACTATTTTAAAAATAAAATTAATAAACTAAATAAAATTACTTCTTTTAAAAAAAAAAAATATGAATTTTCAGTTTTTTTGACGAATAGTAAAAAAATGAAAAGTTTAAATTTTAAATTTAGAAAAAAAAACAAACCTACTGATGTATTATCATTTCCATCACGTTATATAGAAAAAAAAAACTGTTTATATTGGTGATATTGCCATCTCATTTGAAATGGTTAATCAAAGATCGAAAACTTCAAATTTTTTTTTAGAATTAGATAGAATGTGGATACATGGATATTTTCATCTAATTGGATATGATCATAAAAAAATAAAAGATTTTAAAAAGATGATTAAAAAAGAAAATTTATTATTAAATTATTTTCACAAAAAAATTTGACCTCACTTATCCAAAATAAAATATTAATTTATATTATACCTTTTGTTATTGGTTTACTTACATCTCTTAGTTTGCCACCTTATAGTTTTTTTTTCATAAACTTTATTACATTTCCTATTTTGTTTTTTTTTCTAATATTGAATTATCAAAATGGAAAGTGGACATCTTTTAAGATTGGTTGGTTTTTTGGTTTTGGATATTTTATGTCTAATTTATATTGGATATCAAATTCACTTACCTTTGAAGAAATTTTTAAACCGTTAATACCGTTTTCATTAATTTTAATTCCTTTATTTTTAGGTTTATTTTATGGTCTTGTAACAATAAGTTGTTTTTTTTTTAATTTAAAAAGTAATATTTCTTCAATATTAACTTTTTCATTTTTTTTTGCTTTAATAGAGTTTTTGAGAAGCTTTATTTTTGGAGGTTTTCCTTGGAATTTGATTGCTTATAGTTTTACTGATTATTTAGAATTACTTCAAATTCTTTCATATGTCGGAACATACACTTTTAATCTTCTTTGTATTACTTTGTTTTTTATGCCTGCTATTGTTTTTTTTAATTACAATAAAAAAAAAAAATATTATTATTACTTTTTCCTATTTTTCTTTTATCCCTTAACTTTTTTTATGGTTCTTTTATTATAAAAAAAGAAAAATTTGATCAGGAAAATTTAAATTTTATAATAAAAATTATATCTCCAAAAATAGATATAAATAGATTTTTCCAAAATGAAGAACCTGAGGAAACAATTTTAGATTTAATAAAACTAAGTAAACCAAATAAATTGGAAAAAACAGTTTTTATTTTTCCAGAAGGTGTTCTCTCCAATATTTATTTGCAAGATCTAGAAAATTATAGCTATATATTTTCAGAAAATTTTTCAGAGAATCATAAAATAATTTTAGGAATAAATAGTTATGAAAATTCAAAAATATTCAATTCACTTGTAGTTTTAGATAAAGATGCAAATGTTTTATCAAAATATAATAAAAATAAATTAGTTCCTTTTGGAGAATATTTACCACTCGAAAATTTATTAGGAAATTTTGGCTTAAAAAAAATTACCCAAGGATATCAATCTTTTTCTTCAGATAGTGAAAGAAAAGTAATTAGCATTAATGATATTAGTTTTATCCCTCTTATTTGTTATGAGATAATTTATTCAGGAAATATCAGTAAAAATAATGAAGATTTTGATTTTATAATAAATATATCAGAAGATGGATGGTTTGGAAATTCTGTTGGCCCTTATCAACATTTTTCTCATTCTGTTTTTAGATCAATAGAAGAAGGAAAAAACTTAATTCGTTCAGCAAACAATGGTGTTTCAGCGCATATTGACGCAAGAGGAAAAATACTTAGTAAGAAAGAATCAACTGAAAAGGGATTTTTAGAGGTAAAAAATTTTAAAAAAACAAATAAAACTATTTTTAGTTCTAATGGTAATAAGATCTTCTTTTATTTTTTAATTTTTTATATTAGTTTGATTTTTTTTTTAAAGAAAAAAGAGAATAAAAGTAAAAGGAGAATAAATGAAAAAAAATTATTTATTTACAAGTGAATCAGTTTCAGAAGGACATCCAGACAAAGTTTGTGACAGAATTTCAGATATGGTTGTCGATAGTTACATAGGTGCAGAAGCTCAATCAAGAGTAGCCTGTGAGACCTTAACAACTACAAATAAAGTAGTATTAGCAGGAGAAGTAAGAGGGCCAGAAATTAAAAAAGACGATCTAATCCAAAAGGTTAGAGATTGTATTAAGGATATAGGATACGACCAGGAAGGTTTTACATGGAAAGATGCTACTAAAGTAGAATGTCACCTTCATTCTCAATCTTCAGATATTGCTATGGGAGTAGATTCATCGGGAAATAAAGATGAAGGTGCTGGTGACCAAGGAATAATGTTTGGTTATGCATGCAATGAAACAGATGTTTTAATGCCAGCTCCAATTCACTACTCACATAAAATTTTAAGACTTATGGCTGAAGATAGAAAGTCAGGTAAATTAAAAAATATTGAGCCAGATTCAAAAAGTCAAATTACAATTGAGTATAAAGATGGAAAACCTGCTTTAGTTAAATCTGTTGTAATATCAACCCAACATTCAGCTGATGTAAATCAATCTCAAGTTAGAGAATTGGTAAAACCCTATATTGAAAGATCAATTCCAAAAAATCTTATTAACGGACTAGATGAAAAAGAAATCTATGTAAATCCAACAGGTAACTTTGTAATTGGAGGACCGGATGGAGATAGCGGATTAACAGGTAGAAAAATTATTGTAGACACATATGGAGGAGCTGCACCACATGGAGGAGGAGCTTTTTCTGGAAAAGACCCCACTAAGGTTGATAGATCAGCTGCATATGCATCAAGATATTTAGCAAAAAATGTTGTAGCGTCAAAAATTGCAGATAAATGTTTAATCCAACTTGCCTATGCAATAGGAGTTTCAAAACCTCTTTCAATTTATGTTGATCTTTTTGATAATGATGAAGAAAAAAATAGACATGTTGAAAAGCTAATTAATGAAAATTTTGACTTAACACCGAGAGGAATTAGAGAGATGTTAGGTTTAAACAAACCAATTTATGAGAAAACTGCTGCTTACGGACACTTTGGTAGAGAACCAGAATCTAATGGTTCATTTTCATGGGAAAAAACTGATAAATCAGACGTTTTCAATAAGTAAATTAAGTAAATAAAGTTGAATATTTAAAAAAAATACCTATATTTCAAATACATTGTTGAAATTTCAAAAATGGGCCTCGGCCCATTTTTTTTTGGAGAAAACTAAGTGTTAAATAGAAGAGCAGATAAATTAGAATTAATTAGAATCGCGGAAGCAGTTGCCTTGGAAAAGTCTATTGATAAAGAATTAATTATAGACTCGATGGAAACTGGCATAGCAAAAGCGGCTAAATCAAAGTTTGGATCAGAAAATGAAATCAAGGTTCAAATTAATAGAGATAGTGGTGATATTGGAATTTTTAGAAAATTGATAATTGTTGAAAATCCTGAAAATATAAATCTTGAAATTAGTTTAGAAGATGCAATCAAGCTTAACGAAAAAAATCTAGATAAAAAAGTTGGTGATGAAATATTGCAACCCTTGCCATCATTCGATTTTGGAAGAATCGCTGCACAAACTGCAAAACAGGTAATTAGTTTTAATGTTAGAGAAGCTGAAAGAGAAAGACAGTATAATGATTTTAAAGATAAAAAAGATACAATTTTGAGCGGAATTGTTAAAAGATTGGAATTTGGAAATGTAATAGTTGATTTAGGTAGAACCGAATCTATTATTCAGAAAAATGAAATGATTCCCAGAGAAAATATTAAAGCTGGTGATAGGATCAAAGCTTATTGTTTAGATGTTAGAAGAGAGCCTAGAGGACAACAAATATTTTTGTCAAGAGCACATCCAAAATTTATGGAAAAATTATTTATACAAGAAGTTCCAGAAATTTATGATGGTTTAATTGAAATTAAATCTTCTTCCAGAGATCCTGGAAGTAGAGCTAAAATTTGTGTTAAAGCTATTGACACATCTTTAGACCCAGTGGGTGCTTGCGTAGGAATGAGAGGAAGTAGAGTTCAAGCGGTAGTAAACGAATTACAAGGAGAGAAGATTGATATAGTTAACTGGTCTGAAGATCCTGCGGTTGTTGTTTCAAATGCTTTGTCACCAGCTGAAGTTCAAAGAGTCAATGTAAATAATGAGGAAAAAAAATTAGATGTAATTTTATCAGAGGAAAATTTAAGTAAAGCTATTGGAAGAAGAGGACAAAATGTCAGATTAGCCACAAAACTATTAAACTATGAAATAAATATTATGACTGACGAAGAAGACTCTGAAAGAAGACAACTTGAATTTAAAGAAAAAACAGACAATTTTGTTAAAAATTTAGAATTGGATGAAACTCTAGGACAATTATTAGTAGCCGAAGGATTTTCTACAATTGATGATATCAAAGATAGTGACCCAGAACTATTAATGAAAATTGAGGGAATTGAAATTGATACAGCTAAAGAATTAATCGAACGAGCAAAAGAATTTTATCAAAAAGATCAAGAAGAAATTTCAAATAAAATTAAAGATCTTGGTTTAGAAAATAATTTGATCAATCATGAAGGATTAACACCTGGTATGTTAGTAACACTTGGCGAACAAAAAATACTAACATTAAACGACTTTGCAGATTTAGCATCAGATGAATTGACTGGCAGTTATGATGTGATCAAAGGAGAAAGAGTAAGAATTAAAGGATATTTGGAAGATTTTGCATTATCTAAAAAAGAAGCGGATGAACTAATTATGTCAGCTAGAGATAAAGCTTATCAAGATTGAAAGATGAAAAATGGAAAAGAAAAAATTAAAACTATCAATTTCTGGAAGCACCAATAAAACTATTAACAGTATAGAACAAGCAAAAAATCAATCAAAAAATACTGTTGTAATTGAAAAAAAATCTACAAGATTTTTTGGAAAACCAAAAATTTCAAGACCTATTTCAAATAATGATAAACTAAAAAATAAAACATCATTTTCAGAAAAAAAAACAAGCTATTCTAAGCCTTTTCAAAATATCAGCTCTGATTTTGAGAAAAGAAAATTAGCTGAGCAGCGAGCAACAAAAAGAATAAAAGGAGAAATTACAAAAGATAGTAAATCAAATAAGCTAGGAGGAAAAAGAAGAGAACTTAAATTAACTATATCTAGAGCATTGAGTGAAGAAGAAATAGGAACAAGGTCTAGAAGCTTAGCATCATTAAAAAGAGCAAAGCAAAAAGAAAATAGAAGCTTAAATAATAAAGATGAATCTAAAGAAATTTTAAAACCAATAAGAAGAGATATTAATATACCCGAACTTATAACTATAAGAGAACTTGCAAATAGAATGGCAGAACAATCTAGTAATATAATTAAACACTTATTAGGAATGGGTCTTACGGTTACTATTAATCATACCATAGACTCTGATACTGCTGAATACTTAGTTAAGGAATTTGGACACAATCCAATCAAAGAAAAAAAAGCTGAAGAAATAATTAAAAAAATCAAAGAAGTAAAAACTCAAAATTTAAAAAGTAGAGCACCAATTGTGACTGTAATGGGCCATGTGGATCATGGAAAAACTTCTGTATTAGATGTATTGAGAAAAGCAAATGTGGTTTCAGGAGAATTTGGAGGAATTACTCAACATATCGGAGCATATCAAATTAATCACAATTCGAATAAAATTACCTTTATTGACACCCCGGGTCATGCTGCTTTCACTGAAATGAGAGCAAGAGGGTCTAAGTTAACTGACATAGTAATTTTAGTAGTAGCAGCTGATGATGGTGTTAAACCACAAACAATTGAATCAATAAAACATGCTAAAGCAGCAGGTGTACCAATTGTAGTAGCAATAAATAAATGTGATCTTAATGAAGCAGACCCTCAAAAGATTAAAAATCAATTATTAGAATACGAACTAATAGCAGAAGATCTTTCAGGAGATACACTGATGGTTGAAATTTCAACTAAAACAAATCAAAATCTAGAAAAACTTGTTGAGTCAATTGTGCTTCAGGCAGAGTTATTAGATTTAAAAACAGATTTTGAAACTGATGCAAAAGGTATAATTCTTGAATCAAAAATAGATATAGGAAGAGGGCCAGTTGCAAATGTTATAATAACTGCAGGTACTTTAAAAAAAGGAGATTTTTTTGTTAGTGGATTAAAATGGGGTAAAGTAAGAGCAATAATAAATGACAAGGGAGAGAATATTAATATTGCTGAACCAGCAACACCAGTTGAAATTATAGGAATAAATGGAGCATCAAAGGCTGGTGACGATTTTATAGTTTTACCAAATGAAAAAGAAGCAAAGAATTTATGTGATGCTAGAATTCAAGAAACAAAAGAAGGTAAAAATCCATTAACATTTGTGACACAAGACTCAGCATTTAAAGATGCCACAACAGAGGAAATAAATATAATTATTAAATCTGATGTGCATGGATCTTCAGAAGCAATTAAGAGCGCGATTAATCAAATTAAACATGAAGAGGTTAAGCCAAAAATACTACTTTCTGATATTGGTATGATAACTGAAACTGACGTAACTCTTGCTAAAGCTTCAAATTCATTATTGATTGCATTTAACGTAAAGCCTAGCAAAGAAGCAAAAAAAAGAGCAGAACAAGATAAAATTATAATATCATCATTTAATATAATTTATGAAGTATTAGATTTTATAAAAAGTAAAATGTCTGGATTATTAACTCCAGATGTTGATGAAAAAATAATTGGTACAGCTGAAATTCTTGAAATATTTAAAGTATCAAAAGTAGGCAAAGTTGCTGGATCAAAGGTTGTTGATGGAGAAATTACCCAAGATTCAAATGCTAGAGTAATCAGAGATGGAGCAATAGTATTTAATGGTAAAATTGGATCCATTTTTAGAGAAAAAAATCAGACAAAACAAGTTACAGCAGGACTTGAATGTGGAATAACTTTAAAAGATTATGGTGATTTTCAAAAAAAAGATATTATTGAAGTTTACAACTCAACTATAACAGAGAGAACAATTTAAATGACTAGTTTAGGTAAGCCAATAACTCAAAGACAATTAAGAGTTGGAGAAATGATTAAGCAAGCATTAGGCATGCTTTTTATAAGAGATGAGGCTAAATTACCAAATTTTTCGACAAAAGAAATTACTGTTACTGAAGTTAGAATGTCGCCAGATTTAAAAACAGCAAAAATTTTTGTTATTCCATTGGGTGGAAAAAATGCAGAAAAAATTATTGAAAAATTAAAAGAATTTTCATTTGTAATCAGAAAAGCTTTATCAAAGAAAATCGTAATGAAGTTTTTGCCAAAACTTTATTTTGTTAAGGATAATTCTTTTGATTATGCTGAAAAAATTGAAAACTTAATAAAACAAACAAATAAACAAGGATAATAAATGACAAAAAGAGCAAAGGAGCTTGCAATACATGATAAAGATACAGGCTCTTCAGAGTTTCAGGTAGCTCAATTAACGGATAAAATTGAGAACCTGTCAAAACACATTAAACAGTTTAAAAAAGATAAACACTCATCGGTAGGTTTATTGAGAGCTGTTAATAGAAGAAAGAAGTTGTTGGACTATTTAAAGAAAAATAAAATAGATTCTTACAAAAATG
>MDSV01108080.1_pt1 | contig 16146 bp, 10 predicted proteins | sample 810851 | NCBI WGS metagenome assembly MDSV01 (sample SAMN05326640, study PRJNA326480) | marine metagenome | isolation source: seawater | place: Atlantic Ocean: North East | collected 2012 | reverse complement strand
CATTATCATAGTTTCCAACAGCGATTTTGTTACCATCTTCATCCAAAGATTCCCAAACGCCATCGAGTTTGTTGCGGTGAACATGCCCGTGTTGAGCAATTTCTCCATTATCGTGAAACTGGGTGAGTTTCATCAGTTGAGGCGAAGTCGTACGCTCTACCTTTGTGGTCTGGCCATACGAAAATGTACAACCGAAAACGAATACGAAAATTAAAATCATCTGTGATTTCATACCTCTTATCTTTGGGATTGATTCCTCAAATATACTAAAAATTTACATTATCGTAACATTAAATTAACATTAATCATTTAACAGTCTGATTTTGTGTATGTTGTGTTTTTATTTTGAAATATACAACTGCTCTCTCAAAAACCCCTTATTTTTGCACAAATCACTTCCATGCACAGGAGTCACACATGCGGCGCATTGCGCCAATCCGATGTAAACAAGGACGTTCAACTTTCTGGTTGGGTTCAGCGTATTCGTGATAAGGGCTTTGTTCTTTGGATTGATCTTCGTGATCGTTATGGGGTTACACAACTCGTACTGGATGAAGAACGTTGTGATGCCGCTTTGATTACACAAGCCAAAACTCTCGGTAGAGAATTTGTGATACAAGTACATGGGCGAGTGATCGAGAGAGAGGCCAAAAATACTGCTATCCCCACTGGTGAAATAGAAGTATTGGTCAAAAAGCTTAGCATTCTCAACACTGCCGAAGTTCCTCCTTTTACCTTGGAAGATGAAACAGATGGTGGTGATGATCTCCGCATGAAATACCGATACTTGGATATCCGTCGCAATCCAATCAAAGACAAGTTGTTGTTTCGCAACAAGGTGGCGCAAATGATTCGCAATTTCTTGGCGTCTCAAGATTTTGCAGAAGTCGAAACCCCTTACCTCATCAAATCAACCCCTGAAGGTGCTCGTGATTTTATCGTGCCATCCCGCATGAATCCAGGGCAATTTTATGCCCTACCGCAGTCCCCACAAACCTTTAAGCAATTGTTGATGGTTGGTGGTATGGATCGCTATTATCAGATTGTGAAATGTTTTCGTGACGAAGACCTTCGCGCCGATCGGCAACCTGAGTTTACACAAATCGATTGTGAAATGGCCTTTGTGGAGCAAGATGATATTCTAGCTGTTTTCGAAAGGCTCTTACAACAATTGCTGCAAGACATCCACGGCATCAAACCCACTGCTTTCCCACGACTATCCTATGCTGACGCCATGGCAACCTATGGATCTGACAAGCCAGACATTCGGTTTGGGATGCACCTGGCTGGACTCAATGAGGTTTCACAGGGCAAGGGCTTTCAGGTCTTTGACCAACAAGAGTGGGTTGGCGGATTTGCTGTCGAAGGTGGTGCTGCCATGAGTCGAAAAGAAATCGACAGTTGGATCGATTGGGTCAAGCGACCTCAAATTGGTGCCAAAGGCATGGTTTGGGTCAAGTGCAATGAGGATGGTAGTTATAAATCATCTGTCGATAAATTTTACAGTCAAGAGGACTTGGCTGCTTGGGCATCTGCTTGCCACGCCAAAAAAGGAGATATCATTCTCGTTCTTTCTGGCGGAAAAGCACAAACAAATACACAACTCGGCGAACTCCGTCTTGCAGTGGCAGAAAAAATGGGTCTTCGTGATCCAAAGGTTTTTGCACCCCTTTGGGTGGTTGATTTTCCACTGTTTGAACAAGTGGAAGGGGATGATCACTTTCATGCCATGCATCACCCTTTCACAGCTCCAAAACCAGCGCAAGTCGCCCAACTCGACAGCTCACCTGCATCGGTATATGCCAATGCATATGACTTGGTCCTCAATGGCAATGAAATCGGTGGTGGATCAATTCGTATTCACGATCGAGAGGTGCAAGAAAAAATATTTTCACTCCTTGGGTTTAGCAAAGAAGAGACCCAAGCACAGTTTGGGTTTTTGATGGATGCCTTTCGCTATGGTGCACCTCCACATGGGGGGATTGCTTTAGGGTTTGATCGCCTGGTTGCTGTGTTGGATGGGCAAGAGTCTATCCGTGATTATATCGCTTTTCCAAAAAACAATAGTGGTAGGGATGTGATGATCGATGCCCCAGCTCCTTTGAATGATGATCAACTCGATGAACTTTCACTTCAATCCAAAGCATGACCAGGCTCTTACAAATCTTATTTGCGTGCATTGTCATCGCAATCATCACTGGCTTTGTGCTCAAATCAAACAACCCAATCATTGGAGATCGTGTCATTGGGGTAACAATTCTCTTTACCACCTTTATTTTCATGCCACTATTTATCTACCACAGGTGGAAAGACAAAAAACTAGCAGACTATACCCTCACGCCAGAAAACTTCAAAAAAATGAGGGAAATGGGGAAAAAATCAAAACAATCTAAATAAAAAGCCAAGGGTTTGTATATAAATGTTATATTCGCCCTTTAATTTAAATAGATGACTGGAACAGTTAAATTTTTCAATGGGTCTAAAGGTTTTGGATTCATTACCAATGATGAAACGGGCGAAGATATTTTCGTTCACGTAACCTCTTTAGAGGGAATCAACCTCAATGAAGGTGACAAAGTATCTTATAACGAGGGTGAAGGTAGAAAGGGCAAAATGGCCACTGATATCGAACTCCTTGATTAATTGTATTTTATTTTGACTAATGAAAAAGCCCTTTTTAGGGCTTTTTTTATGTTCTTTTTTGTTTAAAAAACGCCTGTAAAATGAAAGATGCTTCGTCTTCACATACCCCAAAGGTGACTTTGGTTTTGGGATGTAAAGGGGTATTGTTTGCGCGATAACCTCTTTTGTCGTCTGATGCGCCAAAAACCAATCGCCCGAGTTGACTCCAATACATGGCACCTGCACACATACTGCAAGGCTCAAGCGTGACGTAGAGCGTACAGTCTTTGAGATATTTTCCGCCGATATAATTTGCTGCAGCAGTAATCGCTTGCATTTCGGCATGAGAAGTGACATCGGTTAGTGTTTCGGTGAGGTTGTGCCCACGAGCAATGATCTGACCATGTGCAACCACCACCACGCCAACAGGCACCTCTCCTTTTTCGGCGGCAAATTGGGCTTCCATCAAAGCCTTTTTCATAAAGTGTTCGTCAGTCAATGGATCGATCATTAGCTTAATTTTTTATGCCACAGCAGGGCTTGTCCATCTGTGAGTCCTGCGACAAAACAGCTTGTTTGCAACAGCTGCTGGTAGCGATCATCGGGTGAAAAACGAATGGTTTCTGGCAAAAGGTTCAAGGCCAATCGGTCAAGGGCAGTGGTCTTGTTATCGGATTGTCGAATGACTGCATGACTCAACACCTCCAAAATATGATGAATCGCTCGATAGCCTTTCACTTCTTTTTCGATGACCTCCTCCGAGCGATAGATTTTTTCTTTACTCAATTTGATAATATCTTCGACTTGAGCAGTGTATTTGCTTTTCTTAAGAAGGGCATAGGGAAACTCTCCTGCCAAAATTGCCTCTTCATTTTCCATAAAAATACGTGTCGCATCCTCGATCAACACCCCAATCGAAAGAGCACGTAAATAGGCAAGGCGATCGGTGGTGGTTTGGAGTTGTTTGTACTTGTCGGTATCAATATGATCTTTTACCAATTTGATCAGGTATTCCAACGCATAGGACTCTGGAATCCAACCCAAGTTGATGCCATCTTCAAAATCGATCAGGGTGTAACAGATGTCATCTGCTGCTTCGACCAAAAAGGCAAGTGGATGGCGATGAAAGGTGTTTGTAGCGTCTTGCAGTCCCAAATCGCTAGCGACTTCGGAAAAGAAAGTAGACTGTGCTTGAAAAAATCCAAATTTTTTATCACTCACTTTTTGAGTGGGTTGGATCGGAATGGATGCTTTTGGGTATTTGGTAAAGGTACCAAGTGTCACGTAGCTGAGGCGAAGACCACCTGGAACACCCCCTCTATCTTCAGTCAGTATCCGAAAGCCATTGGCATTGCCTTCAAAACGAATCAGATCTTGTTGTTGTGCTTTAGTAAGGGTGCTGATTAGTTTTGCGCCTGCGCCAGAAGTAAAAAAATCGCCGATGGCTTGTTCGCCCGAATGCCCAAAAGGAGGGTTGCCAATGTCGTGTGCCAAACAAGCAGCAGCAACAATAGTCCCAAAATCATGTGGCTGATAGCCATGGGTGACCCCCAAGGCAGGGTGCTTTTGGATCACAGCATGTCCCACTGCTCGTCCCAAACTCCGACCAACAACCGATACTTCTAGACTGTGAGTGAGTCGTGTGTGGACAAAGCCAGACTGTGAAAAGGGAATGACCTGCGTTTTGTCTTGCAAGTGCCGAAAAGCAGAAGAGAAAATAATGCGATCGTAGTCCACCTCAAAACCACTACGTAAATGGTTTTGGTCGGTTCGCAAACGCTTTTTAGTATCACCTTGACGCTTTAATGATAGTAGTTCTACCCAATTCATAGTGCAATAATAACAATAAAAGGTGATTGTTGAATTAACAGTTTCTTAACAAAATGGGGGGGTATTTAAAATTTTGGTAACAATCGTTTTCAATAAATCATGTTGATTTGTAACTCAATTTTAAAATTAATAAAATGAAGAAAATTATACTTTCTATATTATTGTTACCCATGGCTCTTTTTGGTCAGGAAACAATACTAATTAGTGCTGTCATGGATGGTGATGTCTCTGGTGGTAATCCTAAAATGATTGAACTATATGCAAAAACTAATATTGCTGATTTAAGTGTATTTGGACTTGAATCTGGTTCCAATGGAGCTGCTTCATCGGGCACGCCAGAGTACACCTTTGATGCTGTTGCATTAAGTGCTGGCGAATTTATATACGTTACTACAAGCCAAACTGCATTAGAAACTTATTTTACTCACTCAACTGATGGTAATGCGCTTTCAGGAAAAAAAATATATGTCAACAATGTTGCATCAATAAATGGTAATGATCCCGTATATCTATACAAAAGTGGGGCTGTTGTTGATGCGTTTGGTGCTGCGGACGCTAGTGAAGCTAATTTTTATCAAGACTCGTATGCGCAAAGAAAATTTGATAAAGGCCCAAACTCAAACTTTGATATTTCTGAATGGACGATTTCTTCAGTTGACGGATGCAGTACAACAGACGAAGATTGTTCAGTGAAAGCTACTATTGGGTCATACTTATATGCTGCAACTGTAACAGAAATTTCTTCAAATACAACTTGGGATGGAAATAAAACTATCTCTGGTAAAATCGTTGTTCAAGATGGTGCAACATTAACTATCGCTGCTGGTACGGTTGTAAAAGCTGCTTTTGCTGCTAACCCAGTAGACGCAACTGCACTTATAGTTGCCAAAGGTGGTAAACTTAATGCTGTTGGTACGGCTGATCAGCCAATTATATTCACAACTGAATATGATGACCTCACTGCTGCTGATGTAGATGGTGGTACGCTCGTATCTACAGTTAGTGGAGCTGCCAATGACCTTACTACTCGCGGTTTATGGGGTGGTATTATCATGTTAGGTAAAGGTATCGTTGGTGAAGACGGCGGTCAAGATGACATCGAAGGTGTTGCTGAAGGATACGACTTTACTACTTACGGTGGAAATGTTGCTGATGACAACTCAGGTACTTTAGATTACGTTTCTATCCGTCACGGTGGTGCTACTATTGCTAACGGTGATGAAATTAACGGTCTTACCCTTGGTGGTGTAGGTTCTGGTACTACAATTAGCAACATCGAAATCATCTCTAACGATGATGATGGTATTGAGTTCTTCGGCGGTAACGTTGATGTAACCAACATCCTTATCTTCAACCAAAAAGATGATGCAATCGATATTGACGAAGCTTACGCTGGTACAATAACTAATGCTTACGTTGCAATGGGTGCTGACTCAGACAACGTGTTTGAAATTGATGGTTCTGAAGATAGTACAGGAACTGTAACTGGATCTTACACTATAGATGGTGTAACTGCTTACCAGGCTTACGATAACAGTGGAAAACTAGACCAATACGGTCACTGGAAATCTGGTGCAACTGGAGCTAACCAAAACATCGTATTTAAAGGATTTGCTGCTGGTACTTACCTTGAAGGTGTTGAGAAAGCTACTTTCGATGCAGGTACACTTACATTTAGTAACCTTGACTTTGTAACTACTGACGACTTAGCAACTGTTAACAGTGTTGGAAGCCGTGGCGCAAGTGATGAACTAGCTGTACTTACAGCTACACACGCTGAAGTTATTGGTACACAAGCCGCTAATACTGGTTCTGACGAAAGTAAATTTACTGAATGGACTGCTTATGCTTTTGTTAACACTACCTTTTCATTTGAGGAAATTTTCGAGGTCAAATCAACTATATCGTATTATCCAAATCCAACGAATGGTATAGTAAATATTGACAGTGAAAGTAGAGTTAACGAAATTAATATTTATTCTATCTCAGGTCAATTGGTTGAAAAGGTGATAAGAGCTAATTCAATTAATATTGAAAATGTTAGATCTGGAATTTATGTTATTGAAATAATTACAGATGAACAAAAAGTTCAAGGGAAACTTATAAGAAAATAATCTTAAATAGTTTTAAATTAAATCATAAAAACCCCCTTTTTTAGGGGGTTTTTTTCTTAACATTTACATAACATTCGTTCTCTACTTCAAAGAATATATTTGTGCAAATCCAATTTATGAAGCATTTAATTTTATTCTATTTAACTATTTTCTCATCAATTTTGTACTCCCAATCAGGTGTCAGCGGATTGATTATTGACGGGGAGTTTAATGATCTACTTCCATTTGCAAATATAATTGTTATTGAAACCGGAGATGGTACTACTTCTGATATGGATGGTAAGTATTATTTAGAACTTAATGACGGTTCCTATACTATAGAGTTTTCATTTGTTGGATATAATAAGAAAAGAGTTACAGGGGTTTTGGTATCAAAAAATGAAATTACGAATTTAGATGTTGTACTCGAACCATCTTCAAATGCTCTTGAAGAAGTCGTTATAACTACAACTGCACAAAAAAATACTGAAACATCGGTCCTAAATATCCAAAAAAATGCAAATGTAGTTTTAGATGGGTTATCGATCCAAGCAATTAAAAAAGCAGGTGACAGTGATATTGCGTCAGCCGTTAAAAGAGTTCCTGGTGTTTCTGTTCAAGATGGTAAGTACGTTTATGTAAGGGGTTTAGGTGATCGGTACTCAAAAACAATGTTAAATTCTCTTGAGTTGCCAGGAATTGATCCAGATAAAAATACACTTCCTCTAGATATATTCCCTACGTCAATTATTGAAAATATAATCATACAAAAATCCGCTTCTTCTAAAGTAGCAGCAGACTTCACTGGAGGTGTCGTGAATATTGAATTGAAAAAATTTACATTCGCGCCTGAATATAGTTTTAGTTATTCTGGGGGGTATAATCCCGATATGCACTTTAACAATTCTTTTATTCGTGATAAGACATCTAGTACCGACTGGCGAGGGGTCGATAGTGACTATAGATCATTAACCCTAGATCCATCAGTTGACTTACCTCCAGCACTTCATTTTTTGCCTGATAGTGATATTCTGACAAAATCTACTCGATCGCTTAGCAAAGTAATGGTGCCATTGAACGATAAAAGTAATATGAATCATTCGTTTAATTTTAGCACATCTAACTCAATTAATTTGTGGGGAGAGACAAAATTGGGATATATTACTTCGATAGGGTACAAAACTGAAGAGCAGTTTTATGAAAGTTATATAGATAATACAGTTCAAAAAAGCGAAGGCATATTACAGTTTTACAGTGAACAAGAAAGTCAAATTGGAGTTGTTAATAAATTTTTGAGTGGTCTTGCTGGAATCACACTTCAAAACAATTCTAATAAAGTTTCAATAAATGTCTTAAGATTACAAAACGGTGAGTCAAAAGTAAGTAACTTAGATAGAGTTGAAAGTGTTGAAAACAATTATTTTGGGGTTGGTAGCACATTATCCTACACTGAAAAAAGCTTGTTGTCAGTCCCTATACAAGGGAAGCATAAAATAAATGAGGGTTTTATAGATTTAGATTGGGCATATTCATTTTCAAGATCTAACTTAAGAGATAAAGACCTAAGAAGGTCAGTCTTTGAAACAAACACTACGCGCGATGTGTTTTATTTTAGTCCTAATCAGGTGAGTGCCCCCTCAAGAATTTGGAGAAATTTAGACGAGGAGTCTACTGCTTTATCTTTCAGTTTAAAACTAAATTTAGATGAAATTGGCACGGAAAGTTCATTGTCTATAGGGACAACCAGAAATTTAAAACACAGAGATTATAACTCTAAGAAATTTGATGTTTGGTTTAATGGAGATTCAACTATACTTGAAGGCAATTCCGACGCATATTTTTATGGTGAAAATATTTGGACAAGAGAAAATAAAACTGGGACTTATCTAAGAGGTGGGTTTGAAAGAACAAATATATATGAATCGGAAACTGAGGTCGATGCAAACTTTATTGAAGCTGAGCTTGGTTTTACTAGTGATTTAAAACTTATTTTTGGGGTTAGAAGTGAACAATTTAATTTGATATATACTGGAGAAGACTTGCCCGGAAATAAATACAATAAAGCCTCTTTCATCAACACCTCTGACAACTTTTTATTTGCTAATACAATCGTTGGGTTAAGTGAAGATGTAAACTTGCGTATGTCGTATTATGAAACAACTGCTAGGCCATCATTCAGAGAAGCCTCAACAGCATATTTATATGACCCTGTTTCTGAAACCTTTTTCTTAGGAAACCCTGAAGTAAAACCAAGCTACATTAGTAATTATGATTTGAGATTTGAAAAATTCAGTGAAAAAAATCAAATGTATGCAGTTAGCGTTTTTTATAAAGATTTTCTTGATCCAATTGAAATAACAAATGCAAGTGAAAATTCCCCAAATACTTTTTTGGCAAAAAATACTGGTAGTGCATCAGTAAAGGGCCTAGAGGTTGAGGTAAGAAAAAATATCTTTGATTCACAAAATATACTGACATCCCTCTCATCAAATATTACAATAATCGATGCTAAACAAACAATGTCTGAAGACGAATACAATTCAAAGTACGAGGCTTCCAAAGACGAATTAGGTGATGGAGTGTTAGAAAATGAACGCCCATTACAAGGACAATCTCCTCATATTGTAAACATTGGTTTAAACACAAAGTTGATGAACTATGATTTAGATTTTGGTCTGTTTTACAATGTTCAGGGAGAAACTCTCAGTAAAGTGGGACTAGGTGGAATTCCTGATGTATTTACCAAACCGTTCAATAAATTGGATTTTAAATTAAAAAAATCTTTTGATGGAAAACTAAACAGTAACATAGAGCTCAAAATATCTAACATTCTTGATGATAGAGTTGAAAGTGTATACAGATGGTTGGGAGAGGATTCATTTGTGTTTAATTCTTACAATCCAGGCATTACGTATACAATAGGTTACAAAGTTAGTTTTTAAAAAATGGAAAACATCTACCTGTTCATGCTCATTGCCTTGGCCGTTTTGGCGTTGGCTGACCTGATTGTTGGCGTGAGTAATGATGCGGTAAACTTCCTCAATTCTGCCATCGGTTCCAAGGCCCTTAGCTTTCGGATGATTATGATTGTCGCCAGTGTGGGTGTAGCTGCTGGTGCCATCTTTTCCAGTGGTTTGATGGAGGTTGCTCGAAAAGGAATCTTTAACCCCGAAATGTTTGTCTTCTCCGAAATCATGGTGATTTTTATCGCAGTGATGATTACCGATATCCTGCTATTGGACTTTTTCAACACCCTGGGATTACCCACCTCCACAACGGTATCCATTGTGTTTGAGCTCCTAGGTGCTGCTGTTGCCATGGCGCTATTGAAAATCTACACAGGAGATGCCAATGAACAACTCATCGCCTTTATCAATGTCACAAAAGCCACACAGATTATCCTCGGTATTTTCTTATCGATTGTGTTTGCCTTTTCGATTGGTGCGATCGTGCAATACATTTCCCGTCTGTTTTTGAGTTTCCATTTTCAAGAAAAACCCAGATGGATGAGTGCTTTGTTTGGTGGAATGGCCCTTACTGCCATCACCTATTTTATCATTATCAAAGGGATCAAAGGGACCCCTTACGCTAGCGAAACACTTCCACTTCTTGGTGGTATGACCCTTGGCGAATTTGCTGAAACACAGCTGATCACTGCAGCTTCGTTTGGCGTAGTTTTTTGGACGATCATCAGTATGATTTGGCTTCGCTTTTGGGATATCTACAAAATGATTATTGCTGTAGGAACCTTTTCTCTCGCACTGGCTTTTGCGGGCAACGACTTGGTCAACTTTATCGGCGTCCCCATTGCTGCTTGGCAATCCTATCAGTCGTGGGTGGCTTCGGGTATGGATCCAGCTTTGTTTTCGATGGGTGGATTGGCTGCCAAAGTCGCAACACCAACCCTCTTTTTATTCGTCGCTGGTCTGGTGATGGTCGTTACTTTATGGACATCCACCAAAGCCAAGAAAGTTGTTAAAACAACCATCGACCTTTCGCGGCAAGACGAAACCGAAGAGCGCTTTGAATCCAATGCCTTATCACGTGGAATGGTCAGTTCTTTTATCCGAACAACAACTGTCATCAACCGAATGATTCCTAGCTCGGTTCAAAACCTTATCACAAAACAGTTTACCCAGCCAGTAGTCGAGGAAGCCGTCATCAAAAAAGGAGATATGCCTGCTTTTGACAATGTGCGCGCATCGATCAACCTGACCGTTGCAGCTGTTTTGATTTCGATTGCCACTTCATACAAACTACCGCTTTCAACCACCTATGTTACCTTTATGGTTGCCATGGGAACTTCTCTTGCCGATCGTGCTTGGGGAAGTGACAGTGCGGTCTATCGTGTGGCAGGGGTGATCAATGTCGTCGGTGGTTGGTTTTTAACTGCCTTAATCGCATTTTCGGCTTGTGCCTTGCTCGTCACCTTTATCTATTTTGCCAAGTTGGTTGCGATCATCATTCTGCTTATTTTTTCAATAATTATTTTATATCGCAACTATATCCGGTCAAAAAAAGAATCTCAAAGTCTCAAAGAAGAAGATGAGCTCTACATGATCGAAACAGGGTCGGTGCAGGGACTCATTGCAGAAAGCGCTTATAATGTTTCGCGCATGGTTCATCGCGCCAATGAGATTTATAAAAACAACATACAGGGTCTTGCCACTGGAAACTTTGACACCTTGAAAATAAATAAACGCAGTGTCAAAAAACTCGAGGGTGAGATCAATAGTCTTCGCGATGAGTTGTACTACTTTATCAAAGAACTCGATGATGACAATGTCAAAGCCAGTAAGTTTTTTATGGGGCTTATCGATTGTTTAGAGGATATGTGTCAATCGTTAGAGCTTCTCAATAAAAAGAGTCAAAAACACGTCAGTAACAAACGTAAAAAAATCAAATACACCCAAATCATAGCCCTTAAAGCCATCGAAAATGAGTTGGAAGACTTGTTTTCTGAAATTCGATTTACGTTTGACCTCAACGACTTTAATCAAATCAAAAACATACTGCCCAAAAAAGAAATTTTAGTCAGCATGATCAACAACCATATTCAAGATCAAGTCAGTCGTACGAGGACAGAAGAATCCAGCCCAAAAAATACAACTCTTTTCTTTTCAGTTTTATCTGAAACCAAAGACTTAGTAACGGCAACAATGAATCTGATTGAGCTTTATTATATCGAATATGACAGCGATGTAGATCGCTTGATCAAGAAGAATTCAGACGATCAAACCCCACCTGATACTATCGACTAACGCATAATGTTTACCTTTGCACATCAGTAATCCCACAGCAAAGGGTTTTAACAAATGGCTATGCAGAGTTTTCGATCCAAAATCAACCCAAAAAGCGATCGCTTCCTCAGAAATAAGGAAGAGATGCAAGTGTTGATTGATGAACTTCAGTCGCACCTGACTGTTGCCAAGACAGAGGGCAGCAAAGCATCGATTGATCGTGCGAGGAAACGAAAAAAGTTTTTGGCTAGAGAACGCATTCAACTTTTACTCGACAAAGAAAGTCCTTTTATCGAGCTGATGCCCTTGGCGGGCTTGCTCCACGAGGGTGGTTTTGGCCCCGGCGGAACCACTGTTGCAGGGGTTGGGTATGTCAACAAACGCCTTTGCATTGTCAATGCAAATCTCAGCACACGCAAAGCAGGAGCTGTTGATTATGCCACGAGCATAAAAATTCGTCGATTGGGTGAAATCGCTTTGGAAAACAAAATTCCAACCATCAACTTGGTGGAGAGTGGTGGCGCAAATCTTCCCGATCAAGATCGAGTGTTTAACAACTACGGTTCCACTTTCAGAGATATGTCTTTGCGATCCAAGCAAGGGATTCCCACCATATCGGTTGTCTTTGGCAATGCCACAGCTGGTGGTGCTTATGTGCCAGGCATGTCGGACTACACCATTATGCAAAAGGATGCTGCCAAGGTATTTTTGGCGGGTCCCCCACTGGTAAAAATGGCAACCAATGAAGACACCAATGCCGAAGAACTTGGGGGTGCAACCATGCATAGTAACATTTCGGGTGTTGCCGATTTTTTGGCAGATGACGAAATGGATGCCATCAATATTGCACGTCATGTTGTGAAAACCCTCAAGCCACACAAACCACATTTCGAACCCTCAACACCCATAGTGCCGCCACGATACAAGCAAGAGGAACTCTTGGGGATTCTTCCAGCAAACCTCAAAAAACAAGTGGATATTCGTGAGGTCATTGCGCGAATTGTGGATGGATCTGAATTTACAGAATTCAAAGAAAACTATGGTAAAACCATGATTTGTTGCTGGACTAAAATCGGGGGGTATCCCATCGGAATTATCGCCAGCAATGGGGTCATCTTTGCCGAGTCTGCCCAAAAAGCTACACAGTTTATCCAACTCGCCAACAAGTCCAATCTACCTCTTTTATTTATGCACAACACCACTGGCTTTATGGTTGGTAAATCCTATGAACAGAAGGGAATGATCAACAGTGGTTCACAATTGATCCACGCAGTGGCAGGCAGTACTGTGCCCCACATCACACTGTTGATTGGCAACTCCTATGGCGCTGGAAATTATGCCATGTGTGGTCGTTCATTTTCCCCTCGATTTTTGTTCTCATATCCCAATGTCAAGGCAGGAGTGATGGGTGCTGAGCAATTGGCTGGCGTAATGGAAATCATCAAACGACAGTCGGCTGCTTCCACAAGTCAAAAAGTGGATGAAAAGCAACTCAAAAAGGAAAAGGACGCCATCAAAAAAGATGCACAAGCCAAGGCGAGTGTATGGCATGCCACTTCAGAACTTTGGGATGATGGGGTGATTGATCCGCGCCAGACAAGAGAGCACTTGACCATTGCATTGGCAACTGTCTATCAATACCCTATTGAAGGAACAGACGCTTTTGGTGTGTTTCGGATGTAGCTTATTTCAAAAAAACAGACTGCTCATGAGACTGCTGTGAGGGTTATGACCCACACATCAGGCAATCATCGTCTTCATTTTCTTTCGACTTGGCAATCATCTCTTTCAGCTCACTGGGTGTGAGTGGTTCAACCGCCACTGGCTTTTCAGCAGCTTTAGCTTTGGGCACGGCTTTGGCAGCCGAAGCAGTTGCAGCAACTGATGCTGCTTCAGGAACTTTCTCTTCCTTTTTCTTGTCGAGTGTAAACTTGATTGCATCCACAGCCGACTTGGTTCGGAGATAGTACATTCCTGTTTTGAGCCCTGACTTCCACGCATAAAAGTGCATCGAGGTCAGCTTGGCCATGGTAGCACCCTCCATAAACAAGTTGAGCGATTGTGACTGATCGATAAAATAACCACGCTGGCGAGACATATCGATGATGTCTTTCATGCTCAATTCCCATGCGGTTTTATACAGCTCTTTGATATCGTCAGGGATATTGTCGAGTTGCTGAACCGAGCCATTGGCACGCATCAATTCTTGCTTGAGATCTTCATCCCAGAGACCCAGGTTGACGAGGTCTTCCAACAAGTGCTTGTTCACGACTATAAACTCACCGGACAACACTCGTCGAGTATAGATATTGGATGTATAGGGTTCAAAGCATTCGTTATTTCCGAGGATTTGAGAGGTTGAAGCAGTTGGCATTGGTGCCACGAGCAGGGAGTTGCGAACACCATGCTTTTTGACCTCTTTTCGTAGCGCAACCCAATCCCATCGGCCACTGAGCTCACTGTCTTTGATTCCCCAAAGATTGTGTTGGAACTCCCCTTTTGAAATGGGTGATCCTTTATAACTTTCATAGGGTCCTTCGTCTTTTGCCATGTCTTTGGAGGCGGTCACAGCTGCGAAATAAAGCGTTTCAAAAATCTCTTGGTTGAGTGTTTTGGCTTCGTCTGAAGTAAAGGGCATACGCAACTTGATAAAGGTATCGGCTAGCCCTTGCACACCCAATCCAATTGGGCGGTGTCTAAAGTTACTGTTCTCTGCTTCTTTGACTGGGTAGTAATTTCGGTCGATCACCTTGTTGAGGTTTTTGGTTGCACGCACTGTTACTTCATACAATCCTTGGTGGTCAAAGGCACCATCTTTGATAAACATCGGCAAGGCGATGGAGGCGAGGTTACAAACCGCCACTTCATCTGGAGAGGTATATTCCAAAATCTCTGTACACAAGTTTGACGAGCGAATGGTTCCTAGGTTTTGCTGATTCGACTTGCGATTTGCCGCGTCTTTGTACAGCATATAAGGTGTTCCTGTTTCGATTTGTGATTCGAGGATTTTTTCCCACAATTCACGTGCCTGTATGGTTTTTCGGCCCTTGTTATTTTTTTCGTAGTCGAGGTATTTTTTCTCAAACTCATCGCCATGAGAATCATACAATCCCGGACACTCATTGGGACACATCAAAGTCCATGTAGAGTCTTCCTCCACCCGACGCATAAACAAGTCAGGGATCCACATGGCGTAGAACAAATCGCGGGCACGCATTTCTTCCTTTCCGTGATTTTTCTTCAAGTTTAGGAAGTCAAAAATATCGGCATGCCATGGCTCGACATAGATTGCAAATGATCCTTTTCGTTTGCCACCACCTTGGTCGACATAGCGTGCAGTATCGTTGAATACACGCAGCATGGGAACAACGCCATTGGAGGTGCCATTGGTTCCTGCGATATAGGATCCCGTCGCGCGGATGTTGTGAATTGATAGCCCAATTCCTCCAGCCGATTGAGATATTTTTGCTGTTTGTTTGAGGGTGTCATAGATGCCGTCAATGATGTCATCTTTCATGGCGAGCAAAAAACAAGATGACATTTGAGGCTTGGGTGTTCCTGAATTGAAAAGGGTTGGTGTGGCGTGGGTAAAATACCTTTTGGACATCAAGTGATATGTCTCAATTGCAGCGTCGAGGTCATCGAGGTGGATGCCGACAGAAACACGCATCAGCATATGTTGTGGACGTTCAACTATTTGGCCATTGATTTTGAGGAGATAGGATCGCTCTAGGGTTTTGAAGCCAAAGTAATCGTAGCCAAAATCGCGATTGTAGATGATGGTGGAGTCGAGAAGCTCTGCGTTGTCTTTAATGATTTTGTGTACATTATCGGCAAGTAGAGGAGCTTTTTTTTTAGTTCGAGGGTTGACGTAAGTGTACAAATCCGTCATTGTTTCGACAAAGGATTTTTTGGTGTTTTTGTGGAGGTTTGATACAGAGATTCGCGCAGCGAGTTGAGCATAATCTGGGTGTGTTGTCGTCATGGTTGCTGCAGTTTCGGCAGCGAGATTATCGAGCTCGGAGGTTGTCACTCCGTCGTACAAACCTTCGATTACTCGCATGGCAACTTTGACTGGATCAACCAGGTCATTTAACCCATAACACAGCTTTCGTACACGTGCTGTGATCTTATCAAACATGATGGGCTCTTTGCGACCATCTCTTTTTAATACATACATCTTTCCTCCTTTTTTGACAAAAAAACATTAGCCCTTATAGGGACAACTACTCTACTAAATATGTGAAAAAGGACCTTAGAAATCGTCGTCGAACGAGTACTTTTCTTTCTCTTCGGTCTCTTGTTTCAGTACCCCTGCTTTCTGATATTCTGAAACTCGCTTTTCGAAGAAGTTTGTTTTT
>MDSV01038039.1_pt1 | contig 16147 bp, 11 predicted proteins | sample 810851 | NCBI WGS metagenome assembly MDSV01 (sample SAMN05326640, study PRJNA326480) | marine metagenome | isolation source: seawater | place: Atlantic Ocean: North East | collected 2012 | reverse complement strand
TTCCCGAATAAGAACTAACAATTACAAGCGTATTTTTGCTTACAAAATTAGGAATACTATAGTCTTTGCTGACTACAATAGGAACTGTAGCATTTTTACAGATAATGTCATTTACAATTGTTCCTCCAATACCAGACCCTCCTAATCCACAAATCAAAACACTATCAATAGTTATAAATTTAGAATCTAAACTTGCATTTTCTCCAATATTTAATGCGTCTTGTAAGTGAGTAGTAAAATCATTTATATAATCTTTCATTTTCATAATAAATCGAGTCTTATAAATTATAGTTATCTTAACCTTAAAAAAAGAAGTCTAAAATACGAAATAATAGGATAATAGAATTCCTATATTTGTAAAAAAATAATAGTATGAAAAGAGAGCTATCCGAGCAAGAAATAATTAGAAGGGAGTCTTTACAAAAGTTAAAAGATTTAGGTGTCAATCCCTATCCTGCTGAAGCATTTGAAGTAAATATTACAACTAATCAGATTCACGAAATGTATAAGCAAGGTCGCGATTTAGAGGTTATTATTGCAGGAAGACTAATGAGTAGAAGAATTATGGGCAAGGCTTCTTTTGGCGAGATTCAAGACAGCAAAGGAAGAATACAGATTTACATAAATCGAGATGAAATTTGTTCTGGAGAGGACAAAACTATTTATAACACTGTTTTCAAGAAATTATTGGACATAGGCGATTTCATAGGTATTAAAGGAAATGTTTTCACTACAAAAGTTGGTGAAGTTTCTGTTAATGTTAAAGAACTAAAACTTCTTACAAAATCTTTAAGGCCATTGCCGCTTCCCAAAGCTGATGTTGATGGCAATGTACACGATGCGTTTACTGACCCTGAAAAAAGATACAGGCAAAGATCAGTGGACCTGGTTGTTAATCCAGAAGTAAAAAACGTGTTCATTAAACGTACACAGTTAACAAACTCATTGCGAAGCTTTTTAAATAACAAAGGTTATTTAGAAGTAGAAACACCAATTTTACAGCCCTTATATGGGGGGGCAGCAGCTCGACCATTTAAAACTTTTCATAATACACTTGATATGGATCTTTATTTAAGAATTGCTAATGAACTTTATTTAAAGCGATTAATTGTTGGTGGTTTTGATGGTGTTTATGAGTTTTCAAAAGATTTTAGAAATGAAGGAATGAGTAGATTTCATAACCCTGAGTTTACACAAATGGAGCTTTATGTTGCCTACAGGGATTACACCTGGATGATGGATTTAGTTGAAGAAATGGTAGAGAAGATTGCTGTTGACTTACACGGAACTACTGAAATTAGTGTTGGTAATAATATGATTAATTTTAAAAGACCATGGAAAAGATATACTATGTACGAAGCTATAGAGCATTTTACAGGAATAGATCTTTCCAGAATGAATGAAGAAACCATTTTTAAAACTGCTAAAAAAATAAATGTTGAAGTAGATAAGAGTATGGGAAGGGGCAAGTTAATAGATGAGATATTTGGAAAGAAATGTGAGCCATATTTAATTCAACCAACATTTATTACTGATTATCCGATCGAAATGTCCCCATTAGCCAAAAAACACAGAGAACACAATGGTTTAGTCGAGCGTTTTGAGGCAATATGTAACGGTAAAGAAATATGTAATGCTTTTTCAGAGCTAAATGACCCAATTGATCAGAGGATTCGATTCGAAGAGCAATTAGAGCTAATCAAAAGAGGCGATGACGAAGCAATGTTACTAGATGAAGATTTTCTTGAAGCTATTGAATATGGAATGCCCCCAACCGCAGGCATGGGAATTGGAATTGATAGATTGAGTATGATTATGACAAATTCAGCTTCTATTCAAGATGTGTTGTTTTTTCCACAAATGAAGCCAAAAAAATAAAAATTTAATATGAAAAAATCAGAAGAGTTATTAGAAAAAAATGAAATAAATGGAGAGGAGCTTGAATATCTTTTATTACAGAGAAAGAAAGAAGAAATAGAATTTTTACTCGTTGATGTAAGAGAGGAGTATGAATTTAATAAAAAAAGAATATTGGGAGTTGACTTTTTGATTCCACTTTCAAATTTTTTTAATAAAGTTCAAGATATTGAAATGTTTAAGTCAAAACATATAATAACCAAATGTAAATTAGGCGGGAGATCTGCTCAAGCTCAAATGCATTTACGAGCGTTAGGTTTTAAGAATGTGATTAATTTAGCCGGAGGTATAACCCATTACCCAGGAGAGGTGCTATAAATTTTTTAAAATATTATAATTTAGTATTAAAAAAAGTTGTTTAAAAAATAAACTAGACCCCTTTAAGACCCTTAAAATGTAAAATTTTATCAGCCTTACTTTTTCCTATTAACTTAATTAAATCTTTTTTATTTGAAGAATTAATGTTTTTAATAGAGCCAAAATGTGAAATTAATAAAACAATTGTTTTTTCTCCTATGCCGTTAATTTTTTCTAATGAAACTGATAAAGAATTTTTAATCCGCTTTTTTCTGTGATGCATAACACCAAATCTATGAGCTTCATTTCTTAAATATTGTATCAATTTTAAACTTTCAGAACGCTTGTCTAAATAAAGTGGATTTTTATCTTTTGCAATATATATTTCTTCAAGGCGTTTGGCGATTCCAATGACAGGAATTTTTTTATCCAATCCTAGTTGGGCTAAAGTTTTAATAGTAGAATTCAACTGCCCCTTACCGCCATCCACAACTATTAAATCTGGAAGTAAGTCTCCACTTTCTAAAACACCTCGATATCTTCTATAAACAACCTCTTCCATACTAGCATAATCATTTGGCCCTTCAACACTTTTAATATTAAAGAGACGATAATCTTTTTTGCTGGGTTTTCCGTTTTTAAAAACTACACATGCAGAAACAGCATTTGTCCCTTGCAAATTTGAATTGTCAAAACATTCAATATTAGCTGGTAAAGTATGCAAGTTAAGATCCTTCATTAATATCTTTAAAACAATTTTTTTATCAACACGCTTTATTTGATTTATTCGGATTTTTTGCTTTTCCAAAAGCAAATATTTTGCATTTTTCAAACTTAAGTCAATTAATTTTTTTTTGTCACCTATTTTTGGAATAGTAATAATCAAATCGCGCCAAATATTTTCTACTTTATGAGAACTATATATTTCTTTAGACTTACTGTTAAATCTTTTTCTGATTTCAACAATTGCTAAAGACAGCAGGTCATTTTCTTTTTCATTAAGTTTTTTGCTTAACTCCAAGCTGTATGTCTGTATGATAGAGCCTGAGTTGATCTTAAGAAAATTAACAAAAGCAGTTTTTTCATTTGAAACAATTGTAAACACATCTACATTGTTAATTTTTGGATTTACAATAACAGATTTTGATTGATAATTTTTTAATATAGATATTTTCTCTTTTTCTATTTGTGCTTTTTCAAACATCAATTCATTTGAATAAAAAACCATAGATTTTTTCAACTCATTAATTAAAACATATAGATTGCCATTTAATATTTTTTTCACTTCAGAAACAATTGACAGATAATTATTTAGCTCATCTTCGCTTTTCACAATTCGGTTTATATAAGTAAAAGGAGTCCATCCGTGACTATAAAATAAATCAGAAAACACATTAAGAAGAGTTTTTACAACAGCGGTTGAGATGTATGGACCAAAATATTCTCCTTTGTTTTTTTTTATGTGTCTTGTTTGAAATATTTTGGGTATTTTTTCATTACTAATACATATCCAAGGATATGTTTTCCCATCTTTGAGCATAACATTATATCTAGGCTGATGTTTTTTAATAAGGTTATTTTCAAGTAGAAGAGCATCTATTTCTGTTTTTACAATAACAAATTTTATGTCTTCAATTTTACTTACAAGTATTTTAATTCTCTTATTCTCATGACTTTTTGTAAAATAGGACGCTACTCGCTTCTTTATGTTTTTTGCCTTGCCAACATATAATAGGCATTTGTTTTTATCATAGTATTGATAAACCCCCGCACTATTAGGCAAGTTTTGTATAATCAGCATTAGTTTATTAGGCAATATCAAAGTATAAATTTAATTATGACTATTCATTTTTTTTAGCGGATTTATTATATAATCAAATTTTTTTAAAAAAAATAGAAAAGTAATAAAGTGTCTTTTAAAGTGCGTAAATATAGTATTTTTGAAGTCTTATTTATAAAAATGAAATTAGCAATTGTAGGAATTACCGGAGTGGTTGGAAGGGAAATGTTAGAGGTTCTTTCAGAGAGAAAGTTCCCATATGAAGAGCTTTATCTTGTGGCTTCGGAAAAATCATGTGGCAAACTAATTTTTTTTGAAGGAAATACATATGAGATAATTTCATTGACCAATTTATTAGAAAAAAATATTGATTTGGCATTCTTTTCAGCAGGCAGGGAGGTTTCTAAAATTTGGGCACCAAGACTTGCAGCCAAAGGGGCTAAAGTCATAGACAACTCTTCGCACTGGAGGATGTCTTCAAAGCATAAACTTATTGTACCACAAATTAATGGAGAAACCCTTTCAGAGAATGATATGATAATAGCCAACCCCAATTGCTCTACTATACAGCTTGTTATGGCGCTTTCTCCAATTCATGAAAAATTTATTGTTAAAAGAGTTGTCGTGTCAACATATCAAGCAGTTAGTGGAAGTGGGAAAGACGCAATGGAGCAATTAGAAAATGAAAAGAATAAGATTAAAACTAAAATGGCTTATCCGCATAAAATTTTTCAAAATATAATACCTCAGTGTGACGAATTTACAGAAAATAACTACACAAAAGAAGAAATGAAACTGACTAAAGAAACAAAAAAAATATTAGATCAGGATATTGATGTGGTTGCTACCGCCGTAAGAATTCCCGTAACAAGAGGGCATTCAGAAAGTGTAAACATTACTTTTGAGAAAGAATTTGATTTAGATCAGATTAGACATGCTCTGGCTCAAATGGATGGGGTAAGGTTACTAGACATGCCTAAAAAAAATAAGTATCCAATGCCAATAAATGTTTTTAAAAAAGACGAGGTTTTTATAGGAAGAATAAGAAGAGATTTTACGCAGAAAAAAACACTTAATATGTGGATTGTTTCTGATAATTTACGAAAAGGTGCCGCAACAAACACTGTTGAAATAGGTGAGTATTTGATTAAGCATAATTTGATTTGATGATAATTAGTCATAAATATAAGTTTTTATTTATAGGCCTCCCATTTTCAGCCTCTTCTGCAATTTCAAAGGAATTACATTTAAAATATGAAGGCAAATCTATTTTAAGAAAACACTCGTTATTTTATGAATTTGAAAAGGTGGCGAAAAAAAGTGAGATGAACTATTTTACCTTTTCAGTTTTAAGAAACCCTATGGATATCGCCATAACTGTTTATGAGAAGATGAGGGCAAATTCAAAAGGAAACTTTACAAATCCAGAGTTTTTTTCTGAAAATGGAGGCCATATTACTATAAAGCATAGAAAAATGTTTAACTTTATACATAAAAACAAAGCAACATTTCAGCAGTATTTTATACGGTTTTTTAACACCCCTTATGATAGTTTGGCAAGTATAACTATTGATAATTGCAACTATGTAATTAGATATGAAAGGATTCAAACAGACTACATTAATGCTTTAAAAAAAGCTGGAATCCCGAACCCCAGACCACTTCCCGTTGCTAATAAAACCGTAGGAAAAAGAAAAGAGGTTTTAGAATATTATACTGATGATATTAGAGAAAAAGCAATTTTTGTATTTGGTCCATTTCTAGAAAAGTATAACTATTCGTTTCCTGAATCATGGGGATCAACTAGAGTTTCAGCCTTAAGCACTATACAATTTAAGCTACTAGCTATCTTACGAAAAATTTACCATAAATATGTAAAAAAACACCCGAGAAAACTTGCTTCAAAAGGAACTATTTATGGAGACATGCAAAGAAATAATTTAAGCGGCAGTTAGTTAAATTTATTTCTATAAAACAAAAGGACAAGTAAAATTCCAGTTGATATTCCTGCGTCAGCGATATTAAAAACAGGTCTAAAAAATATAAAATGTTCTCCACCCCAAATTGGAAACCAGCTAGGGAAATGACTATTTATTAGAGGAAAATAAAACATATCTACCACTCTTCCTTGAAACAACGGAGCGTATCCGCCAGAAACAGGGAAAATTGTTGCTACATTATTATAGCTGTCATTAAAAATTAATCCATAAAAACAACTGTCAATAATATTGCCAATTGCACCCCCTATTATTAGTCCAACTGCAATCAGGGCCCCTGTTGGAAATTGTGGTTTTATAGTTTTACGGACGTAATATATACCCAGTATAACTACAACAATTCTAAAAAGCGTTAGAAATATTTTGCCAATTATACCGCCAAGCTCTATTCCAAATGCCATTCCGTTGTTTTCAGTAAAATGAATTATAAACCAATCAAAGAGCTGAAACTCTTGACCTAAAAACATATTAGTTTTTACCCATATTTTTAAAATTTGGTCTGATAACAGGACAAGGCCGGCAGTATAAAATACTGTTTTCAAAATATTTTATTGTGCATTTTTAGCCTCGATGCTTAAGGTTGCGTGCGGAACAAGCCGTAATCGTTCTTTTGATATTAATTTTCCAGTAATACGACAAATCCCATAGGTTTTGTTTTCAATCCGTATTAAAGCATTATGAAGACTACGGATAAATTTTGCCTGTCTTTCGGCTAATTTAACATTTTCTTCTTTTGAAAGTGTGCTTGAGCCTTCTTCAAAAGCCTTAAAAGAAGCGGAAGTGTCTTCAGTTCCATTATCTGAGTCATTAGATGTTGCTGCCCTTAGTATTGCCAAATCTTCTTGTGCGCTTTTTATCTTTGCAAGAATTATTTTTTCGAATTCTTTTAATTCATCTACTGAATATGCTGTTTTTTTTCCCATACGTTTAATTTTTCAATAAAGAAACATTTATTGAGATTCCATCAATTAAATCTACTTTTATTGCATTCGAAATAGCATTTTCACTATAATTAAGTTTTTCTGCTAAAGTTTCCTCACAAATATAAGCGAAATTATTTTTAATAGCAGTAGTAATTAGATCGTTTTTTTGAACCCAAAGAGATATTTTATCAGTTATAGTTAGTCCCTTATCTTTTCTAAGGGTCTGAATTCTATTTACAAACTCTCGGGCAATTCCTTCCTCTTTCAACTGTTTTGTTATGGTAACATCTAAAGCAACAGTGACCTCATTATTTGAAGCTACGCTAAAGCCAGGAATATCTTCAGAGCTTATCTCGACATCTACTATCTCTAAACATATGTTTTTATTAATCTGATATGATTTTTCTTTCTCAATTTTAGCAATATCGATTTCTGTAAAATTGGCAATTTTATCTGCAATAAATTTCATTTCACCCCCATATTTAGGCCCTAGTGTTTTAAAGTTAGGTTTAATTTTTTTTCTTAATACACTTGAATCCTTATTTAAAAACATGACTTCTTTAATGTTTAATTCACCTTTAATAATACTAGCAACACTTTCGACATCTTTTTGTGTTTTAGAATCATGAATCGGAATCATAATTTTTTGAAGTGGTTGACGAACTCTTATTTTTTCTTTTTTTCTTAAAGAAAGAGCAAGCGAAGTTATGTTTTGTGCTAAATTCATTCGTCTTTCTAAAGCATTATTTATATGGCGCTTGTTGTATTTTGGGAAATCTGTTAGATGAACAGAGGAGCCGGAATGCTTTTTACTTACAACATTTAAGTCTTGAAATATTTGATCCATAAAAAAGGGCGCAATTGGTGCAGAAATTATTGCAATAGTCTCTAAACATTCATATAAAGTTTGGTATGCAGCAAACTTATCAGAGCTATATTTTCCTTTCCAAAATCTTCTTCTGCTCAGCCTAACATACCAATTACTTAATTTGTTAATTACAAACTCCTGTATTGATCGAGCGATATTAGTGGGACTATATGTCTCATAATTTTTCTCCACAGATTTTATCAGAGTATTTAATTCTGACAAAACCCATCTGTCTAGCTCATTTCTTTTATCTAATGGTATTCTTTTTTCTAAGAAATTAAAACCATCAATATTAGCATAAAGCGCAAAGAACGAATATGTATTATAAAGAGTACCAAAGAACTTTCTTTGCACTTCAATAACTCCAGATTCATCAAATTTTAAATTATCCCATGGCTGAGCGTTTGATATCATATACCACCTAGTAGCATCTGCACCATATTTATTAATTACACTAAAAGGGTCTACTGCGTTTTGAAGCCTTTTAGACATTTTATTCCCTTTTTTGTCTAATACCAGCCCATTTGAAATTACATTTTTATAAGCAACTGAATCAAAAAGCAAAGTTGATATTGCGTGTAGTGTAAAGAACCAGCCCCTTGTCTGATCCACTCCTTCTGCAATAAAATCTGCAGGATAATTTTTTTTAAAAATATCTTTGTTTTCAAATGGATAATGTAGTTGTGCATAAGGCATAGCACCAGAATCAAACCAAACATCGATTAAATCTAATTCTCTTTTCATTGGCCTTCCTGTTTTAGAAGAAAGAATAATATCATCTACACATGGCCTATGTAAATCTAGTTTGTTGTAGTTTTCTTTTGACATGTTTCCAACTTCAAAGGATTCTAACGGATTCACTTTCATTATGCCTAGTTTAACTGACTTTTCAATTTCATTTTTTAATTGCTCTATTGAGCCAATACATAATTCTTCTTCACCGCATTCTGTTCTCCATATTGGTATTGGAATACCCCAGAACCTTGACCTGGACAAGTTCCAATCAACTAGATTTTTTAACCATTTTCCAAATCTTCCTTCTCCTGTTGCTTTTGGCTTCCAGTTGATTTTCTTGTTAAGCTCTATCATTCGGTCTTTATAGCTTGTAGTTTTTACAAACCAACTATCCATAGGGTAATATAATATTGGCCTGTCTGTTCTCCAGCAATGCGGGTACGAATGCTCATACTTTTCAGAATGAAAGCATAAATTTGATTGTTTTAATTTTATTATAATTTGTATGTCAGCTGATAGCTTAGGCTTTTTCTTTGGATCATTATAGAAGTCATCTTTTACATAAATTCCTGCAAAATCCATAACTTTATCGGTAAATCGCCCTTGTTTATCTACTAAAGTCAAAGTGCCAATCCCATTTTTTTTTGCTAATAGATTATCATCTGAGCCAAAGCTAGGTGCAATATGAACAATTCCAGTTCCATCTGAAGTAGTTACAAAATCTCCTAATAACACTTTAAATGCATCGCCATCATCTGGTTGGCTGTATTTAAGTAATTGTTCATATCTAATCTCTTTAAGATTATTACCTTCTGTCTCAAATTTAATTTTAAAAGGAAGATTTTTTTTTCCTATTTCAAAATCTTCAAACTTGAGACTTGAATTTTCAGCTTTAAAATATTTGTCTGCTAAATCTTTAGCAATTATAACCGATATAGACTTGCCAGTATACTGATTGACAGTATCGACTAATAAATATTTGATTTTCTCTCCTACAGCTAGTGCAGTATTTGAAGGCAGGGTCCATGGAGTAGTAGTCCACGCTAAGAAGTAAATTTCATTATTTGTTTTTTTAAATAGAAATTCAGAATTGGTATTTTTGATTATTTTAAATTGAGCCACAGCAGATGTGTCCTTTACATTTCGATAACACCCTGGTTGATTTAATTCATGTGTACTTAGCCCGGTACCAGCTTTTGGAGAATATGGCTGAATAGTATGTCCTTTATATAGCAATTTTTTCTCATACATTTGCTTAAGAAGCCACCATACACTTTCAATATACTTATTGTCATAAGTTAAATAGGGGTCGTCTAAGTCGACCCAATATCCCATTTTATTTGTTATAATCTCCCATTTTCCTTTATACTTCATTACATTTTTACGGCAAGCCTTATTGTACTCATTTACAGATATTTTGACCCCAATATCCTCCTTGGTAATACCAAGCTCTTTCTCAACACCAAGCTCAACAGGTAGACCATGGGTGTCCCATCCTGCTTTTCTAGTTACTTTAAACCCCTTAAGCGTTTTGTATCGGCAAAAAATATCTTTTATAGTACGAGCAATTACATGATGAATTCCTGGCATACCGTTAGCTGATGGCGGCCCCTCATAGAATGTAAATGTTGGCCCATTTTTTCTGTTTTTTATACTTTTAATAAAAACATCAGAATTTTCCCATTGCTCTAAAACCTTTTTGTGTATTAATGGAAGGTTTAAGGATTTATATTCATGAAATTTACTCATTTTTATACTAATATATTATTGACAAATTTAGTTAAAGAAATGTCTTAACGGACAATATTTATCTCCGATATTTCTTGGTGTTTCCAGCCATTAACATCTTGATAGTAAATTTGATAAATGTAAAGCCCAGTAGACAGGTTTTGACCTGTCTTATAATGTGTTCCGTTCCACCCATTTTCACAAGATAAATCTTGAATATTATTTGTAGAGTATACTAAATTGCTAAATCGATCAAAAATATTAAACACAAAAGTAGCCTCTCTTACACCATTATATTTTATACAAAATCTATCATTTATTCCATCTAAATCTGGAGTAAAAGTATTTGGTATAAACATACTGTAATAATCAGTAATATTGACTATATTTTTTGTTGTGTCAGAACAACCGTTGTAATCATGAACAATTAGGCTTATTTGATATACTGCTATTGAATCTTCATATGTATGAATAGGGCTTTGAAGAAAGCTATTTGATGTGTTGTCTCCAAAATCCCAATTCCAACTAACAATATTACCGAGCGAATTGTCTACAAGCTGGGTTGTAGTAAATAAAACTGTTAAACTATCTGGTTGGGCATTAAATCGTGCAGTTGGGGCAGCTAGTTTTGTTACAATAGCCTGCCCACTAAGAGTTCCAAATTCATTTGCATCATTGTAAGAGGCAAGAGAGTAAAGCCCCTCAGATTTTGTGTCAATAACATATGGATTTATATTTGTTGTAATCGACGGAGATATAATTCCATTAACAGTGTAATTAAATGTAAAAGGAGCAACACCAGTAAAAAAAACTTTTACTTTAGCGCTTTCTTTTGAGTTTTCACATAAAGTGTCATTACCTGAAATAAATGCAGAAACAGAAGATAGGTTTAATTTTATGGTGTCATTATAAACTCCATAAAATGAATTACTCATAGCACCTCCATTTAATAGAATGTTGTTGTTAGCACTCCAAAAGCCAAATCCATAATTTGGATCAATGTTTGGAAAGATAGTGTTTAAATCATCTTTAAAAACAATTTCAGAATAAGGGAAAACAGACACACTATTTCCGTTAATATCAATTGATGTGTTTGTGCCACTAGGGATTATATCATAAACAATAGTGGGTTTTTGATATAAATTAAGAGTAATTGTATCTGCATATGACACAATAAAGTTTATATTCTCATTAAGTTGTGATGGAGATAAAGAGTTGCTATCTGAACTCCATGACTCAAAACCATAAAGAGCATCAATATTTGGAGATACTGAAATATTATCTCCAACCAAAAATGAAGCAGCATAAGGGAAAGCATTAATATTGCTAGAGTTAATGTCTATTGACGTTGTAGTGCCAGAAGGCACAATATTAAAGACAATATCTCTGCTTTCACCAAAGTAAGCACGAACAACAACATCTGATTGAAGGTCTAGTGCCAAGGTATCAGCATTAGGGTTGTATGCATATGTCGAAGAAGAAATAACCTCCCAATGATCAAATTGTCCACTTTTAACTTCAAAAGGTAAAATAATTCCGCCAAACCTTTGGTCAATAAAAGGAGTGTTAAAATTATTTATAATATTATTATTACTCATTTCCACCTCTCCAACTCCTATTATTTCAACAGTAACATCAAATATACCAGTAATTGCAGTGTCGCAATCAACAAAACCACTGTTCATACTATCACATCTTGCTAAGATAAAGTTTCTTAAATCAGCTACATTGCTTTGCCATCCAGAATATGTCCCCCCCCAAGTTAAAATTTGCCTTGGCATTTCTGGTTCGATTACTGCAACCATACTGTCAAGAATATGTATCATAAAGTCACATGACAACGGACCATTTGCTAAGTCTTGCCATCGATTAATATAGTCATCATGAAACTCTTGATTTGTAAGCATTTCATTCCAAATTGGCACATGCCCTTGCCCGCCAGTATTTCCTAATGTACTTGGGTCACACGGCTCTGCATTAGGGGATGAGCTTGGAATTCCAGTGTAATTGGTTCCATGATCAAATGTATTGTCCATATCCCAAAGAGTATATCGCCATTTTTTCTTGTCTCCATCAGGATCCATACCCCTCCACCATGCTGTATTCCAGTTTAACCAATCTTGACAAACAACATATGCATTTAAAAGAAAATAATCTATTAAACTACCAGTATTATATATACTTTTAGCATAATTATAATTTGCCTGATTATTCATTGGATTTGTAGTTACAAAATTTACAAAGCTATCCCAATCAGGTTGTGCGTTTGGAGCACCATATTCTGTCCATGTATTCCCCCATGTTTTAAGATATTGCAAATTGTTTTTGTTTTGATCGTAATAATAATCAGTAAAGTCATGATCATCTACTTTTTCCCTCATTTCGTAAACCCCCCAATAGGCCCCATTTAAATAAACTATACAGGAAGATGTTGATCTTTCATCTAGTCGCAAATCACCAATTTGAGACAGGTGATGCACATAAGCGTCTCTAATGTGTGCACCAGTACCGCCATAAGAAAATGGATAATTGTCATTTGCAGCGGCTTTTACAATAACTCTTTGGAACTTATTTCTAGTTTTGGTTGCAAAAACTTGATCTTGCAAAGCATAATTGTACCCAAATTGATCTCTCATAATATAGTCAAAGCCTCTTTGGTCATAAGCCCAAGAGTCATTTCCATGCTTATTAAACTCTCCAGTTCCCTTGTCAAGCAAAACCCCGTTTTGGTTAAACCACTCTATTGTTCCTTTTGGTTCGAGACTTGTGCTTCCCCACCCGCCATCTAATAAATCAACTAGTCCAGACTGTCCAACATCGCCAGAAATTGAGAGTATTGGAATTGTATGGGTGTCATTAATGAAAAAAGTGTGGTAATCAATAAAGCTTGATGGGATATTATTGTTTGAGCTATATGAAATCGCTTTAACAACGGTGGTTGTAGTTATATTGATAGGTCCTGTATAAACTGAAGAGGTATTATTTGGTTCGTCACCATTTGTTGTATAGTAAATTGTAATATTTGGGTCAGGAGAGCTTAATGTTATATTTACAGGTCCGTTATAATAGCCTCCACTTTGAGAAAATACAGGCGTTGTTGCATATTCTTGCATAGGCCCCATATTTATTGAGTTGGGAGACCCATTTACAAATACACTCCAAATAGAAGCGCCATTTGATTCCCTGCCTCTAGTATGTGAATTTTGATTTGGCAAAACTCTAATAGAATCTTGAAAATTACTTGCAGCGTCAGACAACATAAGAATTTCATTTCCTTTTGTTTGAGTGATTTTAAAATTCGAGTGAGCAAAACTACCTAACAATTCATCTCTACCAGAACAATAGATTATAGCAACTTCATTTGCCGGAATTATAAAAGATGATGGGACCATCCATTTTGTAGGGTTTGCTGGTTTATCTGTTAAATACCAACCGCTAATATCAATAGCAGCTGATGTTGGGTTATATAGCTCTACCCAATCTTCATACTCTCCATAATTATCAATATGAGTGTCATAATTTGCTGCTGAATATTCATTAATAACTACCTGAGAATTAGCTTTCAGAATGTGAAAAAAAACAAAGATTATGTAGAAAAACAGTTTTTTCATATTACAAAAATACAAAATTAAGTAAAGGTTGGCTTTATGTACAGTTTAATTTCTTATAGAGATTAATAAAAAGATATTTATTTCTAAAAATGATTAACAAACTATTTTTCTAATTTTGTGCTCGATTAAAAAAACTGCAATGAAAAATAATATTCATAAAGACTTAAAACTTTTCAATGATTTGGTTGCTTTTTTTTTAGAAGATGAGATTAAAAATCCTGTTGCAAAATATATTGCTCCTACAGATGTAGAAAAAGAATTTGAACTTAAATTAGGTGAAGAAGGAATAGATGCTAAGGATTTAAGAAGCTCCTTAAAAAAACTTCTTCTTCAAAGCCCTAAATCATCATCAAAATTATTTTTTAATCAGCTATTTGGAGGCAGGCATAGTAAGGCTGTTTTAGGTGATTTGCTAGCAGTAATGCTAAACAATAGTATGGCAACATATAAAATAGCCGGCCCTAATGTAAATATTGAAAAAGAAGTATTAATTCAGATTTATAATTTAATTGGCTATGGAGATAATGCTGGGGGAACTTTTCCAACTGGAGGAAGCATGAGCAATTTCATGTCGCTAATTATGGCTAGAGATAAAATTGATTCAAAAGCGAAAGACAAGGGCGCTTTAAAGAAATTAGTAGCATACACTTCTGAAAACTCACATTATTCAATGTCTAAAAACGCTTCTTTATCAGGCATAGGAAGAGAAAACGTTAGATACATTAGATCTGATCAATATGGAAGGCTAAATATTTTAGAATTTATTAATCAAGTTAAATTAGATAAGTCTAGTGGCTTAATTCCTTTTTATTTAAATGCAACAGCTGGTACAACTGTGTTAGGCGCATTTGATAATGTTTCAAATTTAGCCCCTATTTGCAAAGACAACAATATCTGGCTTCACCTAGATGGCGCATTTGGAGGTAGTGTAATTTTTTCTAAAAAGTACAAACATTTAGTTAATGGAATTCACTTAACAGACTCTTTTTGTTTTAATGCTCACAAAACTCTTGGTGCCCCTTTAAGCACATCAATTTTAGCAGTAAGAAATAAGGAGGATTTATATAATTCTTTTAATAATGATGCTGACTATTTGTATCAAACTCATAATGAGGATTTTAATTTAGGCAGAACATCTTTTGAGTGTGGGAGACGGAACAATGCTCTTAAATTATGGACGATGTGGAAATCAATTGGAAGAAAAGGAATTTCTAAGATTATAGAAAGAGAGTTTAAATTAGCTGATGAAGCCCGAAATTATCTTAAGGCCAATTCAAACTATATCATTTATAGTTTTGAAGACTCTCTTTCAGTTTGCTTTAATTATAAAAACTTTGATCCGGTAGATTTGTGTTCCAAGCTTTATGAGAACAATAAGCTTATGGTTGGGTTTGGAAATTTTAAAAATAAAACTTTCATAAGGCTTGTGCTTGTTAATTTTGAGAACTCAACAACTGATGTAGTAAATTTCTTTAATATTTTGGAAGACTTTGCTGACAAGAATATAGCAAAGATAAAAAAGCGCAGTTGACATAATATCATATCCTAAAAATTATTTATATCTTTACTCTCTATGCAAAATGATTTTATTATCACTTTAGCTTGGCCTGAGGGCATGGTATCGGCTACAGGTGCTTGGTATGATAAATTTGCATCAAAAAACGGCAAATATAGGGTTGGACATTCAGCTCTTATTTTGATAAATTCAAAAACAAAAAAAACATGTTATTTTGATTTTGGTAGATACCATACTCCAAAAGGATATGGGAGAGTAAGAGATGTTGAAACAGATGCGGATGTTGATATAATGAATGCAGAAATTCGAAATGGAAAAATTTTAAACCTTGAAAAAATTTTATTTCAGCTATCTTCAATGAAATCAACGCATGGTGAAGGAAGACTGTATGCCTCCATCATAGGCAATGTAAGTTTTAAAAAGGCATTTTATGCGGCCAAAAAAACACAAGACATGGGTGTCTTGCCTTATGGCCCTTTTGTATTAAGCGGCTCAAATTGCTCTCGTTTTGTAGCTTATGTAATAAAATCTTCTAACCCCTCATTTATTAAAAAATTAAGATTTAGCTTACCTTTTTGTATTACCCCCTCACCAAAAAGAAATGTTTCTATTTCTAATCATCATTATTATGTGGTAGAGGGCCAAAACATTATTAAAGTAAAAAAGAGTAAGTTACATTCATATTTTAGTAGTATTGAGATTTAATGAAAACTACTGAAAAAATATCTGTTAATGCTCAACTAATTGAAGGAATAGGAGCAAGTTCGTGGTTTAC
>MDSV01000317.1_pt1 | contig 16147 bp, 3 predicted proteins | sample 810851 | NCBI WGS metagenome assembly MDSV01 (sample SAMN05326640, study PRJNA326480) | marine metagenome | isolation source: seawater | place: Atlantic Ocean: North East | collected 2012 | reverse complement strand
AGCTTCAGATTTAGAAATATCATTACTCGTTGCACCAAAATCGTAAAGTAATTGACTGACAGTTATGGTCGCATCAGTTTTGTGATCAGATCTTGATTTCTCAAATAGATTATTAGATCCGTCTTCAAAACTTTTATCTAATTGATTATTGGAATCAATTATCAATCTAATTTGGGGTAATAAATTAGATTTTGTACCCTTTAAACTTGCACCAGCCGCTTTGAGAGAATCCAGTGAAGACAAATATTCAGGATGATCACTAACAGCATCACTTACTTGCTCTATGAAAGCTGAATATTCCTCATTGTTCATATACGGATTAAGTAAGTCATCAGAATACAAACTACCTCCGATAAGAGTCATTACAAAGAATGTAAAAAGGAGTTTCATTAGAAATATTAGAAGTTAATTATTAATCCAGCACTTAATTGTCCATATGGATGGTCGAATAAGTGATTTGATCTTCTATTATATGCCAAAGGGTTTTCGCCAAGTAGATAATTAGTTGAAGCAGAGAGCTTGAGATACAAAAAACCATAATTATTTACTTTATAAAACAATGAAAGATCTAAAAGATGATTCTTATTAAAGTCTTTTTTATTTGGGTTGTTTAAATAATCTTTCCTTTTAACCTTTATGAAGCTATACATACCGGATAATGCAAAACTTTTACCGATTGGTAGTAAATTACTGACAGAATATTTAAGAGTGTTCTCCGTCCAGGGTGTGTTTTGAGGCAGCTCATCTTTAAATTGATCGAGTAAATCCCCAGCATTTCTTCCATCTATAGGAAGACTCCTTATGAATGAATCTGTTGTATTGAGTATGGCTGATTCAAAACCTTGACTTACATCAGAGGTTCTATAAGAAAGAGTGTGTGTAAAACTAAATATATTCAATGATTTAGGTATAATTCTTAAATAAATACCTTTGGATTCAGATTCTCCTGAGGTCCTTAAAACAGGCTCATATATCAGCTCTCCAGTTGATTTATATATATCACTATCTAGAAGTCTCAATTTCGCTTCTTCACAAGACCCCCCTATTACAGTTGTTCCAAAAGCATAACAATCTATGGTTACAGGATTTTGATTTTCTTCTTTTGTAAATAGTCCTAACTCATAAGATCTTTCTTCATTATCTAAAATTTGATAAGAAATATATAAAGAATCTCCATCAACATTTGTTTCTAGAGATTTTGGTTGTTTAGATCTTACTACTGTTCCAGAAGAATCAAACGACTCGTAACTTAATTTAAAGTTTTGATATTTATAACTTAAAAAGAAAGTATCTGTCGTTGCTTCATCAGGTTTCGTGGATGTCAGTTTATCAGCGTAATTTAGTATATCTAATGAATTGTCGAATCTACTATGTGACAAGCCGATGAGTAAGGGTTTTTCTAAATTAGAAGAAAGAATATTATCAATAGTTTCAAATTCACTACTATTAATAAACAAGGACTGCAATAGCAGTCCTTGAATAATTATTTTCTTCAAATTTAAATAATATCTATTGATAAAAGTATCTCCTCTTCCTCTATTTCTTCAATAACAATTGTAACTAGATTGTCGTCTATTGAAGAAGAACTCTCAGAGAGAATGTCTTCGAATTTATCTATTTCAAAAATAGGATCAGGAGAATTTATATTATCAAAACTGAATCCTGATGAGTCATCTATTAAGCCAGTGTTTATAAATCCATTATCAGTATCAGTATCAGAGTCTTGAAGTGAACTATCTTCACTATCATTTAGAACTAAAGTTGAATCAGAAGCTAAAGCTGCATCAGTAGATATTGTCACACCTGATAAACTCGAGCTGTTATAACTTCCATCTATTAAGACAAAATCATCTGCAGTTATATCTGTTGCAGTTGTATTCCACAACACAGACCAAACATAACCTTCTGAATCTAATCCTCTTTCAGATTTGCCCATGAAAAGAAGAGTATGACTTGATAAAGAGCCTGTGCCCTGGACGGCTATTATTGTCTTACCATCCCAGTCTCCAGCTCCATCTCTAAGTCCAATCTTGTCAGTTCCCTGTTGGAAATCAACGATTAAGAGTGGATGATTACTATCAACTTCATTCCAGGCTATAGAGCCATCTCTATCTTGATCTGAGAAATTGCTTAAAAGATTAGCATCGAACTTTCTGGCACCATTAGTAACATAATCTAAGATGAATATATCTTCACCAGAACCTCCATGAAGTTTTTTGTTTTCAGCATAATATACAGCTAACTTATCATTACCAGGTCCACCTGAATAATAATCAGAATATCCATCAGAAGACGTTTCTTTTATTGTGTCATTTCCAATACCACCATATATGTTGTGATGAGCTGATTGACTCAATTCAATGACATCATCACCTGCTAAACCTTGATAAATTTGATGGGAATTAGACACATTAAAATTAACACTATCGGCACTCGAACTTCCTTGAGATATTGTTGCATCCGAATTGAAGTTATTACTAGGTTTGGATTCTGCAGGAGCTAACAAATTTACATACGCTGGAGCATCTGCATCAATTGTCCTATCAAAAACAAGTTCACTATTCACTACAGTAGTTGCAGAGTTATACTTGAAACCAGATGTCGTATATATGCTATCAACTAATGCTGTCTTCAAAGCATCACTTCCGGTACCTGTAAAAGTAGTCAAATCCAAGGCATTGAAGCCATTAATGATTGCAGCGAAATCGTTTGCCATAGAAGAGCCGTCAATTTTTACTGAAGTCTCTATGTTTGTTGTTCCTCTGGCAGACATTACATATTCTTCCACTAATGCTACAACAGCTTTTATGATCGGATCGTAAAGCGTTGAATCTTCTGCAATTTCTCCATTCAAATAAGCTGAAATATCACTAATAGATTCATTTGAAAGTAATATATTTGTGAAAGTAGTTGAAGAAGAGCTTAAAGAGGCTGAATTAGCATCTGTAAGTACTTTCAGTTCTGCAGCTAAAATCGGTTTTATTGTTTCAAGAACTTTATCGGTTAATGAAGTAAGACTTAATCCTGAAGACGAATCATCGTCCAAAATAGTTACTTTAACTGTGTCACTACCAAGTAAAACTTTACCCTCAGAGCCTGAGGCAACATTAAGTTCAATATTAAAAGTTTCATCAGATTCAACTGCACTATCATTTCTAACATCTACATTTATTACTGCCGTGCTTTGTCCTTTTACAAAAGTAATTTGACGATAACCACTATTATCAGACCACCACCAGTAATCCTCTTGTGCTGTAGCATTTCCTCCGGTGAATTTATAATCTAGTGTAAAGGTCTCCGTAGCTGGTTTGCTTAATTTAATTTGTAATTGATTCCAACCTCTACTTTCTGAAACTTCAAGATCACTTAAATAGGCAACTGGTTTTGGAGACTCTGCTACTACAAAAGGTGCTACAACCTTAGTGAAAGCTTCACCTGCAGCTGTTTGAAGAGACGAGCCAGCAAATTCTAATTCTAGATAGTATTGTCCATTACTGGCGGTAGATGTAGTGAAATAAGTATCAAGGTCTGTTTTTGGAATACCCCTTGCAAATACTTCATTAAAGTCAACAGACATAACAGGAACACCTTGTGCATTATTGGTAACAGTTATCATGTTACCCGAATGAGCTACAGTTGTAGTAACAGACGTTCCATCTTCTCCGGTATAGACTACAGTAATATCAGAGCTTGCTGGTACATATGCATAATTTTCTGAACCAACCGCTTGAGATGGATCTATAAGCACCTGGAATCTAATATCAATTCCCCTTTCACCCGTGTCGACAGATGAATCTGCACCATCAATCAGGACACCTTTAAACTCTATAGTTTGGGCTGAAGTTGGTAAAGTTCCTAACTCTACTTCTACAATTAGACCTTTAGCACCTGCCTCTAAGTTAAGTGCCTTTTGAAGCTCTGCTCTGTTTATTTCATTTTGAGCAGTATTTAGAGTTATGACACCATCACTAACACTATAAGAAGGGGTATGAACAACATCTATTGATCCTTCATGGTCAGTAATTTTTATTGGATTATTTTCTGAAAGTCTAAAGCCATCAAAGCTACTCTTACCAGTTACAATTTCTGCAATAGCATCGAACATGGCCTCATAGGTCGCTTGATTAATTGTTGCTATCTGAGCTGCTGTAAGACTTGCAGCAGAGTATCCAGAAACATTTGCAGTCCCTTGAACCGCAGAATTAACATCGGCTAAAGAGTCAACAATTATTTGATTAGATGCTTTTGCAAAGGAATCTCCTAATGTTGTTAACAAGTTATTCAATGTAAAGATATTTAAATTGAATGATTGCCAATCATCTATTGATCTGGTGGCCTGAATATTATTTTTAATATCCCAGAACCTAGAACCATAAAAGTTTCCATCCCCTTCGTGCCAAAGAGGATCCATTCCAAAGGCTTTAAGGATATCTAAAGTACTTTGCTTATCCTCTATACTTCTATCAAGATTTTGCATAGATAAGGAAACGGAAGAAGTTGGTGACAAAGAGTATTCACCCCAGTCTCTGTTTATAACCTCTTTAAGGTTAGAGTTTATCTTTAAAACTGCTTTATTTGGGAGTCCAGTATCAGTATTTACTCCATTTTTAGCTAGAATCGGAGCATCCGTAGAAGATTTAGAAATGGCTAGATTAAAATTACCATACCAATCAGAAGTTGTATTTGGTTCACCTCCATCTTGGACACCATCATTGTCAAGATCTTGCCATACAGTTGCTTTAGAGATGGTATGAGCACCATTAAGCAATTTACCTCTTACTACCAAAGTCCCATCATCAATTGTATCTTCTACTTGGAAATAGAAAGTTTTACCGATTGGATCAGATTTTCCATCAGTTATTGTTACGTAGACACGCATTTGAGTAAGATTTCCTTCGGCACTCAAAATACTAGTTGGTTTTAAAACTCCTGTAGAGGAAAGTGTAAATGGTGCATTTCCTATTGGATCACCAGTCTCACCATTTTCCATAGTTCCATAATTTGTAGTAGAGACTCCCTCTGCCCAGACCTCCATTCCTACAAGTGTCCAAGTTAAGGTATCAAAATCTAAATCAAATCCTTTTATTTGTATTGCCTGATTAGGATCATCATCAATGAATTTAGAACCAGCACCCCACATATCCTTGAAGAAAGGAATTTTATTAGTTGGGTCATAACCATCGTAGTCAGGTAAGTTTCTAACATCTATACGAATGCTATTGGAAGTTTTTGCATTTGCTTCACCAGATCCATCATCCCCAATAACTGTAACCCTATATTCGTTGTACATTCTGAGGGTGTTTGGATCAACATTTGCAAAGTCTGCTTCGGTAGAACCTATAGATATTGCTGTAGTGGATTGAGGGGCTTCATAGTTTGGAGCAACTTTAAAAGTTATCTCACCTGTTGTACTGTCTATATTAAATAGTTGATAGTCACCAGAAGCATCTAAACTATACGTTATTGTGTCTCCATCTCTATCCCATTCGTTTTCGACTTTTCCGAAGACTGCAACAGAATTTTCATATACGGTTTTCCATTGATACCAGAATTCAGGTGATTCATTCTTACCTGCGACGGCCTTACCAAGTTCTCTTCTGCCGTAAATAACAGTAATTCCTGTTTCGATAAGCACTATACCGTCCCACAACTCATATTTATTGTAAGTAATACCGTCTTGTATGGTTGTTCCTTTGAATCTAAAGGGTTCAAATTGAGTGATGAGTTCACTACCACTGTTGTAATCCCACTCATGACCTAGAAGTCTAACTGTATCAGTATCGTCTCCTCTAATGGTCCATGTTCTGTTATCCCAACTCATTCGTTGTAGCGCATCCCAAGATACATTCAGAATGTCACTGAAAACAGTTTCATTGTTGATAGTTACACTAGATGTTGTATTACCCAGAACTGCACCAGATGCTTCTGAGAGAGTAACTGTGAAAGTTTCAGGTCCTTCAGCAGTATCGTCTTTAGTGACAGGAACTGTGATAGATCCTGTTGTAGAACCAGCAGCTATCGTTAAAGTTCCAGAGGAAGCTGTATAATCTGATCCCGCCAATGCAGTAACATCAGATGTCGCAAAGTTTACTGTAACATCGGAACCACTAGCCTTACTAAGATTAACAGTAATAGTTGCAGATTCAGTTGATTCTGTCATCTCAACATCATCTATGTAAGCAACTACACCAGGTGCAGCTGACACATTGAATCCACCGGAAACCGATGTAAATGAATTGTCATTTTCATCTAAAAATTCTAGATTAGTAAAACTTACATCAAAGAAGTAATCTCCGCTTGTAATATAGCCCGTAAGATCCATACCTTCAGCAGTTCCTTTACCAGCAAAGAATTTTGCAATTCTTAAATCTAATCCAGGTTGACCATTATCATCGTATGAGAAAGTTAAAGCATCGCTTTCTACATTTTCCCAAGTTCTCGTGAGAGCATTACCATCAGAGCCCAAATAGTTAATAACTAAGCTTTGAGGGGGTAGTGTTACTGTTACGTTCTCTCCATCAGATGACCAATTTAAACTAATAGTTGTCTCTAACAATCTTTCACCTGAAGCTTGCGTAGCATCGGTTCCATCATAGAGTTTAAGAGTTACTGAAGAAGTACCTGTCTTATTAGCCGCAGGAATACTATCTAGATTAAATCTCAATATTGGTGACTTACCTGAAGAAGAATCAGAAGAAACAATATCTGCTAAATTAGACTGTATTAAGGATCCACCAACTAGATTTGCTGATAGTACAGAAGAAGAAGCGCTAGAATACAGACTGTGAATAGAGCCGTCAGAGTCTTCGATAGTTAACTTATTACTCGCGAGTCTAAAGCCTATCGTATCTATCTTATCTTCATTGTAAGCTTTATTGATTTGAGATTCGCTATCCCTTAAATCTATTGCTTCAATGCTTTCTAGTCTATTCCTCCAACCTTCTTCGGTTTGGGTAGTGCCATTTTCGTCTTGGTAGGTCCAAGTTTCTTTAACTGAAACTAATTTATTAAGATCAATACCTGTGTAATCTGGCACCCCATCACTATTCGCATCATCAGTTTCTAGGCCGTTACTGCTTAATCCAGACAAAACAAGAGTATCAGTTCCACTTCCACCTTTTATATATTCTGGTAGAGAAGTTACATTTGAGAAATCAAAGATGTCATTGCCTGAAGCACCATCCATGACATCTAATCCTTCTCCTACAATAAGTGTATCTGCACCAGATCCGCCATCAAGTGCATCAGATCCAGGTCCACCATCTAAGATATCATCACCTTGGTCACCAAAAATTACATCATCACCTGCTCCACCAGTAATTGTGTCATCACCTTTTTTACCAAAGATAGTTTCTTTGAGATCAGTTCCGGTTAAAACATCATTATCTGCAGTACCTGTTAGGTTAGATAAAGAATCTGCATTAGTATAAGTGGAGAACTTGGATAAAAGATTTCTTTCAAAAGTTTCTTCGAGTTCTCGACCCATATCCCTAAATCTATTTGCCTGATACGTCTCAAACCATTCTTGTGCTTGTGTTTCTTTATCAGCAGTAGCAAAGAAGTTGAAGTCAAAATTAATCTCTTCAGCAATTGCCTTAAAATCAATATCCATCAAAGAACCTTGAACAGCTGAAATTTGTTTGAATACTAAATCAACCATCTCGACGTTTAGCACTGCATCAGAATCACTATCCTCAGTACCACCAAAAAAGTCAGCTTCAGCAATAGAAATTTTACCTACATTATCTGCAGCAACGTCATTTATATTGATGAATACATTGAAAGCTATATTTCCTGTTGATGATGATTCAGACCAATCAGGCCAGTAACCACCCCAAGATTCTTGTTTCAGTACGAGTGTTGAGAAAGTTTGACCTATAAAAAGTAATTCGTAAGTATTGTCTTTATTAGCATCTGTAGGATTTTCAAAATCTAGATTTTCTGCTCTTGGTACATAAAGATCTCCATTGGGCGAAGTTGCAAAATTTCTGAAGAATTGATCATTGTCTAGATCACTTCCATTAGCCCATATCCAAACATATTCTCCATTAGCTAATTGTATTACAGGTACATCGTTTCCTTGATTGTCTTGCAATAAGACAGTTGTACCACCAACAGCATCTCTTAAATTTCCAAGGATTAATTGATTGTCTGAACCATCTTCAATTAGATCCGTTTCTTTTGAAATGGTAGTGGCATCTGTATTCAGTAACACAGCTATGACAGAACCATTTTCATGGCCTTGTTGAATAGATTGATTGTCATTGAGAACAATGAGGGTGTGGTTGGCTAGATCGCCAGTACCTTGCTCTATGGTAACTTTAGATTTTTGAATGCTAGGAACATTCTGTCCTGTCCAGCCATAAGTAGTTAGATGAATCTTATCTACGCCAGGAGTAAAATCAGCAATTAATGGTACCCAGGACCAATCAAGCTCAGTTGCTAGATCTAGTACACCATCTCTATTCTGATCATATCCATTAATACCTTCTTTTATTCCAGGAGAATAAGGCTGTGAATTATCTCTAATACCAAGATTATCTTTATCGGCACGAGCATCAGCAGATATAAAGAATTTATCTGCGCCTTCACCGCCGGTTAAATGTCCCTCTCTTAGTTCTCTAAATACATCGTCTCCAGCTCCACCATCGATATATTTAAAACCATTATTTTCTCGAACAAACTCATCTGAACCTTCTGTACCAAGTAAGTTTCTAGAACCTCCACGGTCTCCTCCGATATTTTCGGGTACCTCATCAACATTCAGAACCAGTGCTGACGTAGGAGCTGTTATAGGCTCTGCAGCTCCTTCTTGAGCTTCGTTAATTCTAATTCTTACAGTTTTAGTGATTGAATTAGATCCATCAGATTTAGTAAGTTCAAATTCATAAATGCCATCGCCATCTGCGTCAGACGGATTATCAAAACTAGGTCTTTCTTTAAAGAAAAAGGCAGTACCGTTATCTCTATCTACAACAACGAATTTATCTGCGTCTGCACCACCTGTTATAGATGAAGTTACAGGACCAGGGAATTTAATGGCTAATAGTTCCTCAGTAGTTAAGGTTTGGCCGTGAATTTCTGTATCACTAGGAACACTAGAATATTGACCAACAATGAAAGAATTGTTGAGAGTTTTACCATTTACTTCAACTTGTGAAATAGTAGCTACTGGGGCGTTATTTTCTTCATAACTCCAGTGATCGGGGGCATCATCATTCCACCAACTGGGAAAACTAGGCACAGGATCATCATCTATATCATTAATAACAAGCGCCATGTCTATCATTGAAGTTACTGGCTGTGTTCCTAAATTATCTCTTACTTGAACTTCAAGAGTTAAGTTGTATATATTATCTCCATCGCCATCTAATGGATTCTCAAAGTCTAAAGATTCGGCATTTCTTAGATTAAGATAGAACTTTTTGTCAGCCCCCTCACCTTCTTGTCTTACATAAAATAAGTGATTATCTTGGAAGTTTGATCCAAATCTATCTGACTCTACGACTCTTACATAGATCTCTTCCAGACCTGTAAGAGTTCCAAAATCTATGTCGAGAGGTATCCCATAGTAAAGTTGTACATTTGATCCTTCAGGCTCTTCTTGGATGGTCATCACAGAATCGTTTGCCATTCCGCTATGAATTTCACAGAAATAATATAGGGTATCTGGATTTCCGTCTCCGTAAAGATAAACTTCTACCTTCGCATTCTCTGTTCCTGGTTCACCTCCATAGTTGATATTCTCAAAGAAAGTTTCTCCACCTCCGTGGGTACCATCTTGAGTCAAGCTAAATCTCAATGGATGGCCTGCATTTGAAGGATCAGAAACATCAAAAGTATACTTAGCACCTTCTAAGAAATTGTAGTTAGGTGCAAGTACACCATCAAAATAGAATTTATTGCCATTACCATCATTAGCTACCGTTACGATTATTGTAGTATCCGGTGAAGGGTCGATATACTGATTCCAATCCCTTATCAGAGTATGCTCATTAACCTCAATAACTTGATTTGCAACCGTAGGTATCGTGTCTGTTGTAGGCATGCTCATTGCCAAGGATTCCCAGACAGGTATAGAGACCTTGAACTCTACTTCTTGAGTAAATCCATCTAGGTTATCTGTTATCACTACAGTAATGGAATAGTCATTGTTATTATCATTCATTCCAGAAGTGTCTGGCGCAGCGTCCTTAAAAGAAATTGTTCCAAGATCATTTATAGTGAAAAGACCCGCATCTTTGCCAGCAAGTGAATAAGAGTAATCCCCATCTTCGGATACCCTTACAGACATGTTACTCCATGAGTTTACATCCCAATCTCTTCCTGAGAGGGTATTAAGCGTTAAGGTTTCGCCATTAGAAAGAGTATAAGTTTCTGATTTAGTGACAGGCATAAGTAATGGGTTAACTGATATATATGCTTCGTCATTGTCATAATCAATTGTTTTTTCTACGAATTTAGTAAATTTATCTAGGGTAAAGTCTAATGCAGAAGTTACTAGATTTTGGAAAACCTTTTTACCTTGTGTGAATGATGCATCTAGAATCGTAACAAAATTTGTAATTGAGTCATCGCCTGGAGTGAGAGCGTCCATTAATGATTTAATCTCATCTGAATCTCTCGCTTCAGCTAAAGCCATATAGAGACCTAAATCTCCTTGTGTCGACTTCCAGTTATAGGTTGTGAATTCATTACCCCAATTACCGTCATTTAATTGGATACTTGGATCTTTAAGATAAGCTTTTACTTGCTCAGCAGTTAGTTGCCATTGACCGGTGTTACCGTCAATTCTATTTCCCTGACTATCATGCCTAAACCTTTCTTGACTATAATTTAGCCATACATTTTGAGACCAGAGTTCTTGTCCATATTCATCGAATGGCACCCAGCGAGAGTAACTGTCACTAAAAGTATTGCCTCGGTTATAGTCAAATCCCATATCAACCAATTGATCGATCTGAGAATCAGTTAATTCAGAAAATGGTTTACCAACCATGGTCTCCATAAGGCGAGCCATTTTGGACATTTGCTCAGCAAAGTATTTACCTACAAAATCAGTAACACCCCCATCCGGTCCAAAATTAACTAGGCCTGTGTAGGGGTCTGGATCCATAGAATCCAGGACGTCAACCATGATCACAGCCCACTCTCCCATAGTCTTGGTTGATCCTAAAAAGGTGACTGTCTCACCAGTATAATTTTCCAGACTTCTAAATGTCGTGAAGTTAGTAGCAGGATCAAATCCCATCTCAGAAAGAATAAGATTTCTTATTTCTAGGATAATTGCATCCGTGGCATTTGATATAACAGCATCAAATTGTCCAGTTCCATCACTTTTCATTTCAAAAAGTTTTTCTAAATCTTCAGAAGCTAAAATGGCTTCAACGATTTTTTCGTTAAAAGTTTCGGAAGTGCTGGCAAGAAGATCTTCAAATCCTTCTAATTCAATGACAATCCTTGGTTGTTCTTGCAGGTCTACATTACTGTCCCATGAACTGTACCTAAGAGTTTGTGTACCGAATTTAAAGATATCAGATATTTGAGATCTGGTAGTTGGAGCTATTTCAGAGGCAAAATATTCTGAAACTTTCTTAGAAACTTCTCCTAAAGAAGAAACCATAATATTTCTTGCTTGTGCAGTTAATGCGGCTTTAGCCTGTTCATTAGACGTTGAACTGTAAGCAAGTGCTATAGGGTCAAAATTAGTTAAATTATCGAATACATCATCTAACCCATAAGCCTTGCCAACCTTTTCTTGTGCTTCGGCTAGTGTTACGCCTGATTTAGAGTATGCTCTAGATATCTGTGTACTTACAGGACTAACAACTAACGCCTCTGATCCATCTCCGGTAAGCGCTGTCGTTAACTTAAATTTTTGTTCGTTTGGTTTTCCTGTTCCCAAGTCATATCCACCTTCAACATAAATATCTGTATTAGCTGGAATATCATCTTCAAATTCGAATGATCCGGTTTTGTCGGTAGTAGTTTCAGGTTCGTCTTCATCTTTTATACCATCACCATCCAAATCTACCCAGACAGTAGCTCCAACAAGATATCCATCAATAGCTTGTCCACCAGGTTTTACATCTAAAATGTTAATAACTAAGGCACTAGAGGCGGTGACACCAGCGGCGTCCGTTACAGTAAGTGTCAAGTTATATATATTGTCTGTACCTGAATCACTAGGATTTTTAAAATTTGGTGAAGTCTTGAACGATACATTTCCAGAAGAATCCACATTAAAGAGATCTGCATCATCACCTGTTAAAGAGTAAGTTAATGTATCTTGGTCAACATCTGTGCCTGCTAAGGTCAAGATTGTTGCATCAGCTGCTACGGTTTCTAGGACATCAACAGCATCAATGACACCTAAAACAGGTGCATCATTTACAGCACTAACTATCAACGATATTGAATTAGCTTCCGATGTAGTCCCATCAGAAACACTCAGAATAAAGTCTCCTATAGCAGTAATATCACTATTCGCGTCTGCGGCTGGCGTATAAACAATACCTTCTAAATTGGCAGTAGTAAGGGTATCTCCTACTGCTACCGCAGTGCCATCTGCAAGTGTTAATGATCCTGATTCAGGAACAGCATCCACAGTTATAGTTAAAGTATCTCCATCAACTTCTACAACCGAGACATCAAATGATGCAGCTGTATCTTCTGTAAATGAAAAAGAATTAGCTAGTAAGCTTGGGACATCATCTATAGCAGTAACTGTAAATGAAATATTAGCTGTACTTGAATTTGATCCATCAGTTGCTGTAAGTACTAAATTACCAAAAGAATTTAGATCAGAGTTAGCATTTTCATCTGATGAGAAAGAAATATTAGATAATTGACTGGCTGTTAGTTCTGTTCCTGCTGCCAGTAACACACCATCGGAAGTTGTTAAGGTAATTCCAGAAGGAATGGAATCTACAGTTATGCTTAAAGTGCCACTTGAATTTGAAGGTGAAGATATAGAGAAAGTACCTGGTATGTCCTCATTGAAAGTGAAGGATTGATTAGAAAAAGATAGTGTAGGTGTGGGTGCTTCACTACTGCCTCCGCCTCCTCCGCCACCGCAAGAAGCTAGCGTTAACGCAGCTAGATTGGCAAAAACTAAAGAGGATTTACCGTTTAACTGAATAACTTGTTTAGTTTTTTTATTATTTTTGAGATCATCAAGAAGAGCTTTTTTAAGCTTTTCTGAGTTATTTAGCTCAAATTGATTAACACCTTTATTTATATCACCCATTTACATCACCCTATTTAATTTCTCTTTAATTATTCACGTAAAGAGATTGTACTTTTTTCTATTCACATTCATTATGTACAAAGTGTCCAGAATTACAAGAAAATTTGAAACGTCTTCAAAACATAATGAAATAATGAATAAAAATTTTTTGGTTTTAGTAAAACTGATATTTTTTCTTACGCTAAGCAATTACGTTTTTTCCATAAATACTGATGATAATCGGAACAATCCATTTGAAGATATTGAAGACTATGAAGGTATTGTTTATATAAAAATCGGAAATTCGGTATGCTCTGGTGCTTTAATCAACCATAGAACGATTCTTACAGCTGCTCATTGTTTAATAGACGGTAAAGAGGCTGAAATATTCGTGGGTGAAACTATAAATAATGATGCTGTAGGAATTAAGACAACTAGTTTTATCAAAATACCTGAAGATAAAAGATATTTGACTTTTAATGGAGCATCTTATGATGTTGCTTTAATCAGCCTAAAAGATCCATTACTGGACATCACACCAATTAAACTTAACCTTCAATTACCGGCCATAAATGATGAAGTTTATGTATCTGGTTTCGGATTACATGGTACAGGAACCAGTCCAGATCAGGACTTTGATAAAAAGAAAAGATGGGGTACAAACACTATTTCTATTATCGCTGATGAAAGTTCCCTCAACGGAACTTCGATAAGCTCTTCACCTGATAAGAAAATTCTAGGAATAAACTTTGACGAGGATAAAGGTCAACAGGAAAGCATGATAAGTTTAGGAGATAGCGGATCTCCCCTTTTAATCAAGGAAGATAATAAGTTTTCTATTGTCGGCATTGCTTCCTGGATAAAAAAGAATGCTACAACCCTAAATAGAGGCTATGGAGCTTCAGCAGGTTTTTCTTCAATACAACAAAATCAAAAATGGATTGAAGATAACAATCCACTCAGATCTGTTACCTCTCTTTTAGATGGTAACTGGAACATTGATTCTAATTGGAATGATCCCTTATTCCCTTCAAATAAATATCCCGGCATAGAAAATTACAACACTTCATCAGCAAAATATTATTCAGTGAATGTAGCACATGCAATTGACTTAAATGAGAGCATACAAATCGACTCGTTGAAAATTAGCGAAAATGGCCATTTAAGCTTAAAGAATGTTTCTTCTCTAGAAGTATTGATTGATATTCATAATGAAGGAGGAAATTTAGACAATGAAGGTACTTTGAAAGGGAGTAATCTTTATTTACACAATGGCTCTTTTATTAATAGAAATGAAGTATTGATTTATGAAAATATTCTTACTGACAATACTTTGATGGTTAATAGTGGAAAAATAACAGCTAAGAAAATTGAATTGGATCAAGGTACTGTTATGGGAACAGGTATATTCATATCTGATGAATTTTGGAATAAAGGAAAAATTAAGCCTGGCTTAGAAAATAACATTATCGGAACATTAACCTTCAATTCAAATTTAATAAATGATGGAAATATTGAGTTAGATTTAAATAACAATAATCAAAGTGATCTAATTATCACCAACGAATTAACTTTGAATGGACAATTAATCATTAATCCGGTTTCAGCTTTTTATTCAGGTAATACCTCTTATGAATTGATTAATTTTGATAAGAAAAATGAATCTGAATTTAAAGAAATAAATATTTCAAATACTAATTTTGGAAGATTAACTCATAAATTAAATTATGGAGATAGAACAATATCTTTTGACTTATTGAATCCTTCATATAAATCCATCGGCAATAACGAAAAATCTAAAGCGATTGGAGGGTATATAGACTCTTTCTCCAGTAAAACAAGTTTAAATTTTCAATCCATTCTAGATCAAATTAATTATGTTGCTCAGGATGTTCAGGTATCAAAGGATGTTGAAAGTATTGTTCTTTCCAATATTTACCAACCCTTTGTAGAGAGAATGGGGATAAATAGTGTGAGCAATCATTCCGGTATCTTTATTAATGAATCAAAATTTGAAATTAAAGAATCAGATTTAAATTTCGAGTCAAATATTAGCAGGATAGATATAAATTATTTTGGTATTAATCTATCGCATCTAGATATTGAATCAGATTTATTTGCAAACAATATAAGTCAATTTTCAGAATCATCGGCTTACGAGATCAGTGTTAACGTTCCATTTGAACTTATAGATATTTATTTTGGTTTCTATGAAGAGCAAATAGATACTAAAAGTAGCAAGGAAAGATATATTAATTCAGAGCTATTCACCGGTCAGCATCAAAGAGCTATTGATATTGAAAAAAAATTTCTAGTTTTAGAAAAAACATTCAATTTAAATTTAGGAAATTTAAAAGCAGGAATGTCTTATTCCTCTATTAATGTTTCTACAGACCCATTTACAGAAAACTTTAATGATCTCCCTATTACTTACAATCTTAGTGATATAAAAATGAATTTAACACAGCCATATGTAGAATTTTCTAGAAATTTTAAATTTGGAAATAATGAAACATCTTTAGGAATTGAGTTAAGGGGTGAGAGTTATAGTTCAAATAATTACTCTACAGAAATTAATATAGACCAGGCGGATTCGAACTTATTCATGCAAGAAGAACTAGATTTAAATGAAGATATCTCTACGAATTTATACTTATCTAACATTTATAACGAAACAATTTATGGAAAAATTAGTTTTTTAAATAGAGGAGAAAGTGAGTTTCTAAAACTTAATATCGGTTATCTTTTTTAACCTTTGATTACGTATTCAGAATCTAGTTTCTTAATTTCTTTTCTTAAAAATAGAATAGCCAATAAATTAGGAACAGTAGCTATAGGACCTATGACTGTTGCAATGTCCCAAACAATCTTTGTATCGATGATGGCAGCAGTAAAGAAAGCTCCCACATATATGATTCT
>MDSV01193798.1_pt1 | contig 16148 bp, 14 predicted proteins | sample 810851 | NCBI WGS metagenome assembly MDSV01 (sample SAMN05326640, study PRJNA326480) | marine metagenome | isolation source: seawater | place: Atlantic Ocean: North East | collected 2012 | reverse complement strand
TATTTGTTACTTGTAAAAATATATCTTCCAAATCACCTTCATCAGTAGAAATATCAAGTATTTCAGCATTATTTTTTACAACATCTATAATTTGGTCAAATTTGAATTTGTTCTTATCATAAGTAGCAACAATCCCAGAATCGGTTTTTGAAAATTTTACACCATCAAGCTTGATCTTTTCAAATTGATTTAAATTTTTAATTTTAAATTTAATTTTTTTACTTTCAATACGCTCCAGTAGTTTTTGTGTAGTATCTAGAGCAACCATGTTTCCTTTGTTAATAATTGCAATTCGATCACACATTTCTTGAGCTTCATGAAGATAATGTGTTGTTAAGACAATAGTTACACCAAGTTTATTTAATTCTCTAACATTGTCCCATAAATTTTTTCTTAATTCTACATCTACTCCTGCGGTTGGTTCGTCCAAGAATAAAATAGGCGGTTGATGTACCATTGCTTTTGCAATAAGTAATCTTCTTTTCATACCTCCCGAGAGACTTCTTGTGTAAGCATTTGCTTGTTTTTCAAGAGAAACTGTTTTTAAAATTGATTCTGTAATTCTATCTTTTTGTTTTACTCCGTAAAAACCTGCTTGAAGTTCTAGTAATTTTTTTGGACTAAAGAACGGATCAAAATTAACTTCTTGAGGAACAATCCCAATTGAAGCTCTTACTTGCCTTGGATCTTTATCAAGGTCAAAACCCCATACCTTGGCTTGACCTGATGTTTTCTCAACTGTACCCGCCAAAATATTTATGAAAGTTGTCTTACCAGCCCCATTAGGTCCCAAAAGACCAAAAATTTCACCTTGTCTTACTTCTAGGTTTAACTTGTTTAAAGCCAAAATGTTTTTACTCAAATTATTATTTTTTGAATAAATTTTGGTTAAATTTTCTGCGGATAATGCAATTTTGTTCATAATTTAATATTATTATATCATTAAAAAAATTAGGATATCATTAATTGATGAATGTAATAAAAAAAACGGACCACTTTTATTTAGTAGATGGATCTGGTTATATTTTCAGAGCTTATTATGCACTACCTCCTTTATCGAGAAAAAGCGATGGTTTACCGACAGGAGCTGTTAGTGGATTCAGCAGCATGCTTTTCAAACTTTTAGAGGAGTCAAGATCTGATGACTCAAAAAATAAACCAACTCACTTTGCTGTAATATTTGACTCTGCAAGAAAGAACTTTAGAAATGAAATTTATAAAGATTATAAGGCTAACAGATCAGAAGCCCCGGATGATCTAGCTCCTCAATTTGAATATATTAGAAAAGCCGTGAAAGCTTTTAATTTACCTTCGGTTGAACAATTAAATTATGAGGCCGATGATTTAATAGCAACCTATGCAAAACAGATTGTTAGTATAGGAGCTAAAGTTACAATAATTTCTTCTGACAAAGATTTGATGCAACTTGTCTCCAATAAAATAAGATTATTTGATCCCATGAAAAGTAAAGTCATTGGAGAAAAAGAAGTAATAGAAAAATTTGGGGTTAGACCAGAACAAGTAATCGACGTACAATCATTGGCTGGAGACTCATCGGACAACATACCGGGAGTTCCAGGCATAGGAATTAAAACTGCCGCTGAATTGATCAAAAAATACAAAACATTAGACAACTTACTTAAGAGAGCTGAAGAGATACCTCAAAAAAAAAGAAAAGAAACTTTGATCGAGAACAAAGACTTGGCACTTGTAAGTAAAAAATTAGTTACCCTTAAAAAGGATGTTCCGGTAGAGAATAAAATTGAAAGTTTTGATATTAAAAATGTAGAAAAAAATAAACTTTATGATTTTTTAAGAGAAATGGAATTTAATAGACTCTTAAGCCAAGCAATCGATTTTTACGGAGAACCAGATGAAAGAAATAAAAAAAAGCAAGACGTTAAATCAAAACCAAAAAAAATTGATACCACTAAATATATAACTGTTACCAACGATAAAGAACTTGAAAAATTAATAACTACTTTAGAAGAGAAATCTCTAATTGCAATCGACACCGAAACATCTTCGGTAAATCCTGTAGAAGCAGATCTAGTAGGTATTTCTGTTTGTTATTCTCCAAATGCAGCATATTATATCCCTTTAAGACACAAGAAAGATAAATGTTTGAATAAGGAATTGGTTCTTAAAAAAATTAAAAAAATTTTTGAAGATCCAAGTATAAAAAAAATTGGTCAAAATATTAAATTTGACTATATAATTTTAAAAAGACACGGAATTGAAGTAGATCCAATCGAAGACACGATGCTCTTATCCTATACTTTGGACGCTGGTACTAATCGACATAATCTTGATACACTATCTGAAATCCACTTAAATCATAAAACCATTTCATTTAAAGACATAGTAGGATCAGGAAAAAATAAAATGACCTTTGAAGAGGTTGATTTAAAAAAAGCAACAGAATATGCGGGAGAAGATGCCGACGTTACTTTTAGATTATTTGAAACATTAAAGAAAAGGTTGGATGCAGAGAAATTAAATAGAATTTATGAATTTTTTGAAAAACCAATGGTCAGAATTCTTTCAAAAGTTGAAATGAATGGTATTAAGATTAATAGTGAATATTTAAAAAAACTATCTAAAAATTTTTCAGAAAAGATAAAGAAAATCGAAAAAGAAATTTTTTCTTTAGCGAAAAAAGAGTTTAACATTGGATCACCAAAACAGCTGGGTGAAATTATTTATAATGATCTTAAAATTGCAAATTTAAAAAAGACAAAAAAAGGAAGTTTGGCTACTAGTGCTTCAATTTTAGAGGATTTAGCCTTCAAGGGACACAAGTTTCCCAGTCTAGTTTTGGATTGGAGACAGTCATCAAAATTAAAAAACACTTATACGGATGCACTACAGGACCATATTAATTCAAAGACTAAACGAGTACATACATCTTTTTTACTGGCCGCAACAAATACAGGGAGATTAGCTTCTAGTGATCCAAATTTACAAAATATTCCAATCAAAACGGACGAAGGCAGAGAAATTAGAAAGGCATTTATAGCTGAAAAAAATAATATTTTGATATCAGCAGATTATAATCAGGTTGAAATGAGGATCTTGGCCGACCTTGCTGACGTTAAAGAGCTAAAAAAAGCATTTCTTAACAAGGAAGATATTCATACTTTAACTGCCAGCCAAGTTTTTAATGTTCCAATAAAAGAGGTTGACGGGAATCTAAGAAGAAAAGCTAAAACTATTAATTTTGGTATAATTTACGGAATTACACAATATGGCCTTGCGAAACAAATTTCAGTATCAAACCAGGAGGCATTGGATTTTATTAATGCTTATTTTAAAAAATTTCCTGAAATAAAAGAATATATGGATAAGACAATTAAATTTTGCAGAAAAAATGGATACGTAAATAATATTTTTGGAAGAAGAATTCATTTACGAGGTATAAATGACAAAAATTTTAGCGTTAGAAGCTTTCAAGAAAGGGCAGCTATAAATGCTCCAATACAAAGTTCTGCAGCCGATATTATTAGACTTGCTATGATTAAAATTAATGAATTAGCAAGTTCTGAAAAAATTCATGATGCTAAAATGCTTTTGCAGATACATGATGAACTAGTTTTTGAATGTTTAAAATCGAATCAAATTGCTGTTGAAAAGGAAGTCAAAAAAGCCATGGAGTCAATTTCAAGCTCAGAGTACCACATGTTTACAATTCCATTGGATGTAAACATTAATTCAGGTAATAATTGGGAAGAGGCACATTAAAAATAATAATGCCTAAATTTTGACAATTTATTTTAAACTATTAGGATATTGAAAATGTCCAAAACTATTGCACTTGTTGATGATGACAGGAATATACTCACAAGTCTAAGCATGGCACTTGAGCGAGAAGGTTTTAAAGTTCAAACATATATTGATGGAGAAAGTGCTTTGGTTGGACTTTCTAGAAACCCCCCTGATCTAGCAGTCGTAGATATAAAAATGCCAAGAATGGATGGTGAAGAATTACTAAAAAAAGTAAAGAAAAAGATGTCTATTCCAATAATATTTCTTACGTCAAAAGATGAAGAAGTTGATGAGTTGTTGGGTTTAAAATTAGGAGCTGATGATTTTATAAAAAAGTCGGGAGGATTCTCGATTAAAGTTTTGGTGGAAAGAATTAGGGTTCAGTTAAGGAAAAAAAATAGCTCCCAGGATGAAACAAAAAATTTGATAGTTCACGGGAAGCTTAAACTTGATCCAAGCCAACTTGAATGTCAATGGAATGGAAAAAATTTACCAGAAAAACTTACCACAACAGAATTTTTAATTGTAAAAGAACTTGCGCAGAGACCCGGGGTTATTAAAGAGAGAGCACATCTAATGGATATAGCTTACAAAGAAAACACTGATATAGAAGATCGAACTATCGATAGCCACATCAAGAGAATAAGGAAAAAATTTAAAAAAGTTGATGAAAAATTTTCATCAATTGAAACACGTTATGGCAGTGGTTATAGATGGAACGTTAGTTAATGCAATTAGTAAAAAATTCATCATCAATATTGAGAAAATTTTTAGTTTTCAATTCACTAATATTTTTAATTTTAGGTTTATTTACTTTTTTCTATCTTAAAGCGATTCAACCTAATTTGGTTAAACAAAAAATCGAAAAGCATACAGTTATTATAAATAATACATCTAATCATATTGAGAGATTAAAAATTAATTTTGAAACAAAAGATTTAAGGAATTTTTTACTCTCAACAAGATTTTTATTCCAAAATCTTGAGAGAGTGCAATTTTATAACATAGACGGAGTTTTAATTGGAGATACCAATATAATAGATTTAGACCAGAATGTTTTTGTAAAATCAGATGCTATAGTTGAAGAAAATATAAATACAGAGTCTTCCATCTCAAAAGAGGAACCAAAAAATAAAAAAACAATTAATAAAACTGAAAATTCAAATATTAATAATTTGATAACAAATAAAAAAAAGGGTGAACCAGTTGTTATTGAAAGAGAAGAAAATAACAATTTTTATGTAAAAACCTTGAATAGCGTTGATATAAAAGGAGATATTTTGGGTTATATAATGGTAACAGAGCAGGCAAATGAAATTTTGACCGCAGTAGAGGAGAGAAAAAATTTTATACTTAGAACAGTTTTCGCAATCGCAATTGCAATTTTTCTTTTTTCAATATTTCTTAACAAGTATATACTTACACCGATTGCTGCATTAGTAGGTTACACAGAGTCTATTAAATCTAAAGATGACTCTTCAAGAAAAATAGAAAAATTTTTAAGAAGAAGTGATGAATTAGGTCTTCTTTCTAGATCTCTAAACAATATGACCCAAGATTTACAAAATCGAACTAGACGGGCAGAAAATTCCTCAGCAGATTTGGCGCATGAAATTAGAAATCCATTGGCATCTTTAAAAGGTGCTTCCGAACTTCTTGAAAATACCTCGGATCAAAACGAAAGAGTAAAATTAATAAAAATTTTAAGTCATGACGTTGAAAGAATTGAGAGGCTAATCACTGATTATTCTCAGATGCTCAAAGACGAAGCTTCTTTATCCAGAGAAAAAATGAAGAAGTTAGATTTACAAGATTTAATAAAAAATGTTGTAGATGAGTTTAAAAATAATTCTAATGTACATGAAAGAAATATTAAATTTAAAGTTATTCGAGAAAAACCAAATGGTCATAGCTGCCAACTTCTGGGTAAATATAACCGGTTAGAACAGATATTAGCAAATTTGCTCGATAATGCAGTTTCATTCAGCCCTAAAAATTCAGAAGTACTAATTAGTATTAAAGGAAATAAAGATACAGTCTCTTTTAAAGTAAAAGATAAAGGTCCAGGGTTTCAAGAAAATAATACAGAAAAAATTTTTAAAAGGTTTTATAGCAATAGACCAGAAAAATTTGGCCAGCATTCTGGCCTAGGTTTAAATATTGTTAAGAGCATTGTAGAGATGCACGGTGGTGAAGTCAGGGCTTTTAATAGGACTGACAATCAAAGTGGAGCAGAAATAGAAGTAAACTTACCAAAAAAAATATAATCAATAGCAACCACTTGATTACTATAAATTTAATTGCTAAAATATTTTTATATGAACCAAGATTTTAAAATAAAAGATATCAAACAATCAGAGTTTGGTAGAAAAGAAATTTCAATAGCAGAGTCAGAAATGCCAGGATTGATGGCGTTACGAAAAGAATTTAAAGGTCAAAAACCATTACAGGGAGCTAGAATTTTAGGATGTCTACACATGACTATTCAGACGGCCGTTCTAATTGAAACTCTTGTTCAGTTAGGAGCAGATGTAAGATGGTCATCATGCAATATTTTTTCTACTCAAGATCATGCTGCAGCCGCAATAGCAAAAGCAGGAATACCTGTTTATGCTTGGAAGGGAGAAACAGAAAAAGAATATTGGTGGTGCATTAAACAAACTATAGAAGGAAAAAAAGATTGGAAACCCAATATGTTATTGGATGATGGAGGGGACCTTACGGCATTGATGCATAAAGAATATAAAGAACTTCTAAAATCTGTTAGGGGGCTATCAGAAGAAACAACCACGGGAATTAAAGCACTAAAAAGAATGGAAACACAAAAAAAACTTTTAGTCCCAGCAATTAATGTTAACGACTCAGTGACAAAGTCTAAATTTGATAATTTATATGGATGTAGAGAAAGCTTGGTTGATGGCATAAAACGGGCTACAGATGTTATGATGTCTGGTAAAACTGCTATCGTTGCAGGCTTTGGAGATGTAGGCAAAGGAAGTGCTGCTTCATTAAGACAAAGTGGTGCCAGGGTTATGGTGACCGAAGCAGATCCTATTTGTGCTCTCCAAGCGGCTATGGAAGGCTACGAGGTAGTTCTAATGGAAGATGCCATCAGTAATGCGGACATAGTAGTTACAGCTACAGGAAACAAAGACATTGTTACCGCTGATCATATTAGAAAAATGAAGGATAGAGCTATACTTTGCAATATTGGTCACTTTGATAATGAAATTCAAGTGGACGCATTAAGAAATTATAAATGGACCGAGATCAAATCCCAAGTTCATGAAATAGAGCTTCCCGATAAAAAAAGAATTATTCTTTTAGCAGAAGGAAGACTGGTAAATTTAGGTTGTGCAACTGGACACCCCAGCTTTGTTATGAGTGCATCTTTTACTAACCAGGTTATGGCTCAAATAGAGCTTTGGAATAATCATAAAAAATATGAAAAAAAAGTATATGTTTTACCCAAACATTTAGATGAAAAAGTTGCGATGCTACATTTAAATAAAGTTGGAGCTAAGCTAACAGAACTTTCAAAAGATCAAGCAGATTATATCGGCGTAGACACCAAAGGACCATTTAAATCTGATAGTTATCGCTACTAAAAAGTAGCTAATGTTAAAATATAATTTATCTCAAATAAACACCATCTCAAAAAAAATTTTGTTAAAATTGTCAAAAACAGATTGTATATTTCTTTTTGGAGAATTAGGGTCTGGAAAAACAACTTTTACCCGAAGTTTAATCAATCAACTGCAGATAAAAAACGAAGTTAATGAAACGGAAGTGCCTAGTCCAACTTTTAATCTTTTATACGAATACGAAATGAAATCATTAAAAGTTATGCATTATGATTTATATAGATTGAAAACAAACAAAGAAATTGAACAATTGGGTATTTTTGAAGATTCTACGAATATAATATCAATTATTGAGTGGCCTGAGAAAATGAAAAAAAAAATTGAAAATAGATTAGAAATTACATTTTACTACGAACCTGATGTGGAGAGCAGGAAGATCAAATTTTGTGGATTTGGTAAATGGAAAAATTTTAAACTAAATGCAATTTAAACTTAAAAAAATTAGAAGTGATGCTTCATTCAGAGAGTTTTTTAGGCTGCACAAAGGAAAAAAAACATCAATTATCGTTACAGCTAAAAAAGAAAGATTTAAGAATCTTATAGCTTATTCGACAATAAATAGATTTTTAAAAAAAAAGGGTATTCATACCCCAAAATTGATCAGCCAACACCTCAAGCAAGGCATTATGGAAATAGAGGATTTTGGTGACAAAACTCTTTTACATTACGTTAAACAATCTAAAAACAAGCTGAATCTTTATAAAAAGTGTGTGGATGTAATATTAAAAATCCAAAAAATAAAACCAGTAAGAAAAATTAAATTTGGTTCAAATAAATATTTAAAATTAAATAGTTATAATATAGCAAACTTGCACAAAGAATCTAATTTGTTTTTTGATTGGTATCTCCCAGGAGTTATAGGTAAAAAAAAATCTTTTAAGTATAAAAAAATAATAAAGAGTGAATTGCATAATTTATACAAAAAAATTTTTTTTAAAAATCAATTTATTGTTCATAGAGATTTTCATGTATCTAATATTATGCCAACTAATAAAAAGTTAGGTATTATTGATACGCAAGATGCTATTTTAGGCAATCCAATGTATGATCTTGTATCATTGGTAGATGATGTAAGAATTAAAGTTCCTTCCCAAATAAAAAATAAAACATTTCAATATTATTTAGGAAAAAGTTCCTTTAAAAAAAAACAAATATCTTCATTAAAAAATGATTTTGATATTCTATCTATTCAAAGAAATTTAAAAATTTTAGGAATTTTTTATAGACTTTTTAAAAGGGATAATAAGCCGCAATATCTAAAATATTTACCTTACACATGGTCTTTAATTGAGTTAAGAATGAAAAATAAAATTTTTAAAAATTTAGAAACGATACTTAAAAAAGCTATAAATATAAAAATAAGAAAAAAAAAGAAATTTTAAATGGGAGTAAAAAAAGCGATAATTTTAGGAGCAGGTTTTGGAAAAAGAATGCGTCCAATTACAAAAAAAATTCCAAAACCACTTGTGAAAATTAACGGTGTAACTTTATTAGAAAACAGCATTAAATTTTTAATTTCTCTAGGCGTCAAGCATATTATAATTAATGCCCACCATCTTCATAAAGAGATGGTCAATTTTGTAAAAAGAAAAAAATTTTCTTCCAAAGTACATGTGGTTGTAGAAAAAAGAAAAATATTAGATACAGGTGGGGGAATTTTAAATGCATCTAAGAAATTCAAAAAACAAATATTTTTTGTTTTAAATCCAGATACTCTTTGGAGAAGAGGATATAAAAAAGAATTTAAAAAACTTGAGAAAGTTTATATAAAAAATAAAAAGCCAACGATGCTTTTGGTTTCAAAAAGTAAAAGTTACGATCGGTCATTCAAGGGTGACTTTAACTTAAATTCTAAAAATGAAATTTTAAGACAAAAAAGTAATAAGTTTATTTTTACTGGAGCTCAAATTATTAATAGATCAGTTTTCAAAAAAAGAAAAATTAAACCTTTTTCCATGAATAAAGTTTGGGACAATTTAATAAAGAATAAAGAACTTATTGGCGTTGCTAGTAGACAAAAGTTTTTTCATATAAATAATTATAAAATATATAAAAAACTAAAAAAAAAAGTTATTGATTAGATATTATTTCAGTTTTTCTAGATTCGTCCAAATATTTTGCGCTTAAAACTTTGCCTGAATTATCAAAATGAATTACCAAAGGATTTCCCGTTGGTATTTCAAGCAAGTTTATATTTTTATCAGATATATTAAAAATTTTTTTCCCTAACGCCCTAATAGTGTTCCCATGAGCTGAAAGAATAATGTTTTTATTTTCCCTCAGGTGCTTTTCTATGTTTTTTTCAAAATAAGGTACAACACGATCATAAGTATCCTTTAAAGATTCGGTGTTAGGTATATTTTTTAGATCTTTATATAAAGGGTCATTGTGTGAACTGAATTTAGAATCTTTATCGAGGTTAGGTGGCGGAATATCCCAAGATCTTCTGTATTTTTTAAACTGCTCTTCACCTAATTTTTTTTTAGTTTCAGCTTTATTTAATCCTGTTAAAGATCCGTAATGTCTTTCATTAAGTTCCCAAGCTTTGGTGTACTTATTATCCTTTCCAAGAACTTCTAATACTATTTCCAGGGTGTTTATTGCTCGTTTAAGATAGGAGGTAAAACAGTTGTCAAAATTTATATTTAACTCCTGTAATAATTTTCCAGATTTTTCGGCTTCTTCTACGCCTTTTTCCGATAGATCGACATCAGCCCAACCTGTGAAACGATTCTCAGCATTCCAAGTACTTTGCCCGTGTCTAATTGCTATGAGTTTACCCATTGAATATAATATATTTAATATATTAAATTATTAATATGAAGGGTATTAAATTCTTTTACATTACCTGTCCAAAAAAAAAGGAAGCACACAAAATAGCTGCATTTCTTGTAAAAAAGAAACTCGTAGCATGCGCTAATATTATTCACAATGTTGATTCAGTATTTACTTGGAAAGGAAAAGTAACAAAAGCAAAAGAGATTTTAATTGTTGGTAAGACAATGAACAAAAATGTTCAAAAAATTATTAAGAGCGTTAAAAAATTACATAGTTACGAAGTTCCGTGTGTTATCTTTTTTGATATAAAAAATGGAAATACAGATTTTTTGAAATGGATTATAAAATCCGTATAGTTCGCTATTTGTATTACTTTTCCCTTACAGGTTTATTAATCTTGTATCTTTTTCCAGGCAGTCTCATCGGGTATTTTTTTTATGGAGATTTTAGCAGACAACCAGATATGATCCCAAATCCTATGGGAACCTCAATCAATCACGCATTGGCTTTTTTTTATTTATCAATACTTGGTCTAATGAGCTACATGAGAGGGACTGGTTTTAATCAAACCTTAATTTTTCTAATATTACTATCATTACTATTAGAATTATCTCATTTAATTATACCCAATAGATCTTTTCAATCGTTAGATCTTTTTGCTAATTTACTTGGAACATTATTAGCTATTGTTATAATATTTTTATATAAGAAGTTAAAAAATGGAAAAATTTGACGAACGAAAAAAATCCTTTGAGAAAAAATTTGCACATGATGAAGAATTAAAATTCAAAGTTGCTGCAAAAAGAAATAAATATCTTGGCCAGTGGGCTTCTCAAAAACTTGGATATGATCCTGAAAAGGAAAAAGAATATATCCAGTCTGTTATCAAAGCTGATTTTCAAGAAGCAGGAGACGAAGATGTTTTCAGAAAAATTCAAGCAGATCTAAAAGGTCACAATATCACAGACGAAGACATCAGAAAAAAAATGAAAGAATTCGATGAAAAAGCCAAGTCTGATTTTATTTAGCTTCATAATTTTAATTAATTTTTCATTTTCAAACAGTTCAGAAAAAAATGTTGCCAAAGGAAAGGCGAGAATCATTGACGGTGATACAATTGAAATTAATAAAGAAAAAATTCGTTTTGGGGGAATAAATTCTCCTGAAAGAAAAGAAATTGGTTATAGATTAGCCAAAGATAAGCTTATAGACAAAGTAGCCAATAATATTGTCACTTGTGTAAGAGAAAAAAATAAAGACAAGTATCGAAGAACAGTAGCCGAATGTTTTATTAATGGAGAGAGCCTATCATCTTTTATGGTTAAAAAAGGATATGCTTGCGATTATATATACTATTCAAAAGGTAAGTACGCCAAAGAACAAAAATATGCTAAAGTTAACAAATTAGGTGTCTGGAAAATGAAATATAATACTTCTTGGGAAAATAAATGCAGAAAAAAATAAACCATTTATAATGGTTTTGTGATTCGAAAAACAAATTTTTATTTATTAATTTTATTATTCTTTGTTGCCGCTTGTTCCTCTGTTCCTAAAAACACTAAAAATAGCTGTGCAATCTTTGAAGATCGATACTTATGGTATAAACATACCAAAAAGGTTGAAGAGAAATGGGGTGTTCCAATTTATATTCAGTTAGCATTTGTAAAAAAAGAAAGCGGATTTGATTGGCTAGCAAAACCTGAAAGAATTAAACTTTTTAAAGTTATACCTTACAAACGTAAATCAAGTTCGTTTGGGTATTCTCAGGCTATTAAAGGTACCTGGGCACAATATAAAAAAGAAACTGGAAACAAATATGCTACCAGGGCAAGATTTAAAGACTCAGTCGATTTTATTGGCTGGTATGTAAGTAAGACCAACAAATTATTGAAGATACCTAAAAATGACGCTTACAGACAGTACTTGGCTTATTATAAAGGTTGGGGTGATTATAAAAATTATTCTAAGGATAAAAAAGCAATTATATACGCAAAATCTGCAAAAGATATTGCCTCTACTTATAGAAAACAATTAACGATATGTAGAGATAAGTTAAATAGAAAAAAATATATTATTTACTAAATTCTTTACCCAGCTGAATATCAACTTCGTCCATCCTTTTAGAATTTTTACAAAGTAGCAAATAAAAGACGGGGGTAGTAAATAAAGTTAAAAAAGTACTAATCAACATTCCGCCAAATATTGTACAACCTACCGCTAGCCTTATTCCTTCTCCAGCCCCAGGACCAATGTTTCCAACTACTAGAGGGACCATTGCAATAAGAGTAGATAAACTTGTCATCATAATCGGTCTAAATCTTCTCATACAAGACTCGACTATAGCATTTTCAACACTCTTTCCTTTAATTCTTAGTTGGTTTGCCCAATCAACTATTAAAATACTATTTTTAGTAGCAATTCCGATTAGCACAACCAAAGCAATCTGAGAGAAAATATTTATTGTACTGTTAAATAAAAGAATAAAAATTAAACCTCCTAAGGCAGCTAAAGGCACCGTTAACATAACCACAAAAGGTTGTCGCCAAGCATTGAAAGTACCAGCCATTACTAGATAGGCACTTACCAGGGCCAATGCAAAAATTATAATTAACTCACTTGAGGACTCTTTGAGGTCTAGAGATTTTCCCTTATAAAAAATTCCAGCTGAAGGTGCCTCATTATCAATTGTTTTTTCAATAAAATTTAGCGCTTCATTTAGCGTATAACCGCCTACTAATCGTGCAGTAAGGGTTACTGATTTAGATCTTTGGTAACGCGTTAATAGTTTTGCCGAACCTCTCTCCTCAAAACTGACCACGTTGGCCAAAGATATTAACTTACCTGTAGTTTCGGAACGTACAAATATTTTGCTTAGACTTTCAGTTTTTCGTCTGTCCTTAAGATCCGCTTGTAAAATTATGGGATATTCCTTTCCCGATTCATTTAATGTTGTTACAGTTTTTCCAGAGAATAAAGTTTCTATAGATTTTCCAATTGCTTGAGTAGAAAGACCCAGATCTTTTGCTTTATTTTCATCTATCAACAGTTGAACCTCTGGTTTATTTTTCGAATAATCAGAAGTTATATCAGCCAAACCTCTGTTATTTCTCAATTGTTTCATTACAGAATTTTGCCATTTGTATAAACTCTCATAGGAAGGTCCTGTCATAGTCACTACAACTGGTTTTTGATAATTGCTTACACGAACTGAGTTAGGAGTTAATGGAAATGCCATTGTACCTGGAACGGTAACAATTTTTCCTATAGCCTTTCTAACAATTTTTTGTGCACTGTCTTTTCTATCATTCCAATTGTCCAGCAAAGCTATTATTATAAAGCTATTATATGATTGTGAAGATCTACCAAATCCAGGCACCCTCATAATTAATTTTTGATAAGGTTCATTTTCATCTTGCAAAAGTGGCAATAATCTTTTTTCAACTTTTTCAGCTTTATCAACGGTATATTCAAAAGAAGAAGATTCATCAGTTTTTCCAAAAACCAAATAAACCCCTCTATCTGGATCTCTTTCTAGTAAAGTTTTAGGGGTAAACTTGAAAAGAAGAGCAGCAAAGGCAACTACAAAAATCATAAACCAAACTATAGTTTTTGGTCTTTTTATCCAATAATTTAAAGTTTCAGAATAAAATTGCCCAAAAGAATCAAATAATCTTTCAAATTTTAAAACTATTTTTGATTTAGATTTTTTTTTGTTAAGTAATTTTGATCCTAACATTGGCGCGATCGAAAGAGCTGTAAAGGTACTTATTACAATTGTAATTGAAAGGGTTATTGCCATTTCTCTAAATAAAGTTCCGCTAATTCCCCCAATAAATAATAAGGGTGCAAATGTTGCTAAAAGTATGATGCTTGTAGATAAAATCGCAAAAATAACATTTTTAGATCCAGTAGCCGCTGCTGCAAGAGGAGTATCTCCTTGTTCAACTCTGTGATAAATTGATTCTGTCATAACAACACTATCGTCAGTTACGATGGCCACACTTAGTATGATAGCAAGCAGTGTAAAAACGTTGATAGTAAGACCAAAAATCCACAAACCAAGACAAGCACCTACTAAACTTACAGGAAGTGTTACAGCTGGAACAATTGTGGCTCTTATGTTCCCTAAAAAAAGATAAATGATTCCGACAACTAATGCTAAAGCTAAAATTATTGATTGATAACACATTTCAATGGCCTCTTTAATATAAGTTGCCCTATCAAAACTTACTGATAATTTAAGACCATCAGGTAGTGTTTTTTTTACTTCTTCAATTTTTTCTCTAATATTATTTGAAAGTGTCACCGTGCTTTCGTTTGTTCGGGCATATATACCTATTCCAACAGTATTTTCATTTAATGAATCCGGACTTTGTGCTTTAAATAAAGTTTTTTCAGAAACTGGACCATACTTAACTTCCCCTAAATCTCCCAAAGCTATAATTTTTCCTCTGATTTTTTTTATTGGAAGCTTTTTAATAGAATTAATATTCGTGTAAGTTTTTCCAAGGTCAAGCGTAAGATCTACGTTGTTTGCTTCAATTGTTCCGGCGGGCACAGCAATATTATTTTTTCTTATAGAACTTTCTACTTCTCTAATATCTAAATCATTTGCAATGAGTTTAACCGGGTTAAGATAAACCCTTACTGCTTTTTCATTAATTCCCCCAACAATTACTCTTCCTGTTCCAGGAACGGAGCTGAAAGCATCAACCAAATTTCTTTTCACATAGTCGCCAATATCTAAAGAATTCCAGGAAGTGCTGCTTACAGATAGCCACATACTAGTAGAAAATCCCGCTGAAGCTTTTCTTACTTCTGGAGCCTTACTGTCTTCTGGCAGGTTATCTATAATTCTAGCTATTCTTTCTCGAATATCATTGGCAGCGTCATCTACGTCAATGTTAGTAAAAAATTCAATTTTTACAGTGCTCCTTCCAATTTCTGACAATGTATCAATTGATTTAATACCTTCTGCACCACCAACCGCTAGTTCAATTGGTTCTGAAATTTCAGATGCAATTATGGATGGGCTTGCACCGGTATATTTAGTTGAAATGACTACTTCGGGAGGCTGGAGATTTTTTGGAAGTTCTCTAGTACTAATTTCAAAAAATGTATAAAGGCCAAAAACTACAAGCAATAGAGAAAAAACAGAACTTAAAACTGGTCTTTTTATATTTAGCAGACAAAAATTATGCATTTTATTTTAATATGGGTCTAACAAGCATTCCGTCACTAAGTCTGGACAGTCCTTCTTTAATTACTCGATCATTAGGACTTAAGCCTTCTAAAATTTGAAGATTTCCATCTTTTCTTATTCCTGTTACAACTTCTGTCTTTTGAATTTTGTTATTATCTAAAATTTTATAAACAAATTTCTTCTCATCTTCAAAAATGATACTTGTATCTGCTACGGAAAGTGCTTCTTCGTTATTATAGAACACTTCAATATCAAGTAAAGAACCAGGAAGTATTTCAAGATTTTCATTATTTATTTGTGCTCTGGCCAAAATACTACGTGTTTGTGCGTCTATTCGAGAGGCGTGAGAAACGATTTTTCCATTATATAATTTGTTTTTGTAAGCTAGAAATCTTGCATTAACTTGTAAATCTTTTTTTATGACAGCAGCAAATACTTCAGGGATCTGCAAATCACAAAGTATTTTATTAGCATCATCCAAGGTTACCATTATCGAGTCAGTACCTAAAATAGATGAACTAATCCCACGTGTTCCGATTGTTCCAGTAAAGGGCGCTGTTATAGTTTTGTTTTGTAATTTGGCAATTACACCACCTTTTTTAACTTTTTTTTGAAATTTTATTGGCTCCAACAGATCGCTTTTTTTAATTTTAAAAGAAGTAGTTTTGCTACTCAACGCAGTACAATAACTTTCAATGGTTTGATTAAATTTTTTTTCAGAAACTAATTCTACTATAACTCCTGGAGGAGGGCGTTTA
>MDSV01221012.1_pt1 | contig 16153 bp, 8 predicted proteins | sample 810851 | NCBI WGS metagenome assembly MDSV01 (sample SAMN05326640, study PRJNA326480) | marine metagenome | isolation source: seawater | place: Atlantic Ocean: North East | collected 2012 | reverse complement strand
GGGCACGCGGCGTCGGTGCCCATGGAAGACTTCGGCGGGTTCGAGGCGGGGGACGCCTGGAACGCCGACGAGGTGGTGCCGGCGGACCCCGACGCGTTCCCCTGCTTCGTGAACCCCGTGGTTGGGTTCACGCCCAGGTCGGAGGTTGAGGCACGAGCGGCGGAGCGTTTTCATCAGGATGCGGTCGAGCCCGAGGACGAGGAGAGGCGCGCCCGCGTGTACGCGCCTGCATCCGGAACGTCGTCGCTTCCCGCCGCGGTGGCCCGTCCCGCGAGGCAAGGCGGTCCCCAGGCTCCGCCGCGCCCGGACGCCGCGCAGCGCCACGCCGCGGACCCGACTCTGCCGCCGCCGCCGGTCGCCGGCCACCGCCGCGGCGGCGGGCCCGGTCGCGAGCCCGTCGGTTCGAGAGGCTTTCGCGAAAAACGCGCGTCGTCGCGCGCGGAGCGGACGTACCGACGAGGCGTCGAGCGGTTCTGCGCCGTGCTCCTCCGCTGGTCGGTCCGCGCGCTCGCGGAACACGAGCACGACCCGAGCGCGGTGGGTCTCCCCCCCCGCCCGAGCCCGTCACGCGGTTCGAGAGCCCCGAGCACTACTTCGACGCGCAAACCGCCGTGGCCCTGGAGGAGGCGCGCGCCGCGCTGGCGCGTGCGGCGCGCGCGTCGTGGAAGGCGGCGTCTTCGCCTCACCGCCGCGGACGCGTCGGGTGTAGGGTCACCCTGCGTGCCGCGGCGGAGGAACGCGGCGGCTTCGAGGCCCGATCGGGCGTGCTCGCGGCGGAGGCGTTCGCGAACCAGTCTGCAAAAAAAACCGACGAAGCGCGCGACGGCGTTCGTAAAGCGGAGTGGCGACGTCCGGGCACCGTCGTCTCTCTGAGGCGCGTCGGAGAGGACGCGGCGGATGATGCGCCGGAGCTGGCTATCGTCACGGCGAGCCGCGCTGCTGGTTCAGGCGACGCCGAGCGCGCGAACGGCGCGCCGGGCGCCGGCCTCGACGTCCCCGCGGACGCGCCGGTCCCGCTGTGGATGGCGTCTTCCTCCCGATTCTTCTCCTCTCGCGCCTCGCCGCGGACCGGCGCCGGCGCGGCGATCGCGCGACGCGGCGACGGGACGGACCGTCCGCGCGTTTCGCCGGAGCGGGACGCGTTCGTGTCCGCCGAGCTCTGCGTCCTGGACACGGTGGTGTCACAGATGCGCGTCGCCGCGGCGGCGCACACGCGACCCTGCCCGCCGTTTCTGCGCGAGCTCCTTGGGTCGCGACGCGCCGGCGCGCACGTGCGCTTCGCGAGCGACGACGACGAGGACGGCGGCGCGGACGGCGACGCGGCGAATGCGAGACTCGCGCGGGACGGCGACAACGAAGAAAAAAAAAGGCGCGAAGCGCGGTTGGAGATGGAGCGCGCGCGTCACGAAACGTTCGCGCTCGGAACGGCTCTGGCGTCGCTGAACGACGCGCAGCGACGCGCGGGGTGTCTGTTTGCCGAGGGGGTTCTTGGGAAGAAACGAACGCGTTTTTTGCCGTCGGCGACGGAGCGCGGCGACGACGACGACGCCGCCGAAAAAAAAAACCGTCTGACCGAAGACCTTCTCGAAGCGGACGACGACGACGACGACGAAGAAGACGACGAAGACGATGGTCGATCGGACGCCGCCGACGCTTCTTTTTCTTTTTCTTCGCAGTTGCGCCGGCTGCACTTGGTGCAGGGTCCCCCCGGGTGTGGCAAGACCCGATTCGTCGCGGCGACTCTCCGCGCGCTCGTTGAAGGAAAACGTCGCGGCGACGAAAAAAACGAAAACAGCGGACCGAAAACGCGGACGACAAAAGAATCCGAAGCGCGACGCCGCGTCTTGCTCTGCGCGCCCAGCAACAAAGCGGTGACCGTGGCGCTGGAACGGTTCCTGACGGAACTCGAGACCGAACCGCAGCCTCGTCGCGCCGCGTTCCCTCTGCTCGTGGGTGTCGAGGAGGCGCTCGAGCTGGCGTGCGCGAAGGACGAAGGCGACGTGAACGAAGGTTCCGACGAAAAAAATCCAAAATCAGCGCCGCGCGTCATGGACTTTTTCGTGTATCGCCGATGCGGCGTCTTGGCGGACCGGCTCGCGGGGCGCTTCGAGAGGCTTCTCGACGCCCACGCGTCGCGTGAGACGACGCGTGAGACGGAAACGCTCGCGACGACGACGGAAACGACGAGCCTGCCTCTCGTGCGGGACCGCGCGCGATCGGTTCTGGCCGCGATACGCGCGACGCTGGAGGAACTCGAACGCCTCGCGCCCGCGTTCCTCGCCGCCGACGGCGCGCGCGCCGTGGCGCGCGGCGCCGAGGCGGCGACGCGCGCGTGGCTCGCCGAGGCGGCGGCGAGCGCGGATGAAAGCACAGTCTCGAGGGAGACCCGAGCGAGGGTCAGGGTACGAATCGACGAGATGTGCGCGATGCTTCGCGAGGGCTCGGGCCGCGGCGCAAAGTCGGACCTGTTCGCCGAGCAAGCCGTCGCGCGCGCGGACGTCGTCTTCGCCACGCTCTCGTCCAGCGGCCAGGCGGTCCTGTCGCGCGCGAACGGTTTCGACGCGCTCGTCGTGGACGAGGCGGCGCAGGCGCTGGAGTGCGAGCTCGTGGTGGCGCTGGCGCGGAACCCGCGGCGGTGCCTGCTGGTGGGCGATCCCGCGCAGCTGCCCGCCACGATGGCGTCGGACGCCGCGCGCAGGAAAGGACTCGACAAGTCGTGCATGCGGCGCCTGCTCGACGTCGCCGCCGACGACGCGAGACGGTCTTCTTTCACTTTGCGCGAAAAAGCGTTTTTTCCCGGAGGACGGATGGCGTCGACGGACGACGCGTCCGTCGACTCTTGGTTCACGCTGCTGGACACGCAGTACCGCATGCACCCCGCCATCTCCAGCTTCCCGTCGCGACGGTTCTACGGCTCGTCCGTGCGCGATGCCGGGTCGACGCAGACGGTTCCGTTCTTCCTGCGGCCCGGCTTTTCCTTCGAAAAGCGCGCGCGCTCGGAGAAGAGAGACGCGCTTCGCGCGTGGCTTCGCGCGCCGTTTGCGTTCGTGGACGCGCCTTTCGCTGCGGGGGTTCGGTCAGAGACGCGCGGGTGCGCCGCGTCCGGCGGCGGGGCACGCGCGGGCACGAGCGGGTCTGGGGCGTCGCTCGGGAACGACGCGGAGGCGGAGCTGGCGGCGGCGCTCGCGAGGGCTCTGCCGTGGGCGACGCGCGCGGAGCGCGAACGCGGCGGCGATTCGGATTCGGATTCGGATTCGGATTCGGACGACTCCTTTTCCTCCGCGCGCCGCGACGCCGCCTCCGCCGACGCCGACGCCGTCATCACCTCCGCCGTGATCACGTTCTACAGCGAGCAAGCGCGTCGCGTGCGGCGCGAGCTCGAGGCACGCGGGTCGCTCGCGAACGCGCTCGCCGGACCCGAGAGCGGGTCCGTCCCGCGCTGCGCGGCGGCGGCGACGACGGCGAAGCGCGGAAAAGAAGGCGCGCCGACGAAACGAAAAAACGCGTCTCGTTCGCGAAACCCCCTGCTGGACGGCGAGCGGCGCGCCTCGCATTTCCCTCCGCCCGCGGTGCACACCGTGGACTCCTTCCAGGGCTCGGAGGCGGACGTCGTGGTGATCAGCGCCGTGCGGTGCAACGCGCGCGGGGACGTCGGATTCCTCGCGGACCCGCGGAGGCTGAACGTGGCGCTGACGAGGGCGAAGAGCGTGTGCGTCTTCGTGGGGTGCGCCCGCACGTTGCGCGCATCCGGCTCGGCGGATCTGCGAGCGCTGGTGCGGGATAGCGAGAGCCGGGGACTCATCGCGACGGAAGCGGAGGCGCGCGCGTGGCTCGAGTTGCACAAGTAGCCGAGCACTGACGCTCGTCAGTCTTCCGCCGCCCGCGCGCTCCGGCGCGCGCGTCGCGCTCGACGCGAGTCGCCACCCGTCCGAGAATTACCCTTTTTCTCGGGGGCTGAACCGCGAGGGAGGGCGAACCGAGATGACCCGCCGCGCCGTCTCGCTGATGCGCTCGATGCTGCGCGTCTCGCGCGGCTGGCGCGGCGAGGGCGGCGACGCGGAGGCGGCGTTCATCGTCACGGAGACGCGGCGGGTGTTTCGCGAGCGGCGGGGGTTGGACCCGGGAAGCGCGGAGGCGGAGGCGGCGCTGGAGGAGGGCGAAAACAGACTGGAACTCGCTCGGCATTACGGAATCGCCTACCCGCGCATGGCGCACCTTCCGTTGTCCGGCGGCGGGGACGTGAAGCACGTGCTTCCGCCCGCCGACTCCGCGGTGACGGAAAAGGAAGACTGGGCCGCGCATGTCGGCGCGCGCGGCGTATCGCACGCCAGCGCGTCTCTTGCCTCGGCGAGTTTCTCGCCGGTGAACCCTCAGCGAGACGCGGCGCGGAGAAGAGCCAGGGCCAAGAGAGCCGCCATCGCCGCCGCCGCGGCGTCGGCGGAGCCCTCATCCCGTGAGGACGAATAGATATTTTTTAGTGCGTTTTTTTGTGCTGGCACGTAGCTAGCCATACTATCACGCACACGACACCCCGTCTCGTTCACCGGTTCGCGCGGCGGTTGGCGGCTCGAACAGACTCTCCGCGCCGTAGTTTTTGGTTTCGCGATAGTTTGAACGCGCGTAAAGGAACTGCAACACGGGCCGCGTCGTCTCAGCCGAGACGTTGGCCATTCCGCGGTGCATGGTTCGGTAGTCGTACGCCACGGCGCCTCCTGCCTTGACGATGCCATCCACTGTGCCGCGCAGCACCTCCGCCGCGCCCCCGAACCCGATCAGCCCGTCCGACGAGCGGTGCGACCCCGCCCAGAACTGCGTGAACCCGAGCTCGGCGTCCAAGTCGACGAGTGGGCAAAACACGCACGCCGCGTACGGCGGCGCGACGCCGACGCCGTCAAAGTCGGCGCGCGCCGCGCCCGCCAAGTGCCGCCCGTCGCAGTGCCAGTCCTGGGTCATGGCGCCCGGCCGCGAGTACACCACGGAGACGTCGCACCACCACGAGGAACCTCCTCGAGTCGACGCGTCGCGCGACTGTTCGCGACGGTTCGCGACGCGCGCGTCCTCGGCGGCGTCGTCGGCGGTTTCGTCGGCGGCGTCGTCGGCAGCGTCGTTCGACCCGAGGAGCGGCTCGACGAGCGTCCGCACCCAGGGCGCGTTCATCGCCAACTCCCGAACGAACGCCGCGTCCGCGTCCTCGTCCGCGTCTTCGGAGGCGTCTTCGGAGGCGCGGTCGGCGCGGTCTGTTCCCTTGGGGAACAACAAGTCGAACCGCTCGCCGCCACGGCTGCCCATCTCGCGAAACGCAAACACGTCCGCGCCGACGTTCACGGACGGGTGCATCTCGCTCAGAGCGCGTTCGGCCTTGGCGATGCGCCTGTTAACCGCGAGCAGCGCCCTCTCGACGGCGCTCGTGTCGAGCGCTTCGGCGGCCACCGCCAGCCCCGCGGCGCGGAGCAGGTCCGCCGCGGTGGCGATTTCGACCCCGCTCCCGAAACCGAGACGCCCCGGCGCGAGCGCCTCGCCCGTGCGCGCGTCGAACGCGAGGTCAGCCGCGGTGACTCGTAACAGGGGGATGTGGCACGGCGCGCTGACCAGCACGTCGGCTTCCTCCACGAACTCCGCCGCGAGGCCCTCGATTCGATACGCCACCTGCGCCTCGTCGCCGTGCGCCAGACACGACAGCGTGCACTCCATCACCCACCCCGCGTCCGCCTCCGCGTCCGCCGCTCTTCTCGCGTCGTGGAAACGCAAGTCTCGGTCGCCCCACTCCACGCGCGCGAACACCTCCTCCCGCAATCGGTCGTACGAAACGCCGGGCAGGGGTGCGACTCGCGCGCACACCGCGACGCGGCTCCGGTCGGACGCCCAGAGCGCGTCGCGCGAGTCCACCGCCTGCTCCTCCATACGCGTCAGCTATTGTGTCGTATATGCGCGAACCGCCGACGCGCGGCACATCCGGCAGAAAAAATCGAACTGAGGCCTTTTCCGCGGCTCTGGTGGCTGTCTCCCCCTCAGCCTCGCCACACACGACCGCGCGAGCCCGATCCCGATCGGTTCCGCCCGCGAGACCCGTGCCCCGCGCCTCGAGCAGCGCGTGCGTGGAACGCGAAACCTCGTCACGTGACCCGCGTCGTCGCGTCGACCGGCGTCGTCTCCGTCAGCGCCGAGTCACAGAGGAGGAAAACAGGCGGACGAGATGAGCGACCAGGCGGTGCTTCTCCTGCGGAAGCAGCTGAAAGAGCTGAGCCGCAACCCCATCGAGGGCTTCTCCGCCGGCCTCGTGGACGATTCCAACGTTTTCGAGTGGCAGATCACCGTGATGGGCCCTCCGGATACCATGTAGTACGTCCTTCCCGCGACGCGCGTCTCGGCAGATCCAGTGGGTTTTCTTCGCAGACGCCCCAGCGCGGCCGGTTTGAACGCGCGCGCGACAGAACACTCGCGGCTCTTACTCTCGAGACTGACGCGCTGAACCCCGAAAAAATTCCGCGCGCTCGCAGCGAGGGCGGTTTCTTCACGGCGAGCATGTCCTTCCCCACGGACTACCCGAACAAACCCCCGAGCGTGAAGTTCGTGAGCGACATGTGGCACCCGAACGTGTACGCGGACGGGCGCGTGTGCATCTCCATCCTGCACTCGCCGGGCGACGACCCGATGGGCTACGAGCAGGCGAGCGAGCGGTGGAGCCCGGTGCAGACTGTGGAGACCATCATGCTGTCCATCATCTCCATGCTCTCCTCGCCCAACGACGAGAGCCCGGCGAACATCGACGCCGCGAAGCAGTTCCGCGATGATCCCGCGGGGTTCAGAAAGAGGGTCGCGCAGTGCGTGCGCCGGTCGCAGGAGATGTGAGCGCCGCGCGCCGAGGGAACGGGAAACGGCGCCGCGCGCGACTCGGAGCGCGTCTTCCGACGAGATCGATCATAGGCGGTCGGAGCGGCGATCGAACGGCGATCGAACGGCGATCGAACCGCGCGTCTTTGCCGTTCGAACGCGCGTTGGTTCGCGGGGGGTAGACGCGTGTCGACGCGCGGACGAGGCGTGACGGGCGCTACGAGGACGACTTTTGACGCGTTACTACGAGTACGAGCGCCGTAACGAAAAGGAACGCCGCTTTTTCGCCCCGTCGTCGTCGGATGCGGGCCATTCGATCCCCAAGCGTCTTTCCGTGAACAAGAAAAAAACGGCGTCGTCTCTCGCCGCCGCCAACCACACAACACGGCGCGACCCCGGCTGCACAAGCCCTCGTCGACGCCCAACAAGCTTCTCACGTCGTTTCTGTAGCCATGGCAATGGCGACGGCGCTTCGCCGCGCGGCCCCTCCGGTGGTGCGCCCGCGCCTGGCTCGAGGCCCTGGCACCGCCGCCGCGAAAAAGTGCCCAATCGCGGCGTCCCGAGGCGTGTCCGCGGTCGTCCGCGCGTACGGAGACCGGCGACGCAACGACGACGCGCCTCGAGGCGGCGGTGGCTGGACCAACGAATTCGGCGACGAGTACGATGCCATCGACGACGACGACGGGTATTTCGAAGAGCGTCGCGCGCCCGTCGGCAGGACCGATCGCGGGCGACGATTCGTCGATGACCGCCGACGCGGAGACTTCGGCCGCGCGGAGGTGGGCGACCTCAGGCGACGCGGCGAGGGCGGTCGCGACGGAGGCAGGCGCAACGACAGAAGGCGCGACGACGATGGAGACTGGGTCGAGGTACGTCCGAACGACGGGAGCGCACGCGAGGAGACGCGAGCGAGACCACCGGCTCGTTTCCACCTTTAACCTAAAACCTCGCTCGCTGCGTTTTTTTTCTTTTCTGTTTGGAGAAGCGCTGACTGACGAACGAACCCCGGCTGCGCGCGTCGCGCGAACGAACGCGTTCGAACGAACAGGAGATCATCCCCTGCAGTGGAAAAGCCCCCGGAAGGGTGATCGGCAAGGGCGGCGCGACTGTGAACCGTCTGCAGGAGGAGACCGGCGCGCGCGTCGACGTCGACCGCGACAACGAGACGTGCGTCGTCTCCGGCGCCGCCGACGCCGTCGCCGCGGCGGTGCCTAAGATTCGGCTGGTGATGGCGGAGGGTGACTCCGCGCCCGGGCCGTGGTCAGACCGGGGCGCGGCGAGGGAAATACGGCGGGACAGCCTCGGCACCGGCGATTTCGTGGAGCGGATCGTGCCCTGCTCTGGGCTCGGGCCCGGCCGCGTCATCGGCAAGAGAGGCGCGACGGTGAATAGGTTACAAAAGGAGACGGGGGCGAGGATCGAAGTCGTCGCCGAGGACGGCCAGTGCTACATCAGCGGCGCGCCCTCCGAGGTGGAGACCGCGGTCGCGGCAGTCACGCGGATCATCGAGGAGGGCGACGGATACGTGCCCGTGGGTTACGACGAGAACGGCGAGTTCGGGGGCTTCGATCCCTCCCGGAGCCGAGGCCAGGGCGTCGATTTCGACGGCGGCGGAGGCGACGACTGGGTCGAGGAGGTGATCCCGTGCCGCTCGCCGTCCGCCATCGGGCGCGTGATCGGCAAGGGCGGGTCTGCCATCCGGGTCATCGAGGAGGAGACGGGGACGCGCATCCAGGTGGACAAGCGCATGCTGGAGTGCGTCGTGAGCGGCCCGCCGGAAAACGTACGGCTCGCCGTGATCAAGTGCAAGCAGATCATGGAGGAGGGCTTCGGCGGCGCCGTGCTGCGCGTCAACTGCACCGGCTTCGAGGGCGCCATCATCGGACCGGGAGGCAAGCGCGTGCGCTCAATCGCCGGCCAGAGCCGCGCGCGCGTGGATATCGAGAAGATCGGCTACGGCGAGAGCGAGTGCGTCATCAAGGGCGCGCCAGACGCGGTCGCCGCGGCGGAGGCGGCGGTGCTGCGGATCATCGATGAGGAGACAGACCGGCTCGGGCTCGCCGGCGCCCGCCGCCGCGGCGGCGGCTGGGACGACGGCGGCTGGGACAACCGCGGCGGCGGCTACCGCGAGGAAAACTACGATGACCGCGCGCCCGCGCGGCGCGGGTACGATGGCGACAGGCGATCCAGGGGGGGCGGGTACGACGACGGGTACAGAGGCGGAAGAGGAGGCCGCGGGCGAGGAGGCCGCGGGCGAGGAGGCGGGAGGGGCCGAGGAGGACGGGGTGCGGCCCGCTACGACGCGCCCCCCGAGCGCGTGCAGTACTACGACGAGCGCGTCGAGCGGGGTGGCGGGGGCGGAGGCTCGTCGCGGTACTCCGGCGGGTACGGGTATGAGTAGAGAGTGACTTTCATTCATGAATCAATCGCCGCATGTCAGACGACGACGCGCGTCGCGCCCGCCGGCGAAAGTCGCCGGGGATCGTCTCCCCGCCTTCGTCGTTCCAAGCCGTCGACGGACGTCGACGGGCCATCGCTCTCGATCACGCGACGAACGCCTTCGCGGCAGCGACGGCGGCGTCCAGGCCGTCCACTTTGCTCCCCTGCCCCTGCGCGACGCCGTTCTTGCCCCCGCCGCCCTTCCCCTCGATGGGGCCGCAGCACGCGTCCAGCCACCCCTTGACGTCCACGGCGCCCGCTGCGGGAGGGACCGAGACGTAGCACATCGCCTTGCCCTTCACGGGATCCGCCGAGAACAAAGCGCACGCGACGCCCGCCTTGAACGCCACCGCGGCGGCTTCCTTGAGCGCGCCGGCGTCGGCGCCGTCCGCCAGACGCAGCACGAAGTTGGAAGCGCCTGAAGCCTTCGCCGCCTCCGCCCTCTCGCCGACGGCGGCGACCGCCGCCGTCTTCGCCGCCGCCGCCGCCGCCTTGGCGGCGGCGATCTGCTTCTTGGTGATGGCGTTGAGCGCGTCGCGCACCTCCGCGCGCTGCACCGCGGGCATCGCGGCGGTGTCCACCACCTCCTTGAGCACGGCCATCTCTGCCGCGAGCGCGGCGCCGGCGAGCGACTCGCACGCGGCGACGCGCGCCGCCACCGCCGCCGCCTCGGCGAGCGCGGCGGCGGCAGCGCCGCGCGTGGCGCCCGTGACGCGGCGGATCCCCTTCGCCGTGCCCTCCTCGGACATCACCACAAACCGCTCGGCGTCGCTCGTGTTGGCCAGGTGCGTCCCGCCGCAGAACTCGATGGAGAAACCCTTCCAGTCTTCGTTCGAGGGGTCGGCGAGCAGAGCGTCGATTTTGGGCCCGACGGAGACGACGCGCACCGGATCGGGGTACACCTCGCCGAACACGGCGCGCAGTCCCGAGATTTCCTGCGCCTCGGCGAGCGCCACTTCGCGCGCGTCCACGGCGAGCTTCTTCCCAACCTGCTCGTTCACGATCGCCTCCACGGCTTTGATCTGGTCGACGGTCATCGCCTTAGTGTGCGAGAAGTCGAAGCGCAGCTTCTCGTCGTCCACCAGCGAGCCCTTCTGGTCCACGCCGTCGCCCAGCGTCGCGCGCAGCGCGAAGTTCAAGACGTGCGTCATGGTGTGGTTGGGCATCACGTTTCGCCGCCGCTCGTAGTCCACGAGCGCGTCGCACGCGTCCCCAACCGCCACCACGCCCTCCACGGTCTCCGCGACGTGAAGCACGTAGCCGGCAGCCACCTTGACGTCCGAAACAGTCGCGGTGCCGCTCGTGCACTTGAGAGATCCGGTGTCTGCCACCTGCCCGCCGGACTCGGCGTAGAAGGAGGTGCGGTCGAGCACGATCCCCACCGGGCCCGCCACGGACTGGGTGGACTGCTTAAACCCGTCGAGGGTGAGGATCGCCTTGACACACGCCGTGGGGTTCGCGCCGACGTCGTACTTGTGCGCGTCGTCCGTGAGCGGCACGGCGTTGTTCGAGAGCCACGCGGTGGCCTCCGCCTCGAACAGAAGCGTAGGCCCGCCGGATTTCTTCCCGCCGGCGCGAGACTTCTCCTGCGCCTCCTTAAACGCCGCCTCGAACCCCGCCGAGTCCACCTTCATGGCGATCTCCTCCGCCATGAGCTCGGTGAGGTCGTTGGGGAACCCGAAGGACTCCCAGAGCAGGAAGCACTCCGCGCCGTTCACGGTGTCCCGGCCCTCCTCCTTCGCCTTCGCGGCGATCTTCTTGAACTGCTCGATGCCCTTCAGCAGCGTGCGCCCGAAGCTCTCCTCCTCCTCGGCGATGATCTCCGTCACCCGCGCCTCGTGCTTGACAATCTCAGGGAACACCTCGCCGAAGTGCTTCACCACCACGGGCACGAGCTTGTGGAAGAACCCCTGCTTAGCGCCGAGCTTCTCGCGGCCGTAGCGCACCGCGCGTCGAAGCACGCGTCGAAGGACGTAGTTGCGTCCGTCCGAACCGGGCGCGGCGCCGTCGGCGATGGCAAACGTGAGCGTGCGGATGTGGTCCGCCACCACGCGGTACGCCATATCCTTCTCGCCGACGTCCTCGGGCGCGAGCAGGCCGGTGTACGGCTTCGCGCCGGTGATGCTCTGGATCGCATCGAAGATGGGCGTGAAGATGTCGGTGTCGTAGTTGCTCAGCTTGCCCTGAAGGATGGACGCGAGGCGCTCGAAGCCCATGCCGGTGTCGACGTGCTTGGCCGGCAGCGGCTTCAGCACGCCCCCCTCCTCGCGGTTAAACTGGATGAACACCACGTTCCAAATCTCGAGGCACATGGGGTCATCCATGTTCACCAGGTGCGACGCGTCGCGGCCGCCGACGCGGTCGTAGTGGATCTCCGTGCACGGGCCGCAGGGGCCCACGTCGCCCATCTCCCAGAAGTTGTCCTCGCACCCGAACGGCATCACGCGGTTTTCGGGGAGAAATTGCAGCCAGATGTCGCGCGCCTCGTGGTCCGGGGGCAGGCCCTGCGCTTCGTCTCCGCCGAAGTACGTGGCGTACAGGTTCTCCGCCGGGAGCTTGTACACCTCCGTGAGCAGCTCCCACGCGAACGCGATGGCCTCCTTCTTGAAGAAGTCCCCGAACGACCAGTTCCCGAGCATCTCGAAGAACGTGTGGTGGTACGTGTCCTTGCCGACGTCGTCCAGGTCGTTGTGCTTCCCGCCGGCGCGGATGCACTTCTGCGTGTCGACGGCGCGCTTGAGCTTCGCGAGCGGGCCTTTGGGGTCCGCCTTGCCCAGGAACACGGGCTTGAACTGGTTCATCCCCGCGTTCGCGAACAGCAGCGTCGGGTCGTCGTGCGGCACCACCGGGGAGGAAGGCACCAGCGTGTGGTCCTTGTTCTTGAAGAAATCGAAAAACGTACCGCGAATCCTCTGCGCGGGCCACCCGTTGTCGTCGTACTTGCTCTCCGAAGAAAGCGGCGCGGTCGTCACGGGCGCGGGCGCCGGCGCCGCCTGGGGGCCGGCCGCGTCGTACGCCATGGGCGTGACGCACTTGGGCACCACGCCGACGGCCTTGACGAACTCGGGCGCGGCGAACACGGACTCGAGCCACGCGAGCGTCGCCGGAAACGCGTTCCAATCCGAAGGCGCGTAGAGCGCCATGTACGTCGTCTCCAGCGAGCACGCGGCGACGACGTCCGCCAGCGTGAAGGACGACCCGATCAACACGTTCGCGGGGTTCGCTTTCAACGCGGTTTCCAGAGTCCCGAGAAACGCGCTCAGCGCGGTTTTGGCGTCGCGCTCGTTCGCCGCGTCGTACGTCACGCCGCGCGCGGCGCCGATCCCGACGATGGGGTAGTACCACTTGGGCCCCACGACGTCCAGGGCGTTGCACGCGTCGCACCAGGCGTCGATCCGCGCGCGCGTCGTCTTGTCCTCGGGGTACAAAGAGCACGGCCTGGAGGAGACGAGGAAGCGCGCGATCGCGTTGGACTCGAAGATGCACGTGCCGTCGGGGGTCTCGAGCACGGGCACCTTGCCGAAGGGATTCTTCGCCAGAAACTCGGGCGTCTTGTTATCGACGCCCATCGTGAAGGGCGCGATTTCCAGAGGCACGCCCGCCCAGCCGGCCGCCGCCTTGACGCGGTCGGAGCGGCCGGTGCAGCCGTACAGCTTCATGCTCTGCGGTCCGATCGGGGGGAGGGGTCAGGAGACGGAAGCGACGGCGCGGAGGGCGGGACCCGACGGGCGCGAGCGAGGGAGGCGATGGCGCGCCGCGTCCAGGTCCGGATCGGCGAGCCGCGCGAGGAGGCGGTGCGCGCGCGCGCGGACGGAGAGAACGCGGACGAGATCGCACGCGTTCCTCGATGCGTGCCCTTCCGCGCGCGAGGCGGGACGCCCGGGGCGTCGCGCCGAGACACAGACAGTCGGTAGGTCGCGGGTGCGTACCATGGTGTCGTGCGGGCACCGGGGGGAGAGAAACTCTGCTCTCTCGCGCAGGTGCGTGCGGTCGCTCTCGCGGCGCGCGTCGCTCTGATGGGAGCCGAGCAAGAAGAGCCTCTCGAACCGGCGCGCCATCTATCCTCAGGTGCTCCGGATTTGCGACATCTACGCACTAAAAACGCACACGAAGACCGGCGAGATCTCGCATGGGCGCGAAAGAAAAAAAACGATTTATTTCTCGAAACACACATAGAGGACGTGAGTGATGATGAATACACGCGACGTCGCGCGCGCGTCTCCGCGCGCGTCCGCTTTCGTCTCGCGCGCTCGCGCTCACGCCGCGCTCACAGGTGGAACCCCTCCGGAACCTTTTCCAACCACCCGAGCGTGTCCTCCACCTTCCCGGACTGCAGCCCGGTGAGCTCGTCGTACAGGGACTGGCCCACCGGCCCGATGCCCCCTTCCTGGAACACCGTCTTCTCGCCGCGGTGGGTGACGGAGCCCACCGGCACGACCACCACCGCCGTGCCCGTGCAGAAGCACTCTTCCGCGGCGAGCACCTCGTCCACGGAGACGTCGCGCTCCTCGACGGTGAACCCCTTCGCGCGCGCGAGGTCGATGATGGACTTGCGCGTGATCCCGGGCAGGATGGACCCGCCGAGTTTGGGCGTCGCAATGACGTCGCCGTTCACCACGAAAAAGTTGCACGAGCTCACCTCCTCGATGTACGTGTTGTTCACGGCGTCGAGGTAGATGACGTCGGAGAACCCCTCCTTCTTGGCCTGCAGCTGCACCTTGAGCACCGGGGAGTAGTTCCCGATGCACTTCGTGCTGCCCGTCCCGCCGGGCGCCGCGCGATGGTACGACTCCTCCACCACCAGGTCGATGGGCGTCAGCTGCCCGCCTTTGAAGTACGACGCGACGGGCGAGCAGTACACCAGAAACGTGTACGAGGGCGCGGGGCCGAGGCCGAGGATCGGACCGGTGCCGATCAGGAGCGGGCGCAGGTACAGCGACCCTTTGCCTTCCGGGGGGATGAAGTCCCGGTTCGCGGAGATGCACTTCTTGACGGCGTCCACGAAGACGCTCTCGGGCACGGGGGGCATCGACATGCGGCCCGCGCCCTCCGCGAACCGCGCCGCATTTTGGTCCGGGCGGAACGTCACCACCTCGCCGTCCACCGTGCGGAACGCCTTCATGCCCTCGAAGATGCCCTGGCCGTAGTTCAAGACCGCGGCCGCGGGAGACAGGCGCAAGTCGCCGTACGGCTCCACCTCGCTCGCCACCCACTCGCCGTCGATGTCGCACTGCGCGCGAACCATGAACGCCGTCTCGGTCAAACCGAACCCGAGGGTGTCCCAATCGATGTCCGCGCCGGACGCAGGTGCGGCGGCGGCGGCGCGCGCCTTCGAGCCCGCGGCGCGGGGAGCTGCGCGGAGGGCGGGACGAGGGGACCGACGGGTCAGCGAGCGTTTCGCGGCGACGCGAGGGATGCGCTCCGCGAGAGCGTGGAAAAGATGTGCTCCGCGCGACGAACGCCCGCGAATCGCGATCGTGACGACGCGATCGGAGGCGCGGATCCGCGCGGCGCGCGCGCCTCGCACGCGGGGATGGGCGTCGTCTGCGGCGGGAGCCTCCGCCCGCGTCGCGCGCTTGGAGGCGAGGCTTCGTCGCGAGGGGGATCGCACCTTGCTTGGCGGCGGCGCGCGCGCGCAGGGGCGAACCCTGGCGACGGGAGGCGGCAGCGGCGCCGAAGGCAGCCGCCGGAGCGACGCACGCAGCGGGCATCTCGACGATCGTACGAGGGGCGAGTGCGTTTGCGGTTTCGGGACGAAGGGAGGTCCGACGACGACCCTTTCCGTGTGTCGGAGGTACGCGCGAGCGACGAAAAGCGCTCGGCCGTGCCGTTCGAAGTGCCCGCGGGGAGAGAGGCGCGCGCCCGGCCGCGTCGACTAGGAGATAAAAAAGCAACCGAGCTCGAAAAGACGTAGAGTCGCAAATCCTGAACATTGATGAACCTTCGCCGCTGATTTTTCAACTGGAGCCGAAACCGGCGCCTCGGCAAACGTGATACTTCGAGTCTCTTCGACGCGCCTTTTTCTTCGCGCGGGATCGTCGTGCGCGACACTTCGAGCGACACCCCCCCGGTAGCCTGCCACGATGAAGATCGAGGAAGTGCAATCGACTACGAAGAAGCAGCGCGTGGCGACGCACACGCACATCAAGGTACGTCGGGGATGCGTTCACGCGCGACGGAGGCTGATCGCGCGCGACGATCGCCCCGGTCAATCGCGCGCCGACGTTTGACTTTCCAAGATGCTTTTCCGAGAATGCGGGATCGGCGCGCCCGATCGCGCGCCGCGCGATCGCCCCGAGCGCCTTCCGAGGACCGTACACTGACCCGACGACGCGCCACTCCCCTTTCTGCGTTGACCACCGACAGGGACTCGGGCTGAAGGATGACGGCGACGCGATCGACGAGAGCGCGGGCTGGGTCGGACAGGAGCAGGCGCGCGAGGCGTGCGGGGTGGTGGTGGACATGATCAAGCAGAAGAAGATGGCCGGGCGCGCGCTGCTCATGGCTGGCGCGCCCGGCACCGGCAAGACCGCGCTTGCACTTGGCATCGCGCAGGAGCTGGGCACGAAGGTGCCTTTCTGCCCGATGGTGGGCTCGGAGGTGTACTCCAGCGAGGTGAAGAAGACGGAGATTTTGATGGAGAACTTCCGCCGCGCCATCGGGTTGCGCATCAAGGAGAACAAGGAGGTGTACGAGGGCGAGGTCACCGAGCTCACGCCCGAGGAGACGGAGAGCGCGGGGGGGGGATACGGCAAAGTGGTGTCCCACGTCGTCATCGGGCTCAAGACCGTCAAGGGCACCAAGCAGCTCAAGCTCGACCCCACCATCTACGACGCGATGCAGAAGGAAAACGTGCGCGTCGGCGACGTCATCTACATCGAGG
>MDSV01073740.1_pt1 | contig 16153 bp, 15 predicted proteins | sample 810851 | NCBI WGS metagenome assembly MDSV01 (sample SAMN05326640, study PRJNA326480) | marine metagenome | isolation source: seawater | place: Atlantic Ocean: North East | collected 2012 | reverse complement strand
TCTGCAATAACTTTACCTTCTTTCATTAAATAAATTGTATCTGCATCCTTTAAACTAGAAATTCTGTGAGCTATCATAATGATTGTTATTTTACCACTAAGTTTTTTTAAAGCATCCAAGAATGATTTTTCAGTAGCATTATCTAAAGCACTTGTCGCCTCATCTAAAATTAATAATTGAGGATTAAAGTACAATGCTCTTGCTATTCCGATTCTTTGCCGCTGTCCCCCAGAGAGTCTAATTCCACGCTCTCCAACAATCGAATTATAGCCATATGAGAGCTCTTTTGCAATAAAATCATGCAAATTTGCAATTTTTGCAACTCTTTTTACCTGTTCAAAATCAATATTTTCTTTACTAATACCAAATGCAATATTTGATGAAATAGTATCATCAATCAGAAAAATCTGTTGAGGGACGTATCCAATTGTTCTTTGCCAACTTTTCATATTTGTCTCATCTATTAAAGTATTATCTACTTTTATAGTTCCAGAATCAGGTTGAAAAAGTGCAAGAATTAAATCTACTGTTGTTGTTTTACCGCAGCCACTCGGACCTATTAATCCAATTGTTTTTTTTGCAGGTATCGTAATGTTAATATCATTCAAAGTTTTTGATTTTGAAGGAGCATAGGTGAAGTTTATTTTTCTAAGCTTTATATTTTTAACTAACTTAATTTTTTTAAATTTTTCACTTACTTTTTTAAGTTTTGGAAGTTCACTTATATCCTTATAAAGAAGATCAATAGATGCTGTTGCAGATCGAAGTTGAACTGAATTTGAATAAATTAATTGTATTGCAGGTATTAATCGATATAATGCCAAAGAATAGATAGTTAGAATAGGTAGACTATTTATAAAACTTCCTGTGTCTCTCATTAAATATAATATAACTAATATAACCCCTCCAAAACTCACAGCCTCTATTCCATAACGAGGTATCTGCATTAAGATGTGTAATTTTGCATTTGTATTTGCATATGTTTCAGCAGGTTTTGAAAACAATTTGTAATATACATTTTCTAATCCCCCAACTTTTATTTCTTTAATTCCATAAAATGCCTCATTTATAACTCTGTGTTTTTCCTGGCTTGAGTCAATCCGTTCGGAACCAATACGAAATAAATATCCTCTTAACACATAATAAATTAACCCATAGGTAAAAGCTAGTGTTAATGCAGATATGATTGCTAATTTGGGGTTCATTAAAATAACTAAAGAGGTCATAGCAATAGCTACAAGACTTTGGGCAAAAATGTTCATTATAGGAGCCATCGCACCAACTACAACTTGATTTACTTCTTTCAATAAGTTATTACCAACCTCTGCACTATTTTTATTAAGAAACCATGAATATGGTTGTGATAAATAACTTATGATAAGTTTTTGACTTACAGTAAACTCTCTAATTTGATTAAATTTTAATTGATAATAGGTTGTTAGACTTTTAAAAGCTAGAGAAACAAGTAGGCTTAAAAAAACTAAAACTCCAAGAAAGAAAAGAAAACTTTGTACGTCGTTAAAGTTTAAAATATCATATAAATAGGCAAGATATTTATTTGTTTTAATTATTTGGGGATTAGTCAAAGTAGAAATAAATGGCAATATGGATGCAACTCCTACTAAATCTAAAATAGCCATTATAATAACCATGATTGAAAGTCCTAATGCTTTTTTTCTATCACTAGGACTAAGAAAAAAAAGTATTTTTTTAATTTTTGAGGTCATTTAAGAATATTAAAAATCTATTTTTTGTTTTTTTATGATATCAGTCTGTAATTATTTTATTTGAAATAAAAATCTATATATGATTTCTTATTCCACTTACTAATTGTTTAATTTTTGTTTTCTTACAAAAATGTCTTTTAACCTCTTTAATTATTGATTTTACCTCAAAGCTATGCCACCATATTTCAGGATTGTTAAAAATATTATTTACATGATTAGCTGCAGATACAGGTGACTCATGAAATATTTTTACAGCCTTTAATTTTTCAAATAAATTAAAAGTTAAATCATTCATCTCCCAATATTTTTTATCCCAAAAAATAATTGTAGGTATATCCAAATAAAGTGATTCTAAAAATGTTGTGGCATTATAAGTTGATACATATATTTTAGTTTTTAAAATTAATTTTCTCATAGGAATTAAACCATTATCTATTTTCAAATCAGAAGAAAATTTTTCCCATCTTTTTTTACTTTCCCACATATAATCTTCATGACTTAATCTTATAGTTAAGTTTTTTCTAACAACCTTATTCAAATGATTTGTAAACTGAATTTGGTTTTCAAAATAATTAAGCCATTGAGAAGCTATGGGTATAGAATATAGTGTATAGCTGTACCTTGGCAAAGTTGTTGTGACAAGTAATACCTCACTTTTCTTTGAGTAAGGGAAAAAAATTGAGTGTGACTTATTTAGATAGCCCAAAGGCTTTACTTTTTTGTCATTTGACCATCCCCAAGAAAAAAAAATATCTGATATTGACGTTTGATAGTCTTGATAGAAATTAAATTTAGTAGTCCCATAATTACCCCCATGTTGAATAGTAAATATCTTTGATTTTTTTAACTTAGATTTTGCTGCATAAATTTTAAAAAAATCATCAAAATAAAAACTATTTGCTGTAAATATAAACCTAGGAGATTTTGGTAAATTTGAATTTTTTATTTCATTTAGAACTTTTTTAAACCCTTCTAAATAAGTTACAGGAATAAGTTTTGGAATAATTTTAATTATAAATTCTTCAAATTCAGAATTTGTGTCTAAATCTAATTCCCAATCTCTTTGGGTTAAGTCGGGTTTAGAATAAATTTTTTTTTCAATATAGCTTAGCGCAGGCAAACACCTAAAATGAAATGAGAGATAAATTTGATTAATTAAAGATAAATAAGGATTGTAGATGAAAGGAGAATTTGATTTTGTAAATTTTGAGTACAAAAAATCATAAGTCTTAATTAAAAAAGGTTTCTTCCTTATTTCCTTTTTTGGATGATTAATCTTTTTTCTAACATTAAGAAACGTTAAATTAAAATTTCCTTTGTGTTCCATTATAAGTGAATATATAAATGAATTGAATCTGTCCGATCTTGAAGTATCTAGAACAAATTTTTTAGAGTCTAATGGAATCAGTTCTTCTAAGTTTTCTTTGTGACAAATAGAATAAAAAGATTTTTTTTCAATACTTGAAATACATTCCCATCTATCATATATTACTTGGATGAAATAAGAAACCCAAAAACCAATAATTAGTTCCCAATTATTAATATCATAATTAATTTTATGGATTTGGTTTAATTTTTTTGCTAATGATTTTAAAACTTTGAAGGAAAACTTTTGAATGTATTTATAGTCTTCAAATAATTTATTTCGATTATCCCAATGATAGGGTAGGACTACATAATCGACCTTTTTTTCAAAAGGTATACACCAACTGCCTAAAAAAAATTTTTTACATCTCTCTTTTGGCCAAGTAGATTTATCTCTAGTTGTAATTAAATATTTTTTCACCATACTACTCTTCCTCCATCAATAGATATAATTGATCCATTCATATAAGAAGAGGAATCGCTTAACAAAAAAACAATAATGCCATGTAAATCTTCTTTTTTTGCCATTCTCCCCATTGGAATCATTTTAGAGATTTTTTCTACAAAATCTTTTTTTTGACCATTGAATACGCCTCCTGGACAAATAACATTAGATCTTACATTATTGGATCCCCAATAGCTTGCCAAATATCTTGTTAGGCCAATTATACCATGTTTAGCAATTGAGTAAGTTATAGGTTTAACCTTTTGAGATTCTTCTTTAATGCCATCTTCTTTATAAAGGCTTTGATTTGGTGCAATTAATCCAAGGTCAGATGATACATTTATGATACTTCCGCCATTCGGATTTTTTGAAATTAAATAACCATAATATTTACAACACAAAAAACTACCTCTTAAACTAACATTTAAATCATCATCCCATAATTCAATAGGAAAATTTTCCAATCTACTGAAATTGTTTTTATTGTTTTCAACTTTCGGATTATTTGCAGCATTATTAATTAATCCATCAAGTTTATCAAATTTTGATTTTACTATTTCACAGTTAATTTTGATAGAATTTTCGTCTTTTATGTCTACTTCAAAACCAATACTGTTTACATTATATTTTTTAGATACATATTGAGAAAATTCTTGAAGACTTTGGTTATCAATATCTAACATTATTGGATTGCCCCCTGCTGATGCAATAGCTTTAACATGTTCTTTACCAAGAAGTCCTAAGGCTCCTGTTACAAGGATATTTTTGTCTTTTAGAGAAAACATTTTCATAATTATAAACTATTTGTTTGACCGCCATCAATAACTAGATTTATACCGTTTATGTATGTTGCTTTGTTTGAACATAAAAAAATAACAGCGTCAGATATATCAGTTGGTGTCCCAAATCTTTTCATAGGATTGAGATTGTCTATAATTTGTTTTTTGAGTCTTGGCTTTTTTTTCAATTTTTTTTCCCAACTACCCCCTTTGAAAAAAATATGGCCCGGAGAAATACAATTTACTCTTGTTTTAGGACTTAAATATTTTGAAAGCACCTTTGTAAAAGTAATAATGGATGATTTTGCAACAGAATAACTGTCTGGAGCTCCAAGATATTCCATTCCAGCTATAGAGGATATTAGAATTATGCTACTGTTTTTATTTAAAGAATTGAAAAAATAGCTTACCGAAAAAAAAGATGAATTAAAATTTTTATCCCAATCAATTTTCCAACGATCAATACTATTAAAATTTATTCTTACCCCTGAACCATCACCAACTAGACAAATTATTGAATCAATTTTATTTTCAAAGTAGTTTTTAATTTCATTTGCTACTTTTTCATATTCCAAATGGTCGGTTGTGTCACATTTAAAATATTTTAATTTTTTTGATTTGGATTCGATTTTACCTCTTGAAACTACCGCTACCTCATCACCTAACTTTAAAAAGTCATTTGTTATTTCTTTCCCGATTCCTCCAGTTCCTCCAATAATTATAATTTTTCTATTTTTCGCCATATCCAATTAACATTAGTTCACGAGACCACTTTAAAAACTTATTTTTTGTTCTGATTGGAACAAATGGAGAGATTATTGAGGATATTAAATCTAATACAGGGTATTTCCAATTATTAGGTAACTGCCTAAATTTAATAACATTAATATTTCTAAACTTAAAAATTATCAATATATTCTTCAGAGATTCAATAGTAAATGGAGTCTTATGAGTATGATCATCATAATAAATTTTGTAATTAGCCTCCCAATCTGGAATCAAACTAATTATTTTTCCCCCAGGCTTTAAAATTCGGTATACTTCTCTTAAGTAATTTCCTGGGTTCACAAGGTGTTCCATTAATGATTTCGAATAAACTACATCAAAAAAATCACTAGGATAGGGTAAAATATCTGTATTAAAATTTATTCCTTTTTTAATTTCTATTCCCTTTGCTTCATCACCTGCATGTTCAGAAATATCACATCCATAACATATAAAACCCTTTTTTTTGAATTCATTTAAAAAATCTCCTCTACCTACACCAGGTTCCAATATTTTCAATCCTGAAGACAGGTTGTATTTTTTGATCAAAAATGAGATCAGTTTTTCAGGATAGGAGTTGAGTGGCCTATCTTCTTTATTATAGATTACATTTAAATAATTTGACATATTAATTAAATTTCTTCAACAATTTCTAATATGTTTCCTTCAATGTCATTACAATATAAAACCTTTACTTTACCATCGGGTGAAAACTGAAAATTATTGTCAGCTTTACCTCCATTTTCATTAATAATTTTTATTGTGTTAATTATTGATTTTACAGTAAATGAAATATGAGACCATCCAAATTTATTAGACTTTTGAAGGGGTTTATTCAATTTTTTTTCATTACCGTGATATTTTAAAAGTTCTAAAATTGAATCATCAATTAGTTTTAGTTTAACCCATTCCAATTTAACATCCTTAATTTTAACCAACTTTTCAATATATTCACCTTGTTCAATTTTTCTGTTTATAACCTTAAATCCCAAAGAGTTGTAGAATTTGATTGTGGAATCCAAATTATTAACAACTAATCCAATATGTCTAGTGTTAATTACCATATAATTCAAAAATGCTTTCTTTGATTGCTTCATCGAAAACTATTAGCCCTTCATTCAGGGCCTCTTTATTTATACATAAGGGGGGGGCTAATTTAATCGATTCTCTTCCTGTATGGACTACTAAAAGACCTTTTTGAAGACATTTCTCACTAATTAGATCACATAAATTTTTTAAAGGTGTTTTGTCAGATTTATCATTGAATAAAACAGCTGCAAGCAATCCTTTCCCATTTATCATTGAAATATAATTCGAATACTTTTGTTTTAACTTTTTTAATTCAACATGAAAAAAGAATCCAAGGTTTTTTGAATTTTCAATTAATCCATCTTCTAATAATGCTTCAAGATTAGCCTTCCCAGCTTTACAAACCATAGGATTGGCTGAATGAGTAGAACTCATTGAGCCTATTTGAGGTAAATCCATTATTTCTTTTCTTCCCAAAACAATTGATAAGGGCAAACTAGAACTGGCACCCTTTCCACAAGCTATCAAATCTGGTTTAACTTTATAATTCATATAGCCAAACAGTTCTCCTGTTCTTCCAAATCCAGATTGCATTTCATCAAAACATAAAATCAAATCGTTCTCTTTTGCAAATAATGAAACTTCTTGGACAAATTCTTCAGGGTAAAATATTGATCCCCATCCTTGAAATGTTTCCATCATTATTCCACAAAGATCATTTTTTGGATCAATTTTACTTTCTTTACAAAGTTTAGCTATTGAATCTCTAAAAAAAAGTTTTGGGTCCTCTATTTCCTTGTTTAACCAAGGATAAGGGAAAGGTAGATGATATATGTTAGGGTCTAAATATCCTATCCAATCTTTTTGGTTTTTATCATAACTCATCATTTGTGCGCCAAGAGTTCTACCATGCCAGTTTCCTTCAAAACATAAAATCCCCCCCTTTTTCTTTCCCTTATTCTTGCCGTACAATCTCATTAACTTCAAAGATGCCTCAGTCGCTTCAGTTCCAGCAGATAGCAAAAATGCTTTTTCAAAATATGATGGTGTGTTATTTATCAAGTAATCCAAATACTCGTATCGCTCTGGAGAAGTAAAAGTATATGTCTGAATTAGAGGCTTTTCTAGAAGAGTCTTAAGTGCATTTACAATCCTATTATTTGAGTGACCAGCATTTGCAACAAAAATCGTACTAGAAAAGTCAAGCCACTTATTACCCCAAGAATCATAAACTTGAAATCCATTAGCTCTGTCCCAAATGATTGGTAATTGACCATGCATTGAATGAGATTCAGTCTCATATACTCTTTGTAAAATTGGAATGCTTTCAGGGACAGGAATTGAAGTACATATCTTTCTGTATTTTGTCTTTATCTTTTTTACTTTTTTTGGAATATGAGAGAATCCTTCACCTGCCATGTGTCTATGATTTTGATGTTTTTTTTGTTATAGTTTTTTCTTTTGCATAGGATAAATATTGTAAATCATCTTCAGTGTCTACCTCTAAGGTAAAAGGAGTTTCGTAAACCAACATTTTTTCTCCATGTAACGTATTTTTTTCAAGGATATTATTTGATTTAATTAAATCAATATATCCATTAGGAATATAAACATCAGGAAATGTTTGTCTCGGTTTATTAATATTCTCAGGGTTAAGTCCATTTTTTAAAGCTTTGAAATACCCTTTTTCGTCCTTAAAAAACCACTTAAATGGGGATTCTGGTGCTAAATGACATGACCTTTGTGAAGTTGCCCTATGTTTATTTTTTATGAAATGGTTTATTGCTTCAATTAATACTTCTCTTTCTCTTAATGGAGTTGTTGGTCTAAGATGAACAAATATATTTGGTATGTTCTCTTCATTTTGCTTAAGCCAATCTATCAAATGGTTAAATACATCAAAATCTGAGGAATTATCTTGGGATATCTCATTAGGTCTCAAAAAAGGAACTTCTGCCCCATACTTTTTTGCAATTGTAGCATATTTTAAAGAATCAGTAGAAACTATTACTCTCTTTATTAATGGTATTGTCTTAGCCGAAAGGATGCTGTAAGCCAATAAAGGCATTCCATCCAATGTTTTTATATTTTTATCTATAACACCTTTAGATCCGCTTCTAGCTGGAATTACCGCAATCATAATAAAGATTTTTAAACCATTTTAACTGTTTAGAAAATATCTCGACTCCTTCATCATCTCTGTAAGCCTGCATAATTATAGGCCCATCAAAACTCGAGTTTTTTAAAAAATTTTTAAAATATTGGAAATTCACATCTCCATCACCAAGAATAACTGAACCACCATTTAGAACCCTATCTTTAATATGAATACAAGAAATTTTTCTAGCATAAGCTTCAAATTCCTCTTCAATTCTATAACCTAATGAAGCACTGTTGCCAAGATCATAATTAACAGTAATTCTATAATTATCAAACCTAGACAAAAGATCTTTAAATTTTAGTGGTGGCAAATCAGTCTCTAAAGCTAAGTTGATGTTGAATTTATTTGCTAAAATTAAGGGTGATTTCAAATTATATAAAAGCCTCTCTATATCATTATCCCCTTTCAATGCTGACTGATCTACGCAAGGAATAACAATATCAGTGATTTTAAGTTTTTTTGAACTAAATAATAATTTGATTAAAACATCAATGCTCTTTCTTGATAATTTTTTATTCTCTGAATGTATTGGGGCGTGCATAAAGTAATCAGCACAAATTGAATTAACAGCTACTCCTGTCTTTTTTGAAATATTTAATATTTGTTTTACTCCACTTTCAGTATGTAAAGGGTTTCTTTCAAAATCTTCAAAATCTAATATGAATTCAATAAAATCTAACCCAAGTTTTTTTGCCAAAAAAAACTCTTTTTGCCAATATCCCTGTGGATGGGCTTGATATCTACCTTTATATTTTGGTAGAAGTCTTCCTTGCATAACTCCAATTTTCATTTCCTAGTGATTTTTCAATTATTTAAGTTTTTTAGTTTAGGCTAATTGAAGCTAAAAGAGTATCGCATATTTTTTCGCGTTTTAATATTTTTTCGTATTCAAAATTTAATTTTGTATCGCTCATTGCAGTAAAAATTTTGTGTCCGTTAGGCAATCCTTTTGAAAGCCAATACAAATGATTTGATAAAGGATATCTTTGTATTTGTTTAATCCAGTTGATTTTATAATTTGATTTAATAAATAAATTTTCTAAAGTTTTTTCATTAAACAAAAATAAATGTTGGCTCCAGTATGTGAAATTTGCAAATTTTTTGGATTGATAATAAGTCAAAAGAGCATCGTCGGAATTTGGTACTTCTATTATTATTTCTGATTTGGTCCCGAGAAAATGCTTAAGATTAGAAAGCATTTGAATTGGATCTTTTAGATGCTCAAATACATGGAAAGCTGTAATTAAATCAAACTTCTCAGGGGGTAAGTCAATTAATGAATTAAGCACTTTAAGATTATTTTTTTTAAAAAAAGACTTAAACTGCATTTCTGGTTCTATCCCTTTTGCTTCGTTTGTTAAACTATTAGCTTTTAATAAAAATCCTCCATTACCACATCCAAAATCTAAAATTTTTTTATTTGTAATTTTCTCTTTCAAAAATTTAATTCTACGATTATCGTCAATTTGAGTCTCCTCCAACCAATTTGATATTTTAATTTTAGTTGAATGCATTTTAGAATCTCTATAAAAAGTTTCATCTATGTGCTTGTGAGAATCAAGTGTAACTAAACCACAATTCATACATTCAATAACAGATATGTTATTTTTATCTCTAGTCCCCTCGTTCACAATTTTAAAATTTTCACTCCTACACAAATAACAATTCATTGAAATAAAATTTTTTCTATTTGAGCAAAAACTATGCGACCAACCATAATATGACATTCTTGAATTTTTTCAGTAATCAATGAAGGAATATTTATTGTATCACAAATTTGACTCATTTTACCACCCAATTTACCTGTTAAACCAATAATATTTATTCCCATTTTCTTTGCTTCTTTTATTACTTCAAGTATATTTTCACTGTTTCCACTTGTACTTATTGGAATAAAAAGATCTCCTTTTTCTCCTATAGCTAACATCTCTCTTAAAAAAATGTTTTTGTAACCATAATCATTGGCTATTGCTGTTAAATTGGATGAATTTGTTCCTAAACATATTGCTGGTAAAGGATTTCTATTTTACCTAATTCGTTAGTATTATTATATAGTTGCTGTTTTACATCTATAGAATTTCTAATTTCAAGTTTTAAATTATTAATCATTATATTTTATTTTCCAATCTTTCTAATGCAATAAAGAATCCTTCTCCGTCATTTTTGTGCCCCTGCCAAATTTCAGGTATAAAAGTTGATTTGCTTGCACCAGAAATTAATATCTCGCCAAGACGATTAAAATCAATAATCCCATCACCTATTTGTAACCCCTCACCATTCAACCCTGAAGCGTCTCCCATATGAATGTGAGTGGTGTATGGCGCAATTTTTTTTGCAAATTCATAAAAATCATATTGGAAATAATTTGAGGTTAGCATACTATGTGAAACATCAAAACACATTTTAATATTGAACTCATTACAATATTTAATAATTTCATCTACATGAACAAAAAGATTTTGATATCGTTGTCCTCCAAAATGCCAAGGAAAAGGTGCCATGGTTTGAGGAATTATTTCCACGCCTTCCATATCTAGCTTTTTAAGATTACTAAAAAAACGATCATAATGTTCATTTTTTTTGTTTTCATCAAATGGCTTATCCATTGAAAAGCCTCCAATATTAGCAACAATTTTAGGATTTAGTTCATTTGGAAAAAATCCATTTAATTTTCTAGTAATATCAATTACTTTTTGGGTTTGTAAAATTGAAAACTTTAAATATTCATTATCATCTGTTGTTAAGTCCATAAGATGGCTTCCTTCATAAAGCTCTGGGGCATGGACAACGAATCCACAATTATATTTATCTCTTATATAATCTTCTATTTTCAATTCCATATCGCTATAGGATAAATGAAATTCAAAAAAATCTGGATTTATCATATCATTAAACTTTTGAAAATCATGATATCTTACAGGTACACCCCATTTTAATGAAAAATTATAATTCTTTTTGAATTCTCTCTTTCCATAAATATCTGATTTAAAGAAAAAATCCTCTGATTCAATATTTCTCGTAATTTTTACTCCAATCAATTCATTTTTATAATGAGGAGACAGACCCTGCCCAGGACTAACAATTTTTATGTCTTGTTCAGAGATTATATCTCCATCCTTTATTTCCCTTGAAGCAACTAGACTTTTACCTAAATTTTCTCTATTTATCATTTCACCTTGGCTAAGTTTCCTTTCTGTAGATTTTGACCCTAATGCTTCTTCAACTTGTCTTATTCCTTTAACTAAATCAACAAATTCATCAAATTCAAGACTTGCTGCATGATCAGGACCTTCCATTTTCCTATCCAAAGTAAAGTGTCTTTCAATTATTTTTGCCCCTAATGCGACTGCAGCAATAGAAACACTTGTGCCTCTTTCGTGTCCTGAATATCCTATAATATTATGTTCTAATTTTAAATTTGATATCCAATTTAGATTTATATCATGAAATGGAGCAGGATATGTACTGTTACAATGTAAGACTGCAAATTCAGATTTATTAGTGTTTAGGAGATTAACTGTTTTTTTAATTTCACTAAGAGTGCTCATACCAGTTGACAAAATCAAAGGTTTTTTAGTTTTAATAAGCTTTTCTATTAGTGGTATATTTGTCAAATCTGCAGATGCAATTTTATATGCTAAAACTCCAAGATCTTCTAAAATTTCTACACTTTTTAAATCCCAAGGTGTACACATATAAAGTATCCCTTTTTCTTTACAATAATTAAAGATCTTTCTGTGCTCCTCAATACTTAACTCAAATCTACTAAGTAAATCGATTGTATATTCGGTTCCTAAATCATCACCTAATTTGTTTAAACTCTTGCTTCTATATACTTCATTCAATTTTCTCATTTGAAATTTAACACAATCAACTCCAATTTCAATTGATTGATCAATCATTTTCAAAGCCAATTCAAAGCTACCATTGTGATTATTTCCAATTTCTGCTATCACAAAAACTTTTTTTTGTCCAATAATATTATTTCCTATTTTCATAGTTAAACCCTTACGCTCCATGAAGTCATCCCTTCATTTTCAAAGTTTACATTTATATAAGTCATTTTTGCTTTTAAAATCCATTTAATCAATTTATTTTTATTTTCAATGTCAACAAAAAAAAGAAAAAAACCACCTCCACCAGCACCTAAAAGTTTCCCCCCTTTAGCTCCATTTAAAATTGCTTTTTGATATATAATATTGAGTTTTTCATTGGAAATCTTATTGCTAAAAGTTTTCTTTAATTCCCAAGATTTATTTAAAGACTGGCCCATTTTATTTATTTCACCTTTTAATAAATGATCTCTAATTTCATAAGTTAAGTGAACGCTTTTTGAAATATTTTTTAGAACTAATTTGTTTACTAAATTATTTTTTTGATTGTGGTGTATGTTTAAATCTAAATGATTACTATTTGTATAACAAAGAATAAGTGATGCTTCGAGCTCTAATTTTTTTTCGTTTGATATCCTTATCGGGATTACCAAATTATTTTTTGATTTAAATTCCATCAAGTTGAAGCCTCCGAAAACCGTTGCATATTGATCTTGCCAACCTCCTTCAATACCTAGATATAATCTTTCGGCTTGGTAAGCTAATTCAGAGATTTCATATTCATCCCATTTGTCATTTCTAAACTCATTGAAGCAACCCAATATTGAAGCACAAACTGCTGAAGACCCCCCTAATCCTGATGAAAAAGGGAAGTCAGACTTTAAAGAGAGTTCTACGCCATGATCAAGATTAATTGTATTCAATAATGCATTTATTAGTTTAAATTTTCCTGGATTTGAATTCATTTGATTTAAGTCCTGAAAACTACTATTTTGATTTAAATCAATTGAATCAATGATGATTTTTTTATCTTCCCTTTTTTTTAATGAACAATGACTGAAAAGGGATATAGTTGTGTTTATTACAGCTCCATTATTATTTTTCAAATAAGATGTGGTGTCAGATCCACCTCCGCTAAAACTAATTCTAACTGGAGCTTTTGCCCTACTGTAATAATCTCTTTGTTGTCTTTCTGGAATATTTTTTTTGGTAATAACATTTACTAAAACCTTTTTGTTGTTTAAAACTGGTAGTAACTTAATATTATCATCTAGCATTTTATAAATTTCTTCATAAGAAGTTTTTTGATCAACACTTATGAAATTTTTATTTGAACATTCCACTATTTTATCATTTAATACTCCTTTTTTTATCAAATGCCTTCTAATATCTCCATCTGTAGCTATTCCAAGAAGAACATTTTTTTCATTAATAATTAAAATAAATCCTTCTTCATTAATTTCAATTTTTTCAATTGCCTCTTTAATTGTAGATGAAAATGATATACAATATTTTTCTAAATTAGTTTTCATATAAAAAGTTATTTAGATCTATAATGTTTTTAAAAATTCTATATCCCAAAGTGTTGTTTTCAACACTATAATTTAATTTTTTATTAAGAATACCATATGCATTGCATCCAGTATTATTAGCTGTTTCAAGATCAGAAATATTATCTCCAATATAAAATAAATCACTTTTATCGATTTCGTAATCATTGATTATTTCATTTGCAAATCTTGGTGAGGGTTTACGATAGGAATTATTAGATAAACTTAATTCTGTAGCAATACAAATTCTTTCAAATAAGTCATCCCCAAATCCTAATAATTCAAATAATCTTTCATTACATTTTATAACTTCTTGAATATTAAATAATCCTCTGCTTACGCCAGATTGGTTTGTATGTAAGAAAAGTTTATTGGAGTTTTTGAGTAAATTATTTATAAATTCCTTTACACCGGGAATTAATTCTACGGACGACGGATTACTTAAATAAGGAACATATTTTATTAAAGTTCCATCCCTATCAAAAACAATAAATTTTTTATTTAGCATCGTTAACTATAATTTTTTATAAAATTTGTCAAATTTTACTCATTGAAATAATTTTTTTTGATGTAGTCAATTTTTTTTTTTCCAATATATTTTCTATAAACTGCTATTTTCTCCTCCTGATTATATGGTTTATTAACAAAACCCTTATTTTCTATAATATTCTTAATTGTATTAACTAAGAAAATAGAAATTTCTTTATATATAGATGCTCTAAAATGGTAATAGCTTTTATAATTTGTGTTTAATTGTTTTTTTGCAACAATTTTGCCTGTATCAATTCCTTTATCAATAATATGACAAGTCGAATAAACATTTTTATTTTCGTAAATTTGCCATTCTGGTGCACTACAACCTCTATATTGAGGGAGAAGACCTGGGTGAAAATTTAAGATACCTAATTTGTATTTATCAATGATATTTTCCTTTATTATATCTGTACCTCCTTGGATCCCCAAATCGTATTTTTTCATAATTAAAAACCTATTTAGTTGTTTTGATTTTAAGTGGGGGAAATTATAGAAATAATGGTATTTGGCTAAACTCACTTGGTCTTTTGGAGACCATAATTTACCGCAACGTTCTTCCTCTATTAAATCTCTCTCTGGATGTAGGCCAATAGATAACACATCTACTTTTATGTCTTCTTTTTTCAATGCCTCTAAGTATTCTCTTCCAACATATGAATTTTGATTCATTATTAATGATATTTCCATAAGTTATTTTATGCTAGGCCTTTTCTAAATTTTATTTAGGTTTTAGCTTTGTTACTGTATTTAAAGTTTTAATTTTCTAAGACTTTTACACCAGTATACTTTGTCTAAGCGAGATCTGCATTGATTTCATTAATCTTTGAAAAATCTTCTGCTTTATTAATTAGTATTATATTCACAGTTTATCTAGGTTTTTCCATACTTTTTTAAAAGCTTTGATAATTAACTCTATATCTGAGTTTGAAAGTTCAAATAAACAAACCTCAAACATTATTAAAGTCTCATCTTGGAGTTTTTCTGCGACAGGACAAATTCCTTTTTTATATGAAATGGTTTTTCCGTTTTGGGTTAAATTCCAAGGATAACCACTTTTACCATATGCAATTTTTTTTTGAAAAATTGGTAGTAAATGAAGATTTACGTAACCATTTGCTAATCCTTCATATATTCCTTCTTCAATTAATGCTTCAACTATTCTTTCTCTAGATACCCTTATTTTTAACTTATCTAATTTTATGGGATAAACATAGAATGAATGTGTATTTTTTTTATTTATATATGGGGTGATAAGCCCATCCAAGAAACTTAGCCCTTGTGATAATAAATTGCATATTTCCTGTTTTCTCTGAACGATGCTTTCTAATTTTTTTAATTGTTCTATACCAATAGCAGCTTCTATTTCACCCATTCTAAAATTATATCCAATCATGTTGTTTAGATCCATTCTCCCCATATCACCAACAACTGCTTCAGCATGATTCCGTATTAGTGCCATTCTTTGATAATAATTTTGATCATTTGTAACTATTATTCCACCTTCACCGGTATGGATATGTTTGTGATAATTTAGACTGTATCCACCAATATCAGATTGTGTTCCAATTACCCTATCTTGATTTTTGGACCACGGTGATTGAGCTGAATCAGAAATAACTTTAAGATTATGTTTTTTTGCAATTCTCATAATTTTTGATATTTCACATGGATGTCCAAAAATATCAACAGCTATTATTGCTTTTGTTTTTTTTGTGATGTGATTTTCAATTAAGCTAGGGTCAATATTAAAAGTGTCTTCATCTATATCTACGAATACTGGTATTGCATTCCAATGTATTATTGCTGAAGCACAAGCGCACATAGTAAAAGGAGTTAAAATAATCTCATCGCCTGGCTCTATATCAAGAGCTCCAACTGCACATATTAGTCCTGAGGTCCATGAGTTAACGGCTAACGCATATTTAACATTATATTTTTTTTCAAAAGCTTTTTCTAAAGCTTTGA
>MDSV01020605.1_pt1 | contig 16153 bp, 9 predicted proteins | sample 810851 | NCBI WGS metagenome assembly MDSV01 (sample SAMN05326640, study PRJNA326480) | marine metagenome | isolation source: seawater | place: Atlantic Ocean: North East | collected 2012 | reverse complement strand
TCTGAGAAACAAGTTTTACACAAACTTTAGCTTTAGGATTAATTTGTTTAAGATCATATATAAGTTGAGCCAGATCTTCGATTGAATAAATATCATGATGCGGTGGTGGTGAAATTAGCGTTACTCCTGGTGTAGAGTGTCTTAATCTAGCAATTTCTTCTGTAACTTTAAATCCTGGCAACTGACCTCCTTCACCAGGTTTTGCACCTTGAGCAATTTTAATTTCAATCTCATTACAATTGTTAAGATAGTTGATAGTTACTCCAAATCTCGCAGATGCAATCTGTTTTACTCTTGAGTTTGCGCTATCACCGTTATCTAAAATTTTAAATCTTTTTTCATCTTCTCCACCTTCTCCACTGCACGATGCTCCTTTAATTCTATTCATACCCATTGCAAGAGTTTCATGGGCTTCTTTAGATAAAGCACCATGGGACATACTTCCGCTACCAAATCTTTTCATGATCTCAGTTATTGGCTCAACTTGTTCAATATTTATTTCATTCTGGTTTTTAAAATCTATTAAATCTCTTAAACTTATTGGCTTTAAACTATAAATACCTTTGGTATATTTTTTGTAAGTTTCATATGAATTTGAACCAACTGCCGCTTGCAAAAGATGGATAAGTTTTCCTTGATACTGGTGTGTCTCACCATTTTTTCTGTATCTATAAATTCCACCTATAGGCAAAATATTAGAGTGAATATCAAATGCATCTTTATGTATAGATCTTATTTTTTTTTCGATACCAGTCAAGCCTATCCCAGATATTTTTGATAATACTCCTGGAAAATAATCTTTAACAATTGTTCTGCTTAATCCTACTGTTTCAAAGTTGCAACCACCTCTATACGAACTTAATACTGATATACCCATCTTTGACATTATCTTTAATAGTCCAAGATTTACAGATTTAATATATCTTTCTACACAGTCATCAAAAGAAAAGTTGCCAAAAAGTTTTTTTGAATATCTTTGGTGTAAACTATCAAATGCCAGGTAAGGATTAACTGTTGTAGCGCCAACTCCTATTAATGTTGCAAATGAATGTGTGTCTAAAGCATCTCCTGTTTGAACATTAATTGATGCATATCCCCTTAAACCTAATTTTATTAGATGTGTATTTATTGCTCCAATACACAAAAGCATTGGCATTGGTAATTTATTATCAGATATATTTTTATCAGATAAAATTAGCTGAGTATTTCCCTCTCTTACAGCTTTTTCAGCATCATTTTTTAACAATTCAATTGAATCTGCTAATGTTTCGCTTTGAGCGAATGTGCAATCTAAAATCTTAAAGTTTTCACCAAAATACTTTACAAACTTTTCAAACTGATTATTTGAAAGAATGGGGCTATCTAATACATAAATGTTTTCCTCTGTAAGATTAGAAAAATCTAATATGTTTCCAAGATTTCCAAATCTAGTCTTTAAGCTCATCACTTTACTTTCTCTTAAAGAATCGATTGGTGGATTTGTTACTTGGCTAAAGTTTTGCCTAAAAAAGTGATAAAGAGGCCTATATTTATCTGATAAAACAGCAAGAGGTGTATCGTCCCCCATAGATCCAGTTGCTTCTTTAGCGTCCTCAGCCATAGGATGAAGAATTAATTCTAAATCTTCAAGACTATAACCAAAACAATGTTGAATCTTTTTTAAATCTGAGCCTGAAAACTCACTTTTTTCATTTTCTATTGTTAACAATTTGTCTAATTCAATTATTTGATTATTAAAATGCTTATATTCCTTTGACAAGTAATTCTTAATTTCTTTATTATTATATACTTTTCCCTTTTCAATTCTTACACCTAGTATTTCCCCAGGTCCCAACCTACCTTTAGATACAATTTTTTTTTCATTAAGGTCAATCATGCCTGTCTCGGATCCAGCAAATAAAAGTTTATCTCGTGTGATAGTATATCTAAGAGGTCTAAGCCCATTTCTATCACTTCCTACAATTACCCATTCATTATCAGTTGCAGCTATTGCCGCTGGTCCATCCCAAGGTTCCATTGTACTATTTAAAAAATTGAAAAGTTGCTGGTGATCTTTTGGAAGAGTCTTGCTTTTTTTTGACCATGCATCAGGAATTAACATTAGTTTTGCTAGAGGAGCTGAATGACCAGAAATATTTAATAATTCAAAAACATTATCTAGTGATGCAGAGTCAGAATTTCCAGCAGGTATAACTGGTTTTAAATTTTCCATATTATCAAATAAAGGACTAAACATTTCCTGCTCATGAATTCTCATCCAGTTAACATTTCCTTTTAAAGTATTTATTTCTCCATTGTGAGCTATAGATCTAAATGGTTGAGCTAAATCCCAACTTGGTGCTGTATTAGTTGAAAATCTCTGATGAAAAATTGCATATCTAGAAATAAATCGCTCGTCTTTTAAATCTCGGTAAAAATCTGATAAAGACTCAGCTAAGAACATTCCTTTATAAATTATTGATTTTGAGCTAAACGAACAGATATAAAAATTATTTAATTGATTTTTTAATGCCTCTTTCTCAATTTTTCTTCTAGTCTCATACAATTTCCTCTCTAAATCTTTTCCGTGAATTGACTTATTGTTGTGAGTAAATAAAACTTGTGTTATCTCAGGTCTAGTTTGTTCTGCTTTTTCACCTAAAACAGATGGATCTACAGGGACTTGCCTCCATCCATAAATATTAAAGTTTTTTTTAGTTAATTCACTTTCAACAATTGATCTGCACTGTTCTTGTCCTCCATAATCATTTCTGGGTAAGAAAATCATTCCAACACATAAATCTGAGTTATCGTGTTTGTGTCCTGTGATTTCAATTTTTTCTGCAAAGAAATCCTTTGGTATTTCAATATGAATTCCTGCGCCATCTCCAGTTTTTCCATCTGCATCGATTGCACCTCTGTGCCATACAGCTTTTAGTGCTTCAATTCCGTATTCAACTACTTTTCTTGATTTAATCCCCTCAGTTGACGCAACAAGGCCAACTCCACAAGCATCATGTTCCATTGTTTCTTCATAAACATGATTTTTTTTTAAAAGTTGAAGATTTTTTTTTCGAATATTCATTATGCAACTTTCATTTTTTGTTTAGATTGAAGGTAGCTTTCAATTGAGATTGCTGCATCTCTTCCATCTTTAATAGCCCAGACAACTAAAGATGCTCCTCTGACGATGTCTCCAGCTGCAAATACACCAGGTATGCTTGTTTCCAAAGTATCAAAATCTGTTTTTATTGTTCCCCAGCGAGATACCTGCAATCTTGGTTCCTGAAATAAGACTGGCAAATCCTCAGGGTCAAATCCTAATGATTTAATTACTAAATCTGCTTTTATTTCAAACTCTGAATTTTGTTTTGCTATTGGCTTTCTTCTTCCACTTTCATCTGGATCCGTTAATTCCATTTTATCAACTAAAATACTATTAATTTTGTTAGTTCCCTTAAATTCTTTTGGATTACTTAACCAAATAAATTCTACACCTTCTTCTTCTGCGTTTGAAACCTCTCTTGCTGATCCTGGCATATTTTCTTTATCTCTTCTATAAAGACATTTAACTGACTTCGCTTTTTGTCTTACAGATGTTCTAACACAATCCATAGCTGTATCTCCGCCACCAATGACAACTACGTCTTTTCCAGCTGCATCAAGTGTACCATTATCAAACATTTCAACTTCATCACCTAAACCTTTTTTATTTGACGCCGTTAGGAATTCCATAGCAGGAAAAATATTACTTAAATCATTTCCAGGCAAATTAACTTCTCTTGGTTTATAAACACCAGTAGAAACTAATAGTGCATCATGTTTTAATTGTAATTCTTTTAACGAAGAGTCTTTACCAACTTCAAAATTATGAACAAATTTTATTCCACCATCTTTTAAAAGTTGAATTCTTCTTTCAACAACATTTTTCTCTAATTTAAAATTTGGAATACCATAAATTAATAGTCCTCCAGCCCTATCATATCTATCATATATTGTAATTTGGTAGCCTTTCTTTCTTAGTTCTTCACCACAAGCCAAGCCTGCAGGTCCAGCGCCTATAATTCCTACACTTTGCTCATTTTCAATTTTTACATCTATGGGCTTTACCCAGCCATTTTCCCATGCTTTATCCGTTAGGTATTTTTCTACAGAGCCAATCGTTACTGTTCCATGTCCCGACTGTTCAATTACACAATTTCCCTCACACAGCCTATCTTGAGGGCAAATCCTTCCACAAACTTCGGGCATATTATTGGTGCTTTGAGAGAGATGATAGGCCTCCTCGTATCTACCCTCAGCAGTAAGTTTTAACCAGTCTGGGATGTTATTGCTTAAAGGACAATGAACCTGGCAGAAAGGTACTCCACATTGTGAACATCTGCTTGCTTGTTGTTTAGCTTTTTCTTGAATAAATTCTTGGTAAATTTCTCCAAAATCCTCTTTCCTTTGTGATTTATCTCTTTTAGGTGGGTTTTGTTGACCTATTTCAACAAACTTAAGCATTTTATCAGACATAGCCAAAGGCTTATATATCATTAAATATAATAATAAAAGTAAAACTAGGTCATATATATTGACTTAATTTTGAAAAAATCGCTTATAATTGCCATTTTTACTATTTTTTGCATACATGTTATGCAAATAAGTAATGCTTTATTTTAGCTATAATTTGTTTATCAAATACTACTTCTATGATTTCAAATTATGTAGAAACATCAATATTAGGGATAATTCAAGGTTTCTTTGAATTTTTACCTGTTAGCTCATCAGCCCACTTAATATTGGTCTCAAAATTAAGTGATTTCAATATTAGCTCATTAAATTTGGATATTAGTCTTCACTTGGGGTCTCTTTTGGCAATTTTATTTTATTTCCGAGGAGAGTTGTTAAATTTATCAAGAAACAAAAGTCTATTCATCTTAATTATCTTAGGATCTATACCTTTAATATTTATAGGATTTATATTTTATTCAACAGGCTGGATAAATTATTTAAGAAATTTAGAAGTCATAGCATGGACAACTTTGTTGTTTGGTTTAATGTTATTTTTTGCGGATAAATTTAATGTTAGCAAAAATTTAAATTCTGATCTTAACTTTAAAAATATTCTTACAATAGGAATTTTTCAAATTTTAGCAATTATTCCGGGTGTAAGCAGATCGGGTATTGTGATCACAGCTTCCAGACTGTTAAATTTTGACCGTGTTGATTCAGCTAAAATAGCTTTTTATTTATCAATACCTGCATTAAGTGGAGCGAGTTTCTTAGGGTTAAAGGATATTATGAAATCTGGTTTAGAATTTAATTTTATTTTTGTATACTCCATTATCATCTCATTTATTATTTCCTACCTTACTATTAAATTTTTTTTAATTTATTTGAAAAAATTTAGTCTAAATTTTTTTGTTTTTTATAGGATATTATTAAGTATTATTCTTTTTATAATCATCTATCAATAGTTTTGGACGAAGGTGCAATTTGTGAAAGGATAACAGCAACAAGAATTAATATACATCCAATGATATTATTAAAATTTAAAAATTGATCTAATATCAACCAACCAGCAACAGCAGCAAAAACACCCTCCAGTGAATATATGATGGCTGCTGGAGCTTCTTCAATATTTTTTTGTGCATACATTTGTAATGTAAAAGCTACACCTCCAGACAAAATTCCAGCATATAGAATTGAGCTGTATTCCATAAAAATTTTTGAAATATTTATTTCTTCAAAAATAAGTGCAAATATTAATGATAAAATACAAACAAAACCAGCTTGTAATGCAGCATAAAATATTGGCAAATTAAATTTTTTCATGAACCTTCCTGCAAAAATTATATGAAGAGCCCAGAATAAAGAGCATAAAATTACCAATGCATCACCAAGCATGATTTCAGAGTTTGAAAAATCACTTAATAAATAAACTCCAATTATACATAAGCTTATTGATGGCCAAATACTCCAGTGCACTTTTGTTGAATAAATAAAAAAAAGCAAAATTGGAACTATAGGAACATAAAAAACTGTAAAAAAAGCAGCATTTGCAATATTAGTATATTGTAAGGCAGCCTGCTGTAGGGATGTTCCTAAAAAGAGAGAGATACCCATAAACATATAATATTTAAAGAAAAGTTTGCTGTTCGATTTTATTTCTGAAATAATCTTTTTATTCTCGATCAGCAAAGCAATAGGCAACATCATTATAAATCCTACAAAAAATCTGGCAGTATTAAAGGTAAGTGGACCAATATTGTCCATTCCTGTGTCTTGAGCAATAAAAGCTGTGCCCCAAATGAAAGTGGTTAAAAGTGCGCAAAATAATGAAAATGTTTTGGTCATTTTAAGTAAATAATTAAATTTAGATGATATTGTTCATCCGGCAACAACTATCAAAATCTTCTTTATTAATATAACAGCCAGCCATTTTTCTTATACCGCTAAATGATCCTCTTCCATGCATAACTCTCCAATTATTAAATATTAATAATTCTCCTGGTTTTAATACATGTCTCCACTGAAACTCTTTGCTATTTGCAATTAAATCAAATTTCTTTATCGCTTTATAAAATTTTGTTGTTAGTTTTGGATTAAGCTTAAATGGTGCTCGGTCATAATTATTAAAACTAACCTGCTTCAAATTTTTATCTGAATCAATTTTTAATATAGGTCTTTTCGCCTCTAATTTTACTCCATCGCCTATATAGCTTCCAGCAACTTCTATTTCAGTTAATAATTTATAAATTTCTCTTTCTGTATTTTTCAATTTATCTGCAATTGCAAAACCATCTACCATAATAGAGTCTCCACCTTTAGCTTTGTATGTACAACAAAGTAATAATTGTAATCCTGGAGCATCATTACTATAAGTTGAGTCGGTGTGTGGTCTCAATTCATCTTGTGAATAAGCACTATCTGCTTGTTTATTATCAGATTCAAATTTCCAAAGACTGCCGAATATTGAGTTTCTAACATATCCAATTTTTTTTGAGATTGTTTCAACTGACTTTATATTTTTGTTACAATTTTGTATAACAGCAAAACCATATTTATGAATAACTTTTAAAAATTTAACAAACTCTTTTTGTTTTTGTATCTTTTTAAAATCAACAAATACTTGTTTGTTTATATCTTTTTTTTTCCAAAGTTTTAGCTGATTATTAGAATTTTTTTTTTTCTTAAAATCCTGATTTAAAAATTTATATGAATATTTTGCAGGTAATTTTAAATCAGGCCAAATAATTTCAAGGTATTTTCTGTTGTTCGAAATCGCTACTTTCCGTATTTTAATATTTAAATCAACTTTTGCAGTAAATGTTTTTCTTTGGCTTGTTCTAAAATCCCAATTTTCATCATTCATTATATGATCTCTTAACCATATATTCGGATATTTCTCAGATTTTCCATTATCAAAAAAAATATGAATATTATTTTTTAAAATCTTAAATTGTTTAATCATTATAGTTAATATTATTTAAACACATGATATTTGTTATTTTGATAAATTGTACGCAAAATTACTACCTAAATTTATTTTTATATCGTTGTTAAATTTAGCTGCCTCCGCTCCATCTATTATTCTATGATCATATGACAGAGACAGTGGCAAGATTGTCCTTGGCACGAATTTATCCTTTATAAATATGGGTTTTTTATACATTTTACCTAAACCTAGTATAGCAACTTCAGGATAGTTAATTATTGGTGTAAAAAAGGAACCACCAATGCCGCCGAGACTAGTAATAGTGATAGACCCACCAAAAAACTCCTTTTTATCGATTTTTAAATTTCTACATTCCTCGCTTACTTTTTTTAACTCCCTGTTTATTTCATGAATATCTTTTTGGTCAATATTTCTAATTTTTGGAACCATTAATCCATGTTTTGTATCTACTGCAATCCCAATATGAAAATATTTTTTTAAGGTAATTTTACCTGTATCTATTTCGTCTATCGACGAATTAAAGTTTGGAAATTTTTTAAGAGAATTTACAATAGCTTTTATAACAAAAGCTAATGGGGTAATTTTAATTTTTTCATCAGTAAAACTATCTTTTAAGGAATTTCTAAATTCTTCCATTTCTGTTATATCTGCTTCGTCATGGTTTGTTACATGAGGAATATTATTCCATGAATTAGTTAAATAGTTAGCAGAAATTTTTTTTACACGAGGAATATCTTTAATTTCAATTTCACCAAATTCGGAATGATCATATTGATTTATATATTTTTTGTTATCTGTATCAGAATTTATAATATCAAAATTATTAATTTTAGAGGAAACAAAATTTTTTATGTCTTTTTCTACTACTCTTCCAATTCTTTCACTCCCATTAATTTTATTAATATCTAAACCTAATTCCCTTGCAAACTTTCTTGTTTTGGGGCTAGCAGAAACTTTTATTTTTTTATTTTCCATTTATAGTTTTGTAGGCATTGGTCTATTTTTATCAATGTTATATTTTTTTATAGCTTGTTCAGCATTTTTTGAGGGTGCCAGCTGTTCATTTGCAAGTACGCTAAGGCTATATGCTACAATATGCTCTTTATCAACTTCAAAAAACTTTCTTAAATTTTTTCTAGTGTCACTTCTTCCATACCCGTCTGTTCCAAGAGAATAAAAATTTTTGGATATATAAGGTCTGATTTGATCAACGTTAATTCTCATATAATCAGATGCAGCAAGAATAGGTCCTTGTTGATTTCCAAGACACTGTTGAATATAGGATAATCTATTTTTATCATTGGGATTAAGCAAGTTATATCTCTCTACCTCCATCCCATCCTTTCTCAATTCATTAAAACTGGTAACACTCCATACTTCACTATCTATTTGATAATCTTTCTTTAATATATCTGAAGCGTGCATCATTTCTCTTAATATTGTACCTGAGCCAAGTAATTGAATTTTGCTTTTATTAGCTCCAGAAGTTTCTTTAATTTTGTACATTCCTTTAAGAATACCTTCCTCACAATTTGTGGGCATTGCAGGGTGAGGATAATTTTCATTCATAGTCGTAATATAATAAAAAACATTCTCATTTTTCTCATGCATCCGTCTTAATCCTTCTCTAAAGATTACCGCAAGTTCATAATGAAAAGTTGGATCATAAGATAAACAATTTGGAATAGTCGATGCAAGAAGATGGCTATGGCCATCTTGATGTTGAAGACCCTCTCCAGCAAGTGTTGTTCTTCCAGCTGTAGCTCCAATTAAAAAACCTCTAGCTTGACTGTCTCCAGCTGCCCATGCAAAATCTCCAATTCTTTGAAATCCAAACATCGAATAAAACATATATATTGGTATCATTTCAATATCATGATTTGTGTAAGCCGTACCCGCTGCAATCCACGATGAAATGGAACCAGATTCGGTTATTCCCTCTTCTAATACCTGGCCACTTTTTTCCTCTCTATATGATGATAACTGAGCAGAGTCCTCTGGTTCATATTTTTGACCTTCATGAGCATATATTCCTATTTTCTGAAAAAAACCTTCCATACCAAAAGTTCTAGCTTCATCAGGAATAATGGGTACTAATTTAGGAGCAACATTTTTATCTCTTAGTAGATTCGTCAACATTCTTACTAGCGCCATTGTAGTTGACATTTCTTTTGTTTCTGTAGAAATTTTCATGTTATCAAAAATATCTTTTTTAGGTGCTTTTATTGATTTAGAATACGATGTTCTTTCTGGGATAAAACCACCCAAATCCATCCTTTTTGTTTTTAGATATTTAATTTCTTCTGAATTTTCATTTGGCTTAAAGTATTCAATATTTTTTACTTGCTGATCTGTAAGTGGTAAGTCAAACCTATCTCTGTAATATAGCAGGTCATCTACATCTAATTTTTTCTGCTGATGAGTTGTATTAACGCTCTCTCCACTTTTACCCATTCCATATCCCTTTATGGTCTTTGCTATAATTACTGTAGGACTGCCAGTATTATTTACAGCTTTATCGTATGCCGCATAAACTTTATGGGGATCATGACCTCCTCTATTTAATCTCCAGATATCTGTATCAGATAACGATGAAACTAATTCTAATGTTTGAGGATATTTTCCAAAAAATTTTTCTCTGACATAAAGACCATTTCTTGCTTTAAAAGCTTGATATTCTCCATCCACAGTCTCATTCATAATCTTTACTAAATGACCTGTTTTATCATTAGCTAAAAGTGAGTCCCAATACGATCCCCAAATTACTTTAATTACATTCCATCCAGCACCTCTAAAATTACCCTCAAGCTCTTGTATAATCTTTCCATTTCCTCGAACGGGCCCATCCAATCTTTGCAGATTACAGTTAATTACAAATATCAAATTATCTAAATTTTCTCTTGAGGCTAATGCAATAGCTCCTAACGACTCAGGCTCGTCCATTTCACCGTCGCCTAGAAATGCCCATACTTTTCTCCCCTCGTCTTTTATAAGACCTCTATTTATCAAGTATTTCATAAATCTAGCTTGATAAATTGCGAGCATAGGCCCTAAGCCCATTGATACTGTTGGAAACTGCCAAAAATTTGGCATTAACCATGGGTGTGGATATGAAGATAGACCACCTTGATTTACTTCTTGTCTAAACTTGTCTAATTGTTTTTCATTCAATCTACCTTCAAGAAAAGCTCTGGCATACATCCCTGGAGCACTATGTCCTTGAAAATAAATTAAATCACCTCCAAATTTATTACTCTTTGCTCTCCAAAAATGATTCATTCCAACGTCATACAAAGTAGCGGCTGAAGCAAATGTTCCTATATGACCACCTAATTCTGGAAATTTTTTATTGGCTCTGACAACCATTGCTGCTGCATTCCATCTTATAATAGATCTAATTTTTCGCTCAATATTTTGATCGCCTGGAGATTTCTTCTCTTCTTCTGGTGGAATAGTGTTTACATACGGTGTGGTCTGCGTGTAAGGAATTCTAGATCCAGCTTTATATGATTGATCAATTAATTTTTTAATTAAGAAATGAGCTCTTTCTGATCCATCATTCTGCAAAACAGCACTTAAAGACTCTAACCATTCCTTAGTCTCCAATGGATCAATATCATCACTATTTGATGTCATTCTAACTTCGTTGATTAATTTGGTTTGTTTTTTTTGTATTTTCTCTATTTCAATATTCTTATCTTTTTTTTCAATTGCACTTTCGGCTTCTTCTATTATTTTTTCTGTTATAGGTAGAATTTTATCTTTTAATGGTTCTTCTTTATTTTTAGATTCTTGTTCAACATTTATAGAAAGGGATAAAATTAAATCGCCCATAGAAACTTTATCGCCAATTTTTACTTTTATATTTTCTACAAAACCTTCTTGAGTTGATGGGACCTCTACACTCGATTTATCACTCTCTAGTGTAACAACTGGGTCATTTTTCTTTATTTTATCTCCCCTTTTAACAAGTATTTCTATTATCTCTACTTCTTCAAAATCACCTATATCAGGTACTAATAATTCGTAATTCATTATATCTTACTAATATACATCATTAATTGATAAATGAATATTTTACTTTATTAATAAAGGAAAAAATTTTATAAATTGCGCCTGTAGCTCAATTGGATAGAGCGCTTGGCTACGGACCAGGAGGTTCTGGGTTCAACTCCTAGCAGGCGCACCAAAAAAGGAAAAATGAAAGTATCTTTACAAAAATCTGTTTTTTACTTCTTTGGTTTTGTTTTAATAATGTTAATTATTCTTACTATATTACTTTAATGAAAAAAAAATTTGAACAAATAAGCAATAAACCAAGTTTCATGAAACATAATGGTGGATTATTATTTAGATCTATAAATAAAAATAAATATGAATTTAAGACAAAAATTGAAAGATCTCATCTTAATAAAGCAGGAATAACTCATGGTGGTTTTCTATGTACAATAATTGATGCAGGATCGGGAACTGGTGCTCATAGATCAAGTGGAAATAAGCCATGTGTTACCATCTCTTTAGATGTTAAGTTCATTGGACCAAGTAACCTAGGTGATGAAATAGTTGGGACTGTTGAAATAATGAAAAAAACGAAGAGTATGGTTTTTTTGAGCTGCAAGCTTAAAAATAAAAATAAAATAATTGCAACTGCTTTGGGAATTTGGAAAATTTTAAAAAGACCTTTGCCTAATGCAGGGCTTGGTGGTTAATATCTCTTTTTTTATTCAAATAACCAAAAAATAATAAAAAAATAAAAGCTATGGGGTAAACAATTTTTTTATCTGGACGATCTGAATTTTCTGTTTTAATTTCTGTAATGTAATCGCCCATTTCAAGTCCAGATTTTTTTGCCAACCCATTCCATTTAATTGTATCAACAAGAATAGTATTATTTTCTTTAATTAAATCAATACCATAATCTTCGAAACTAAACTCATCCTCAAAATAATTTTTTTCAATTACAAATAATTTATATCTCTCACCATACTCAGTGACTCTTGTAACTTTTATTCTTATTTCTTTTTTTGGGTCAAGTTGAATATTTTCTATATTGTTTAATTCTATATAATTATACTTGGGATAGAATTTATTTAAAACAAATTCTGGTGCTAGAAAACAAATTGAAATTACTAAAAAAATTAATATTTCATACCATCTTAGTTTATTAATAAACCAGGCTTGAGTTGCAGATGTAAAAACTAATATACCAATTAGTGAAGTTATAATTACTAAAGCTGCATGCCAAAAATTATCTACACCAATTAAGAGTAATTCGTGATTAAATAAAAATACTATTGGCAAAATTCCTGTTCTTAAACTATACCAAAAAGCTTGAACACCCGTTCGTAATGGATCACCACCTGATATAGCGGCAGCTGCATAAGATGCTAAACCAACCGGTGGAGTAACATCCGCCATTAAACCAAAATAAAAAACAAATAAATGAACAGCAATTAATGGAAAAATAAAGCCAGACGCATTCCCAACATCAACCAAAACTGTGGCCATCAAGGATGCAACTACTACATAATTTGCTGTTGTTGGTAACCCCATGCCTAATAGCAAACACAGAATTATTGTTAGAAATAACAAAATAATAACATTATCTTTGGCAATAGACTCTATAACAATTATTAAATTTGTGCTTAAACCAGTAGATCCAACAGCGCCAACTATTATTCCTGCTGTTGCAATTGCTATACCTACTGCAACCATATTGATTGCACCTTTTTGAAAACCTACAACAGTTTGATTGTACCAAAGTATTAAAGATTTCTTGAAATCTGATTCAGCTTTTAATTTATTTATTAAATTTACTAATATTAAAGATAATGTTGCATAGAAAATTGAATATGACGCAGTATATCTCATATAAACCAAAAGATAAATCAATACAAAAATTGGAATTAAAAAATGTAAGCCAGATAAAAAAGTGTTTTTAAGATTGGGTACATCCTCCTCATCCATTCCTTTTAAATTCAATTTTAATGCCTCTAAATGAGAAATATAAAATAATGCGATGTAAGAAATTACAGCTGGTAAAAAGGCATGTTTTACAACTTCAAAATAAGTAACACCAATGAAACTTGCCATTACAAATGCTGCAGCACCCATGACAGGTGGCATGATTTGGCCATTGACTGATGAGGACACCTCAATTGCACCTGCTTTTTCTCTCGAAAAACCCGTATTTTTCATGATTGGTATAGTGAATGTCCCAGTCGTAACAGTATTGGCTATAGAGGAACCAGATATTAGTCCTGTCATACCTGAGCCCAGTATAGCTGCTTTCGCAGGACCACCTCGCATTTTTCCAACCATTGCAAATGCTAAATCCAAGAAATATTTTCCACCTCCTGCTGTTTCTAACAATGCACCAAATAATACAAACAAAAAAATAAAGTCAACTGAAACTCCAATTGGTATGCCAAAAATCGCTTCTTGGTCAAACCATTGAAATCCAACTAGTCTCTTTAATGAAAGACCTCCATGCGAGATTATGTCTGGTGCATACTGACCGAAATATGAGAATAAAAGAAAAGATATTGCAATTATGACTAAAGGAATTCCAATAACTCTTCTTGTTGCTTCAAGTAAAATTGAAATTCCAATTATTCCAATTATTAATTCAATTGGGACTATAAATTTATCAATGAAATTAATTTTTAGAAGAATACCTCCTCTATCTACTAATTGATCATAAAAAAAATATATATACAGGCAGCATAAAGCTCCGATAATACTTATTAAGATATCTATAATTTTTATATTTTTTCCTCTAGAATATGGAAATATCAAAAAAGCAAGCGTTAAAGCAAAACCTAAATGAATTGCTCTTGCAGGTAATCCTTTAAACATTCCTATATTAAACCAAAAAGGCAAGGGAGAAGCGTACCAGAGTTGAAACAAAGACCAAATTATTGCAATAGCTGCTACTATTTTTAAATGCAAGCCCCTTAAATTTTTCGTAGGTGATAAATCTTCCTGAATTTTATTTTTAATTTTTAAATTATTTTTTGTCATTAAAGTTATTTATAATACTATAAAAAAAAGGCCCAATATATAATATCGGGCCTTTTTTTTAGATATAACTTTTCTAAATTACATTAATCCAGCTTCTTTATAGTATTTTATCGCCCCTGGATGAAGAGGAGCTGACAAGCCATCAGAAATCATGTTTTTCTTTTCTAATGGTCCAAAAGCAGGATGTTGATTTCTAAAAGAGTCGAAATTTTCAAAAACAGCTTTTGTAACTTGATAAACAAGATCTTCACTTACATCAGCACTTGTAACAACAGTTGCCTTAACTCCAAAAGTTACGACATCTTTTTTTTGTTTTGTATAAGTGCCTTTAGGAATAGTAGCAGCTGCGTAGTATGGAGCTCCATCAATTAAACCTTGAACTTCTGGTCCTGTAAGATTAATAGGCATTGCTTTAGCTTTACAAGTTGCAGCTTGTTCCATCGCACCATTTGGAAATCCAACTGAATATCCAAAAGCATCAATTTTTCCATCACATAAAGCTTTTACTTGCTCAGATGAAGTTAATTCTGTAACAGTTTTAAAATAACTATTATCAACTCCTAATGCATTCATAAGCACTTCCATAGTTCCTCTTTGTCCAGATCCAGGATTACCAATATTTACAGTTTTTCCTGCAAGCCCTGAAAAGTCTTTCACTTTAGCTTTTTTTCTAGCCCATATTTGAAACGGTTCATTATGAACTGAAAATACAGCTCTTAAATTACTGTATTTTTTGCCTTCCCATTTGCTAGAACCATTATAAGCATGAAATTGCCAGTCTGATTGTGCTACTCCAAACTGAAATTCGCCATCAACGATTTGACCAATATTATAATTTGATCCTCCAGTAGACGGAGCTGTACATCTGTAAGCTTTGTCCTTCATACCTTTTTTTCTGCCGTGCTCTGCACTTATTGCTGACTTGTGTAACATTTTACAGATTGCATTACCTGTTTGGAAGTAAACTCCAGTAGGTCCACCTGTTCCTATCGTAAAAAACTCTGCTGACTTAGCCACAGTGTTAAAAGAAAACATTGCAGCAAAAAAGATCAGAGAGCTTGATAGTGTAGATAATATTTTTTTCATATATCCTCTTTTCTCCCTAATTGTTATATAATGAAATTTAACTAGTTAATCTTGATCGTGTCTACAAAATTTAATATTTTTTTAAACCCAAGAGTTGAGCTTTTTAACACCCTCTACAACCCTAGGTGCGTAATTAAAAATAAGATTGTTGTCAATTTTAGTGTCCAAATTGATCTTTCTCATAAAACTTTCTCCATCAAAATCGGTATAACTTAATCTAGTTATCAATCTATCTTTTCTAAAACCAAAATCTGAACCAGGTAATAATGCAACTCCAGTAGATTTTAAAATCTCATTACACATTTCTGAAGAGGTTGTAAATTTTTTATTTAAAAATTCAGGCATTAAATAAAAGCCTCCCATTGGTTTATTCATTACTATATTATTAGATTTAATATTTTCATAAACATAATTTCCAACAGCATTTAGTATTTTTTTTGATTTCAAGACATACTCACTATGATCATTTTTAAATGCAGAAATTGCTGCATACTGTATTGGTGCACTTACTGCTGAAAAAGTTTCGCTAGCAAGAACTTTCATACTGTTCATTAAATGTTGCATTTTATCAGGTATTATAAAATATCCTAATCTCCAACCACCAGCCCCACACCACTTACT
>MDSV01152726.1_pt1 | contig 16155 bp, 14 predicted proteins | sample 810851 | NCBI WGS metagenome assembly MDSV01 (sample SAMN05326640, study PRJNA326480) | marine metagenome | isolation source: seawater | place: Atlantic Ocean: North East | collected 2012 | reverse complement strand
TAAAAAACTTTTAATTTACAAAGGATTTTATGTCAGGATCAGGAATAGGACAATTTATACCACTTATTTTAATTTTTGTTATCTTTTACTTTTTTTTAATTCGTCCTCAACAAAAAAAAGTTAAAGAGCATAAGCTAATGGTGGAAAATTTAAAAAGAGGTGACAAAGTTATAACATCTGGTGGTATTGTTGGATCAATTGAAAGAGTTATAGATAATGATAAGGTTGAGGTCTCAATATCAGAAAATGTAAAAGTAGAAATTATTAAATCTACAGGAATACAGGCATTAGTAAGCAATACAGAAATAAAAAAATAACATTAGAATAAAGTGTTATACTTTTCAAAATTAAAAATTATATCAGTTTTAATTTTTACCGTATTAATTTCTTTTTTTACAATATCTAATTTTATTAAAGTTGATAATAAGTTTTTTAAAAAAAATATAAATCTTGGATTAGATCTCCAGGGTGGTTCTTATTTGCTCTTAGAAATAGATAATGATCCTGTAATATTACAAAAATTACAAAATAAACTTTCTTCATTAAAAAAATTTCTTAAAGATAATGACATCAAATCTACTACTTTTAAGATAGTAGATAATAATAAAATCTCATTTGTAGTAGATGAAAACTCACTAGAAAAAGCTTTATCTTTACTAAATGACAAAGAAAGTGAAATTAATCCTTATTTTCAAAGATTTAAAACACACGAATTTAATGTTGAGGAAACTCAAGTTGGGTCTTCTAGAAATATTACTTTAGAATATTCTGACTATGGTTTAGTTCAATTAAAATCTTCTTCTCAAGACCAGGCAATTGAAATTGTCAGAAGAAGGGTAGATGAAATTGGAACAAATGAACCTAACATTCTTAAAAGAGGAAATGACAGAATACTCGTTGAGCTTCCGGGTTTAGATAACCCTGATAGAATAAAAAACTTATTAGGAAAAACAGCTAACCTTACTTTTAGATTTGTTACTCAAAATGAAGAAGAAAGTTTTGGAACAGAAAAACTTTCTTATGCTGATGGTTCTGAAGCAATAATTAGCAAAAGAATTATACTAAGTGGTGATAATTTAGTTGATGCTCAACCTCGTATGGATAACCAGTCAAATCAAACAGTTGTTACGTTTAGTCTTGATAGAGTAGGAGCAAAAAAATTTGCTAAAGCCACTTCATCAGGTGTTGGAAAAAAACTGGCAATTATATTAGATGGAAAAATTATAAGTGCTCCAAATATTCAAGAACCAATTATTGGAGGAGCGGGACAAATAACTGGTGACTTTACTTTTCAATCAGCAACAGATTTGGCATTATTATTAAGATCTGGTGCTTTACCAGCACCAATGAATATTATTGAGGAGAGAACTGTCGGTCCTGATTTAGGCCAAGATTCAATTAATGCTGGAGTATTATCTTTAATTATTGGTTTTGCTTTAGTTGTTATTTTTATGATATTTAAATACAAAATTTTTGGAATTATTGCCAACATAACATTAATAACAAATTTACTATTATTAATTGGTATTCTAACATTATTCGAAGCCACCTTAACTCTACCTGGTATAGCTGGAATAATATTAACAGTAGGTATGGCAGTTGATGCAAACGTATTAATTTATGAGAGAATTAAGGAAGAAGTTAAAAATGAAAATAATAAAATACTTGCATTTGATAGTGGCTATGTAAAATCCAAGACAACAATTTTAGATGCAAATATAACGACTTTAATTGCAGCAATTATTTTATTTATTTTAGGATCTGGACCAGTTAAAGGTTTTGCGTTAACTTTGGGTGTTGGAATTTTGACAACATTATTTTCAGTATATTATATTGCACGGTTATTAACCGCTCTATATGTGATTAAAAACAAAGATAAGGAGAAATTAATATAATGATAAATCGCAATATTCCTTTTAATAAATTTTACAAAAGATTTAATATCTTGTCATTATCACTAATATTGTTTTCTTTACTTTTATTAATATTTAAAGGTTTAAATTATGGTGTAGATTTTAAAGGTGGTACCCTAATCGAACTAAGAAGTTTAGATAAAACACTAAGCATTACCGATTTAAGAAAATCTTTTACTAAACTAAATTTAGGCGATGTAACCGTTAAAGAATTTGGTAAAGATAATGACTATGTTATTAAATTTGAAAAAAAACAATCCATCGAGGAGAATTTTATTGAAAATATTAAAATTGAGTTAGCCAATGACATTGGAAATATATTTGAATTTAGAAGGGTTGAGAGTGTAGGGCCCAAAGTTAGTAGTGAATTACTAAAATCAGGTATAATTGCAATAGCTTTATCACTTGGTGCAATGCTTATATATATTTGGATAAGATTTGAATGGCAATTTAGCCTTGGAGCTATTAGCGCTGTATTTCATGATGTTATTATAACACTTGGCTTTTTTTCATTATTAAATTTTGAAATCAATTTATCCATTGTAGCAGCAGTCCTCACAATAGTGGGTTACTCAATGAACGATACAGTTGTTATTTTTGATAGGGTGAGGGAAAACTTAAAAAAATATTCTGATATTAAAATTTTTGAAATTACTAATATTTCAATAAATGAAACTTTATCTAGAACAATAATTACATCTGTAACAACATTGCTTGCTCTTTTATCAATATTTGTATTCGGTGGGGCTATACTTAAGGGTTTTTCATTTGCTATGATATTAGGAGTTATAATTGGAACTTATTCTTCAATATATATAGCTAACCCTATTTTAGTTAACCTTAACATTTCACAGAAAACTATCCTAAAAGAAGAGAAAGAGTAAATTTAATATAAATTTTGTGCAGCTACCATAGATAGTAGCATTGGTAATGAAAGTAGCGTGTTAGTTCTTGAAGCAATTAAAGCTTTCTTTGCTGCTGCTGGTTTTGCTTCGGCTGATACCTCAACAATTCCTAAAACTTTTTTTTGATTTGGCCAAATAATAAACCAAACATTGAATGCCATAATTAAACCTAGCCACATACCTATTCCTATAGCTGTATATTTGCCGCCACCACTTCCTATCCCTAACGTCATAGCTTCATGAGCATATCCATTAAGATAAGCAACTATTAAACCAGTAACTACCGTTGCGAATGCAGCCCATCTAAACCAAAATAATGCAGCAGGGGCTATAACTTTTGTAATAGCAGGTTTTTGCTCATCAGTTATTTTAGACATATTTGGTACTTGAACAAAATTGAAATAATACAATAAACCAATCCACATTACTCCAGCCACAACATGAAAATATCTAAATAACCAACTCCAAAATAATTGATCAATAGCAAAACCACCGCTTCCAAAAGAAAGAAATAAAAAAAGAAGAACTGCTAAAATTATTGAAGTATGAATTACTTTTGATAATGAACTAAAGAAATCACTCATAACTAAGATTATATACTAATTAAAAGATTAAATTAAGCAGTTTTTTTAAACTTTCCGTTCAAAATATGCTTAAGAAATTGCCCAGTATAACTTTCTTTTATGTTACAAATTTCCTCTGGTTTTCCTTCTGCTACTATTTGACCACCTTTAACACCACCTTCTGGTCCCATATCAACAATATAATCAGCTGTTTTTATAACATCTAAATTATGTTCTATCACTACAACTGTGTTTCCAGTTGCAACAAATGTATGAAGTATTTCAAGTAATTTTTTAATATCATGTTGGTGTAATCCAGTAGTAGGTTCGTCTAATATATACATTGTTCTGCCTGTAGATCTTTTTGATAATTCTTTAGCAAGCTTGATTCTTTGAGCCTCACCTCCAGAGAGAGTTGTAGCTTGTTGTCCTATTTTTATATAACCAAGTCCTACTTTTTTTAAAGTTAATAATTTTGATCTTATATTAGAAATATTTTCAAAATACTCACAACCCTCATCAACAGTCATATTTAAAACATCTGCTATACTTTTATCCTTAAATTTAACTTCTAGGGTTTCTCTATTGTATCTTGTTCCTTTGCATTCATCGCATTGAATATAGACATCTGGTAAAAAATGCATTTCATATGTAATGACACCATCTCCTTCACATGCTTCGCATCTCCCACCTTTAACATTGAATGAAAATCTGCCTGGTTTGTAACCTCTACTTTTTGATTCAGGTAGAGCAGTGAACCAGTCTCTTATAGGACCAAATGCACCAGTATAAGTTGCTGGATTTGACCTAGGAGTTCTTCCTATAGGTGATTGATCGATGTCTATAACCTTATCTATTAACTCTATTCCTTTAAATCCTTTAAAAGGTTTAGGGATTTTTCTAGATTTATTATTATTTAAAGTAAGATTCAAAGCATTATATAAAGTTTGTAAAATCATTGTGGACTTTCCACTACCCGATACACCTGTTACACACGTCAGACTCCCTAAAGGAATTTTTAGATTAACATTTTTTAGATTATTTCCTGTGGCTCCACTTATTTCTAAAAATCTACCATTTTTTGCTAGTTTTCTATTTTTTGGTATTGGAATGAAATATTTATTAGATAGATATTTTCCTGTTATACTATTATCACTTTTTTTAATATCATCATAACATCCTTCAACGACAATTTTTCCACCATTAATTCCGGCTTCAGGGCCTAGATCTATTATATGATCTGCATTTTCCATTGTTTCAGTGTCATGCTCTACTACTATAACGGTATTACCTAGATCTCTAAGTCTTTTTAAAGCATTAATTAATTTAATATTATCTTTTTGATGTAATCCTATTGATGGTTCGTCTAAAACATAAAGAACTCCTGTAAGTCCTGAACCTATTTGTGATGCCAATCTTATTCTTTGAGACTCTCCACCAGATAATGTACCAGATTCTCTAGAGAGAGTAAGATAATCAAGACCAACATTTAATAGAAAATCCAATCTTTCATTAATCTCTTTTAATATATGTTCGGCTATTTTTAGTTTTGTATTATCTAATTTTTTTTCTAACGATTTAAACCAATCAATGGCATCAATTATAGATTTTTCAGTTATTTCACTAATATTATGATTATCAATTTTTACACATAAAGCTTCTTCTTTAAGTCTAAATCCATTGCACCTTTCACATTTTGTATCCGATTGATATTGTGATATTTCCTCTCTTTTCCAATCACTATCAGTTTCTAAATATCTTCTTTCTAAGTTGTTAATAACTCCTTCAAAAGTTTTTTTATAAGAATATTTTTCATAACCGTCATCATAAGAAAATTTTATTTCATCATCATCAGATCCGTAAAGAATAATATCTTTAATTTTCTTTGGTAATTTTTCCCATTTTTGATCTAAAGAAAAATTATAATGTTTTGAAATAGAAGATAATGTTTGAGCATAATATAATGTAGAGGATTTAGACCATGGCACTATTGCTCCATCCGCTATTGATTTTTTTTCATTAGGAACTACTAAATTTGGATCAACATTTAATTTTACACCTATTCCATCACATTCTTCACAAGCACCATAAGGACTATTAAAGGAAAATAATCTAGGTTCTATTTCTTCAATTGTAAATCCACTTTCAGGACATGCAAATTTAGTTGAGAATATGATTTTTTCTATTTTTCTAAATTTTTTTGGTATGGTTTCATTTTCATATTCAACAAATAATAGGCCGTTAGCCAAATTTATTGCTGTCTCTACACTTTCTGCAAGCCTATTACCAAGTGATGAATTTATTACTATCCGATCTACCATTACAGACAGATCATGCTTAATTTTTTTATTTAATTCAGGAACATCATCTATATCATATAATTTATTATCTACTTTAATTTTTCTGAACCCTCTTTTTTTATATGATAAAATATCTTTTTTGTATTCTCCTTTACGTCCTCTTACAACTGGAGCATACAAATATATTGTACTTTTTTTCGGTATCTCTTTTATCTTGTCAACAATTTGAGAAATAGTCTGAGATGTAATTGGTTTTCCTGTAAAGGGTGAGTAGGGAGTTCCAGCTCTAGCATATAAAACTCTCATATAATCATAAATTTCAGTTACTGTAGCTACAGTAGACCTTGGGTTTTTTGATGTATTTTTTTGTTCTATGGATATTGCTGGACTTAACCCCTCAATTAAATCAACTTTAGGTTTTTTCATTTTATCTAAAAATTGTCTTGCGTATGCTGACAGACTTTCAACATATCTTCTTTGACCTTCTGCATATATTGTATCGAATGCTAATGATGATTTACCTGATCCAGAAAGTCCTGTTATTACAACAAATTTATCCTTGGGTATTTCTAAAGAAATATTCTTTAGATTGTGTTCTTTTGCGCCTTTAATAACTATCTTTTTAAGCATATTTTTTGTTGCATTATTTTAATTAAATTAATATTCAAGTAAGAATGTGTTATATATATACATAAATCAATTCAAAAAAATTAATTTTATATGGCAGGAAGTTTAAATAAAGTATTATTAATAGGTCGATTAGGCGCAGACCCCGAAATTAAACAAATGGTTAACGGTAAAAGTGTAGCACGGTTAAGCTTAGCTACAAGCCAGTCTTGGAAAGATAAAAATACTGGGGAAAAAAAAGAAAAAACTGAGTGGCATAGAATTGTAGTTTTTAATGAAGGACTTGTAAATGTAGTTCAGCAATATTTAAAAAAAGGTGCTCAAGTTTATATTGAGGGTCAATTAACTACTAGAAAATGGAAAGATGAAAAAAGTGGACAAGATAAATATTCAACAGAAATCGTAATACAAGGTTTTAATTCTTCGCTAACTATGCTTGGTGGTGGTAGTCAAAATTCTATACCTTCGCAAGATAATAAACAAAATTTTGATCAAGATCCTTCGCCACAAAACGAATTGGATGATGATATTCCATTTTAGTTTTTATGATAAAAGACGAAATTTCTAAAAATCAAAATATAAAATCTGTTTCTATGTATGATGAAATGAGTTCATCATATTTGTCTTATGCAATGAGCGTAATAATAAGTAGAGCGCTTCCTGACGTAAGAGATGGATTAAAACCTGTGCACAGAAGAATTATTTACGCAATGCATAAAGGAGGTTTTGACTGGTCAAAACAATTTAGAAAATCTGCAAGAATAGTTGGTGATGTGATCGGTAAATATCATCCACATGGTGACCAAGCTGTTTATGATGCTTTAGTTAGAATGGTTCAAAATTTCTCTATGAGCCTACCTCTTATTGATGGACAAGGAAACTTTGGTTCAATTGATGGAGATCCACCCGCAGCTATGAGGTATACAGAAACTAAATTAGCTAAAATTTCACAGTTTTTAATAGATGATATTGATAAGAGTACGGTTGATTTTAAAAGTAACTATGATGAAACTGAAAAAGAACCAACTGTTTTACCAGCTCAATATCCTAACTTATTAGTAAACGGAGCAGGTGGTATTGCTGTTGGTATGGCAACAAGCATACCTCCTCATAACTTAGGTGAAATTATTGATGGAACACTCGCATTAATTAATAATAAAGAAATTAAAATAAATGAATTAATGAAACATATTCCCGGACCAGATTTTCCTACAGGAGGAATCATAATTGGTAAAAATATTATAAAGGAAGGTTACAAAACTGGCAGAGGCTCCTTTAAAATTAGAGGAGAAATAGCAGTAGAAAATCTAAAAAATAATAGAGATAGACTTGTGATTACTTCAATTCCATATCAAGTAAACAAATCTGTCTTAAATGAAAGAATAGCGGAATTGGTGAGAGAAAAGAAAATAGAAGGAATAAGAGATATTCGTGATGAGTCAAATAGGGAAGGTATACGTGTAGCTATAGATTTAAGATCTGGCGTTGAACCTGAAACAGTTAAGAGGCAACTTTTTAAATTTACATCAATTGAAAGTTCATTTGGTTTTAATACTTTAGCAATAGTAAACAAAAAACCTAAAACTTGTAATCTGAAGGAATTTCTAGAACAATTTTTAATTTTTAGAGAAGATGTTGTAATTAAAAAAACAAAACATGATCTTAAAAAGGCTGAGGACAGAGCTCACATATTAATTGGATTGTCAATTTCAGTAGAAAATTTAGATAAAATTATTAAAATAATTCGGTCATCAAAAACACCTGATGAAGCAAAAAAAGTTTTGTTAAAAAACAAATGGAAAAGTTCAAAATCACAAAAATTTATTAAATTGATAGAAAATAAAAAAAGTACATCTCAATACGTGCTTACAGAATCGCAAGTTAATGCAATTTTAGATTTAAGACTTCAGAAATTAACTGCACTTGGAAATAGTGAAATAGAATTAGAAATTAATAAATTGTCTGATTTAATAATACAATATAAAAAAATTCTAAATTCAAAAAAAGAGTTACTTAAAGTAATAAGTGGTGAATTAAAATTAATAAAAGAAAAATTTTCTGTTCCTAGAAGAACCCAAATAATTGATGCAGTTTTAAATTATAATATTGAGGAAACTATCCAAAAAGAAAATGTTATAATAACGGTTACTTTGCAAGGATATATTAAAAGAGGGGCTTTAAGTACAGTAAAACAACAAAAAAGAGGTGGTAAGGGTAAAACAGGAATAGTAACAAGAGATGAAGATTCAGTTGTTCAAACTTTATCTGTAAATACACATACACATGTATTATTTTTTTCTACAGAAGGTTTAGTTTATAGGGTTAAAGCCTGGAAAATTCCTGAAGGATCATTGGCCTCACGAGGAAAATCATTATTTAATATATTACCTTTAAAAAACCATCAATCAATAAGTTCAATTATGCCTTATCCAGATGAAAGTACAGATTCAAAAGGTATGTATATAATCTTTGCGACATCAAATGGTAAAATTAGAAAAAATAATTTAGAAGACTTTTCTTCAATAAATACTTCTGGAAAAATTGCAATGAAATTAGATACTAATGATAAAATTGTTGGAGTTAAAATTTGTAAAGATGATCAAGATATAATTTTAAGCACTAAATTTGGTAAATGTATTAGATTTGAATCAAAAAAACTTAGAGTTTTTAAAGGAAGATCTTCTAAAGGTATTAGAGGTATAAACCTTCAAGAAAATGATAGTATTGTTTCTTTATCAATAATTAATCATGATAATATTAAAAAAAATGGAAAATTAGATAAAAATCAAAAAGCAGAATTAAGGGCAAAAGAAAAATTCATTTTATCAATTACTGAAAATGGTTACGGGAAAAGAACAGATCACAATGATTATAGGCTAACTAATAGAGGTGGAAAGGGAATAATAGGAATAATTAATTCATCAAGAAATGGGAATGTATCATCATCTTTCCCTGTAAACGAAGGAGATGATATATTAATATCTACTAATAAAGGCAGAGTAATAAGAACTGCTGTTCAAGAAATTAGAATTGCTAAAAGAAATACGCAAGGCGTTAGAATCATTAAACTTTCTGGTGAGGAAAAAGTTGTTTCTGCAATTAAAATTGATGATAATTTAGTTTAATGAAAAATACGGCAATATATCCTGGTACTTTTGATCCTATCACTTATGGCCATATTGACGTGATACAAAAATCATTAAAAATTTTTGATAAAATTATTGTTGCTATTTCTGACGGAAATCAAAAAAATTATTTATTTTCAATTGATGAGAGAATTCAAATAGTTAATAAAGCGCTTTTTTCGGATCTAAAGTTTAATAAAAAAAAAATAAAAGTAATTTCATTTAATTCTCTTACTACTGAATTATGCAAAAAATATAAATCTAATACTATATTAAGAGGGTTGAGAGCAGCTTCTGACTTCGAATATGAGTTTCAGCTTGCTGGAATGAATAGAAAATTAAATAATAATATTGAAACAGTTTTTCTTATGTCTGATGTTAATAACCAAATTATTTCATCAAGATTAATAAAGGAAATTGCCGAACTTAATGGAGATATAAAAAAATTCACAACAAAAAGTACAATAAATTCATTAAAAAAAAAATATGAATAGATATCTAGTTAATTTAATAATTTTTATTAATTTGATATTTTTTACTAATACTTACGCAAAGGATAATATTATGATTTTAAAACTTAAATCAGGTGATGTTAAAATAGAATTATTTAAAGATGTCGCGCCCATGCATGTAGAAAGAATAAAAAAATTAGCTGATGATGGTCAATATGATAATGTAGTTTTTCATAGAGTAATTGACGGATTTATGGCTCAGACCGGTGATGTAAAATTTGGAAACTCTTCATCAAATGATTTTGATTTGAGGAGAGCGGGTATGGGTGGTTCAGATTTGCCTGACTTGAAGGCAGAGTTTAGTGATCTGCCACATGAAAAAGGTACTCTGTCTATGGCAAGATCATCTGATCCAAATAGTGCAAACAGTCAGTTTTTTATTTGTTTTGAACCAGCTCCTTTTTTAGATAGAAATTACACTGTTTTTGGAAAAGTAATTGAAGGAATGGAACACGTGGATAAAATAAAAAGAGGCGATTCTAACAACAATGGTGCAGTTACTGATCCTGATAAAATTATAAGTTTTAAATCACAATAGTAAATCTTTAATGGCATTAAAAAAGTTTTCTTTTAATGTTAGTAAAGAAGATGTTAATTCACGATTAGGATTGATAGAAACACATAGAGGGAATATTTCTACTCCTGTTTTTATGCCTGTTGGTACTCAGGGTACAATAAAAGGATCTTTTATAGAAGACGTTATTGAAGCTGGTAGTCAAATTATACTCTCAAATACTTATCATTTAATGTTAAGACCAGGCGTAAAAAGAATTGAGTCTGTTGGTGGGTTACATCAATTTATGAATTGTAAATTGCCAATACTTACAGATTCTGGAGGTTTTCAAGTAATGTCATTATCTAAATTAAACAAAGTTGATAAAGAAAAAGGAGCAATTTTTCAATCTCATATTGATGGTAAAAAATTTATTCTAAGTCCTGAAGAAAGTATAAAAATACAAAAAGGATTAAATTCTGACATTGTAATGGTAATGGATGAGTGTCCTAAAAAAAGTAAAGATTATAATAAAATTAAAAATTCTATGGAATTATCAATGTATTGGGCTAATAGATCAAAAATAGCATTTGGAAATAATCCACATAAAGCAATTTTTGGAATAATCCAGGGTGGTCTTTTTAAAGACCTTAGAATTAATTCATTACAACAATTAAGAAATATAGGTTTTAATGGATATGCTGTTGGTGGTTTAGCTGTAGGTGAGAGTCAAAAAGAAATGTTTAAAGTTCTGGATGATATTACAAATTTAATGCCTAAAGAAAAGCCAAGATATTTAATGGGGGTAGGTACTCCATCTGATATACTTGGTGCTGTTAAAAGAGGCATAGATATGTTTGACTGCGTCTTACCTACACGTTCGGGAAGGAATGGATTGGCTTTTACATGGAATGGGCGTATTAATATTCGAAATTCTAAATATAAAAATGATAACACGCCTCTTGATCACAATACGAGTAAATTCGATTTAAACAAATATACTAAAAATTATCTAAATCATCTGTTTAATACCAATGAAATGCTTGGCTCAATGTTGTTAACATTACATAATATTAATTTTTATAATGAATTAATGCTCAACATAAGGAATAATATTAAAAATGGTACATTTCATGACTTTCATGATGAATATATTAATAAGTTATAATATTTAAGATTGATTTAATAAAAAAAAAGAATATAAAAAACGGCATTGGGCCCTTAGCTCAGTTGGTAGAGCAATTCCCTTTTAAGGAATGGGTCGTTGGTTCGAGTCCAACAGGGCTCACCAATATATTTTAATTTGTAATGTTTAATATCTCAAAATCACTAAGGAATTTATCTAGATTCATCAGGACAAATTATCATTATATTAATAATAAAAAAATATCTTTACATCATCTGGGTTATGGACAGTTAAGCAATGAAAGAGCCATTGAGATGAAAAATTGTTTAAATCAACAGATTAAGTTGTTTAAAAAATCAAATCGTGAAATTTTTGTTTTTTTAGAAATAGGCTCATATTTGGGTGAGAGTTTAGAGACTTACGGTAAAGTTTTATCTGATGAATTAAAAGATAAATTTTTAATGATTAGTGTTGATCCTTATGGATTATATTTAAATAAATCTATGAATATGATTTATATGTATTTTATAAATAATATATCAAAAACTCAATTCAAAAATAATTTTACACATCTTAGAATGGACTCTAAAAGAGGTTACGATTTATTAAATAAATTAAATATTAAATTAGATTTTTGTTATGTTGATGGCTCTCATTATTATAAGGATATAAAGTTTGAAATTGAGAATTATAATAATACTTTAGTTGACGATCCAGAATATAAAGGTTTTATTTGTGGTGATGACTGTGAAATTGACTATGAAGATTTAGTAAAAAAAGTTGATAAAAAAAAATTGGATGAATTATTTTCAAATGTTGATGATTATGATTTTGTTAAAAACTTTGATAATCAAAATATTAATTTTCACCCTGGAGTGACTCTTGCAATAAAGGAGTCTAATTTGCCAATAAAAATAACTACTAGTGGTTTTTGGTATAAATTATAGGTTTTTTACTATTGGTGGATATTTTATTGTAACTTCATTCATCCACTCGTTAAGTTTCTTAATTCTATTATCAGATGATGGGTGAGTACTCATAAACTCTGGTGGTTCTTTTCCTTTATGCGACTTTTTCATTCTTTCCCATAATTTAGGTGCTTCTCTAATATCATAGCCTGACAATGAGGAAAATATGAGTCCTAGATAATCAGCTTCGCTTTCTTGCTTTCTATTGAATGGATTAAGTATACCCATTTGAGTTAATAAACCGACTGTATTCATTCCAGTAGTTCTATTTACTGTTGAAAGTTTACCGCCAGATAACATATCTGTAACCTGCAATACTACATTTGTTGCAACATTTCGACTTGCTCTTTCAACAGAATGCTTAGCAACAGCGTGTGCAATCTCATGACCCATTACAGCTGCAAGGCCATTAGTATTTTTTGTTACATTCAATATTCCAGTATAAACTGCTATTTTTCCTCCAGGCATACACCATGCATTTTTAACTTTATCGTTATCAATCAAAATATATTCCCAGTCGAAATTTGTAGTCGGATTTTCTATGTTTGAAGTTTCAAAATATTCACTTATTGAATATTCAATTTTTTTTCCTATATCTTTAATTTCATTTAATTTATTTATATCTTTACTTAAATTTTCTTTTTCTTTAATTTTTTCGTAAACTTGTGCAGCTTGAGCATTGAGTCTAGATTCGGGTATTAATTTAAGTTGCTTCCTATCAGTAATAGGTACTGTGCTACACGAGGAAATACCTAATGATAAACAGCCACAACCGAGAGCTTGTAAAAAAAATCTTCTATCCATTTATTTATTTTAGTTGAATTTATTAACAATAATCGTAAAGAACAACAGTATATTTACATGATATACTCGATTTAATTAAAATATTTGCTATAAAATAACAACTTTTATAATGAGAAAAACTAAAAAAAAAAGATCGTCATTTATCGCAAGACTTAGAAACTATTTTATTACTGGAATTATTGTCTTAGTTCCATTAGGTTTTACCCTATATTTAACAATTTTTTTAGTATCAGTTTCATCTAACTTAATACCAGAAGAAATAAATCCAAATAATTATTTACCTTTTTCAGTCCCTGGTTTAGAAATTGCTTTGTCAATAATTTTTATTACTTTAATAGGATTTATTTCACTATCATTTATTGGCAAAAGAATTTTAAAATTAATAAATGATTTATTGAAAAAAATTCCTTTTTTAAGAACTATATACTCAGCAATTGGTCAAATGACCGAGTCTTTTGCTAAAAAAAAAGGGAAAAAGAAAAGTGTAGTTTTGGTAGAATATCCTAGAAAAGGATCATGGGCAGTGGGTTTTGCTACAAAAGATAATAGGGGTGAAATAAGTAAAAGAACTAACGAAACTCTTGTTAATGTCTTTGTACCAACAACACCTAACCCAACTAGTGGTTTTTTATTAATGTTTCCAAAAAAAGAAATAATTTATTTAGATATGAGTTTTGAAGAGGCTTCAAAATTTATAGTTTCTGCAGGCACATCAAATCCAAAAAACTAAACAAGATCATTTAAAATGTCTGCTCTATCGTATAATTTTAAAAGTGTATTGTATTTATCAAAATTCTTATCGTCTAGTTCAATTTTTTTTATTTCTTTCTCTGCAAGTAGAAAAAGATCTTCATTTAAAACTGGATCAGCTAATCTAAAGGTTTGTAAACCGCTTTGTTTGAAACCAAGAAGGTCTCCATAACCTCTTAATTTCATATCTTCTTCTGATATTTTAAATCCATCATTTGTACTTTTTAAAATATTAATTCTCTTTTTAGCATTTTTACTTAAATTACTTTTAAACATTAAGATGCAATAAGATTCTTTTTCACCACGTCCAACTCTTCCTCTTAATTGATGTAATTGAGATAGTCCAAATTTATTAGCGTTTTCAATAATTATTATATTTGCATTAGGAAAATCAATGCCGACTTCTATAACTGTTGTTGAAACCAGTATGTCTATTTTTTTATTTAAAAAATTTAATAATATATTATTTTTTTCATCCTTACTTAATGATCCATGTAAAAGACCAACTTTATTTTTAAATATTTTTTTTAATTCTTCATATCTTTTTATTGATGATTTATGATCTACTTTTTTTGATTCTTCAATTAAAGGACAAACCCAAAAAACTTGATTATCAAAACTTATTTGCTTTTTTAAAAATTTTATAATCTCGTCAGTTTTTGTATCTAATTTACTGTAAGTTTTAATCTCTTTTCTATTTTTAGGCTTATTTTTAATTATTGAAGTATCCATATCACCAAATATAGTCATTATCATTGTTCTAGGAATTGGAGTTGCTGACATTACAAGAACATCGCAATTTTTACCTCCCTTGTCAGATAGCTTTTTTCTTTGTTTTACACCAAACTTATGTTGTTCATCTATAATAATTAAACCTAGTTTATTATATTTAATTTTTTCTTGAAAAAGAGAATGTGTGCCAATTATTATATTAACTACATTATTACTTAAATCTTTAAGAATTTCTTTTCTATGTTTTGACTCAGTTTTACTAGTTAATAGTTTAATTACTATATTTTTATCAAATAATTTATTTGCCAGATCATAGTGCTGTTTTGCAAGTATTTCAGTTGGTGCCATAATGCATACTTGAAAACCGCTGGAAACAACATTGGCTGAAGCAATTAAAGAAACAATAGTTTTTCCACTACCTACGTCACCTTGCAAAAGTCTAAACATTTTTTGGTTTGATTTTAAATCATAATTAATTTCATTAATTGCTTTTTTTTGATCATTTGTTAATTCAAAACTTATTTTATTTTTTAATTTATTAAATTCTTTCTGATCGAAAACTTTATTTGTTTTTTTAAATTTTTTAATTGTTTTTCTTATTTTAGAGTTAATTAAAAAACTAGACATTATCTCATCAAATATAAGTCTATATAAAAAATTTCCTTTTTTATTTATATTTTTGGGATTATGTAATTCTAATATAGATTTTTTCCATGAGATATTGTCAAATTTTTGTAGTATTTCATTACTTAACCATTCATTTAATTCAGGTATATTTTTTAATACTTGGTCAATTATATTATTATATTTTTTTTCTGTAAGTCCATCAGTAAGACTATAGGATGAAAAAATTTTTTTAATTGATTCCGAATTACTTGATACATAAGTTGGATTTGTTATTTGGTATTTATTTTTATAATAACCAACTTTTCCACTAACTGTAACTGTAGAATCTAATGGTAGTATTTTTTTAATGTAACCTTCGTAACTATTAAAAAAAATACAATCGATTTTTCCAGTTTCATCTTCACAAAAAACTTTATTAGGTAAATTTCGAATTCTGGGAAAATTATATTTTTGGACACGAACTCTAATTGTTTGAATTTTACCAATTTGTAATTCATTGATTTTAACTAGGTTAGATCTATCTATTGTGTCACGAGGCAAACTCCATAATAAATCAAATATTGTATTTATATTCTTTTTTTTGAATAATTTTGAAAGTTTTGTTCCAATGCCTTTTATGGTATTAATATCTTTTAATAAGTATTCATAACTATTCATTATTTATATATATATCTATGTCTATTAATAAAGAAGAGCTTAAAAATAAAATT
>MDSV01151749.1_pt1 | contig 16156 bp, 16 predicted proteins | sample 810851 | NCBI WGS metagenome assembly MDSV01 (sample SAMN05326640, study PRJNA326480) | marine metagenome | isolation source: seawater | place: Atlantic Ocean: North East | collected 2012 | reverse complement strand
ATGGTCTTCATGAGCATGTGTTAATACTATTCCAAGTAAGTCATCTTTTTTATCAATTATAAATCCTGGATCTGGATAAATTAAATCAACACCAGGTACAGTATCGTCAGCAAATGTAACCCCAACATCAACTATGATCCATTTTAAATTTTCTGGTTTGCCATAGGCATATAAATTCATGTTCATACCAATCTCACCAGAACCACCTAAAGGACAAAAAATAAATTCTTCTTTCATATTATTTAATATATTTAATGACCTTTAAAAGACCATGAATTGTAAGATCTTTTTTTATCGATGATTTAACATTAATAGAATTTTTAAATAAACTTGAGTAACCACCCGTGAATATAATTTTATAAGATTTTTTTGACTGTTTAGAAATTAATTTAATAATATTTTCAATTAAACCTGCATACCCCCAGTAAAAACCAGATCTAACAGCAGATATTGTATTTTTGCCTATAACATTAGAGTTTTTTGATAAGCTAATTTTAGGAATCAATTTTGCTTTTGAACTTAAAGTTTTTAATGAAAGATGAACACCAGGAGCGATAACTCCACCTAAATATGTGTCTTTAACAACAACATCAAATGTTGTTGCTGTTCCAAAATCTACAATAATATAATTTTTTCTTTCATTTATAACTGCCAAAGAATTGGCCAATCTATCAGAACCGACTTGTTTCTTATTAACTTTAATTTTTATAAGTTTACTTAAATTAAAATCTTTCAATTCATAACATTTTTTTTTAAATTTTTTTTTAAAAAAATATTTAAACTTAAAAAAAACAGATGGAACAACACTACTGAATAAAATTTTTTCGATTTTAACTACTAATTTTTTATTAAATTTAAGTTTTCTTGAAATATAATTTTCGTTTATTTTATCGGTCTTTAATAAAATTTTTTTTAAAAGATTTTTTTTTTTATCGAATATGATTATTTTTACCTCTGTATTTCCTATATCACCAATTAAAAACATAAAATTAAATTATCAATCTCTTTTTTTTAGATTTTTTTCAAACATTTGCTTTATAGATCTAAAAACCGCCAATTTATCAACTCTTTTTTTTGTATATTTATTTAAATATGTTGTGGGATAATTGTTAATTATAGGACTTCTATCAATATTTACTCCTATACCAACTATTACAAACTTATTATTATCATTAAAGCATGTTTCTTGAAGTATACCACAAAATTTTTGATTTTTAATAAGTAAATCATTAGGTGCTTTGATTGTAATTTTAATATTTAAATATTTGTTAATAGCTCTCTTAATAATTTGAAAATTAGTTTTAGTAATATTTTTTAAATTTGTATTATTGTGTATTTTATAAAATATGCTCATAAATAAATTTCCTTTAATTGATATCCATTTTTTTCCATATCTTCCTCTACCGAAAGTTTGATTATTTGCAATTATAGCTCCATTAACACTATTTGATCTTATTTTTCTAATTGAAACATCATTTGTACTTTTTACTATATTGTAAGTGTATTTTTTTAACCTCATTAAATTACGTTTATTTTACTTATGATTTCTACTAACGGTCCCGGATAAATAAAATATAGTAGAATGATAATTGTAGAAATTATTAATGATATTTTTAAACCTAAGTGATGATCTACATCGTATTTTTGTTTCTCTTCATCAAAATACATTATTTTTATAATCCTCAAGTAGTAGAATGCTGCAATAACTGTTGATATCAATCCTATTATTGCTAAAAAATACATTTGTTGTTCTATCACTGCTAAAAAAATATAAAATTTTGCAAAAAATCCTGCTAATGGAGGTATACCTGCTAAAGAAAATAAAGTTATTAAAAAACAAAGAGATAAAATAGGATGATTTTTCGAAATTCCTGAAAGATCTTCAATCTTTTCAAAATATTTATCATTTCTTCTGAGCATAAAAAGACAACTAAAAAAAGCAACATTCATCATTAGATATATAGAAATGTAAATTATTGAACTTTGAATTCCTTGATTGCTTCCCGATGAAATGCCCGCTAGCGCATAACCCATGTGCCCAATAGAACTATAAGCAACTAGTCTTTTTAAATTACTTTGTCCTATCGCAGCTACAGCTCCAAATACCATTGAGGCAATAGATAAGAAAATAATTATCATTTGCCATTGTTCAATGACGTTTAAAAATGGAACGTACAAAAATCTTATAATTACTGTTAATGCAGCAATTTTTGGTAGTATAGCAAAAAGAATTGTAACTGATGTAGGTGAACCTTCATACACATCAGGAGCCCACATATGGAATGGAACAGCAGAAATCTTAAATGCTAGGCCTACTAATATGAATACAATTCCAAAAGTTAACCCGTTATCGTTGTTTAAAATATTATCTGCTATCAAATTATAGTTTGTTGATCCAGAAAAACCATACACTAACGAACATCCATATAATAAAATTCCTGATGATAATGCACTTAAGACAAAGTATTTTAAACCTGACTCAGATGATAGTATGTTTTCTCTATTAAAAGATGCTAAGACATAAAGTGCTAGAGATTGAAGCTCTAATCCCATATAAAAAACAATTAAATCATTAGAACTTATCATTACCATCATACCAAGCATTGAACATAAAATTAAAACTGGATATTCAATTTTGAATATATTTATTGATTTGATATATTTTGAAGACGTTAACAAAACAAAAATACCTGAAGCAACAGTTATTATTTTCATAAAATTAGATAGATCATCAATAAGATAACTTGAACCAAAAAAAGAATTATTAGGTAGCGAACTAAGGTTTATTAATAATACAATTAAAATAAAGAGTGAAATTATTGTCAAATTATAAACTAATAAAGAACTTTTTTTTTTAAAAACACCTATTAAAAGAATAAACATTAATGAAATAGAAATAAAAAGTTCAGGCAGTATATAATTTAAATCAATCATGAATTATCTTGACTTGATAAGCTTTAAGGTTTGAATTGTAAATATCTAAAAGATTTTGAACTGAAACTTCCATGGTGTTAATTAGTGGTTCTGGATAAAAACCAAAAAAAATTACAGGAAAAGCTAAACATCCTAGTATAAATAGTTCAATCTTTTTAAGATCCATTAATTTAATTAAATTTTCATTTACAATTTTTCCAAATATAATTCTTTTATACATCCAAAGCATATATGCAGCCCCAAGTACAACACCTATACTTGCAATTGTCGCTACTATGATATTTTTTTTAAATACGCCAAGCAAAATTAAAAATTCTCCAATAAATCCAGTTGTGCCTGGTAGGCCTAAAGCTCCTAAAGTAAATATCATAAATAAAACAGCATATTTAGGCATAATTGATACCAAGCCTCCATATTGATTAATGAGCCTTGTATGTGTTCTTTCGTAGATAATTCCAACGCATAAAAATAAAGCAGCAGAAATTAATCCATGACTTATCATTTGAAAAATACTTCCTTCTAATCCTTGTTGTGTCATCGTAAAGATTCCTAATGTAACAAAACCCATGTGAGCTACTGATGAATAGGCAATTAATTTTTTCATATCCTCCTGCATTAAAGCAACTAGTGAAGTATAAATTATAGCAACAAGACTTAAGAAATATATCAGTGGAACAAAATAATCTGAAGCTAATGGAAATAAACCTAGTGAAAATCTTATAAATCCATATCCGGCCATTTTAAGTAATATTGCAGCAAGTAGAACAGATCCTGCGGTTGGAGCTTCAACGTGAGCGTCTGGAAGCCATGTATGAACTGGCCACATGGGAGTTTTAACAGCAAAGGAACTAAAAAAAGCTAACCACAAAAGATTTTGATATTTTGCTTCTATTCCTATTAAATATAATTTTTCAATGTCAGTGGTTCCAGAAAACCAGTAAATAGAGATTATTGCAATTAACATTAAAACTGAACCTAATAATGTATAAAGAAAAAATTTAAATGCTGAATAAACTCTTCTTGTACCTCCCCAAATACCAATAATTAAGAACATTGGTATTAGTCCACCTTCAAAGAAAAGATAAAATATTACTAAATCTAATGAACAAAAAACCCCAATCATAAATGATTCCATTAAAAGAATTGCTATTAGAAAATCTTTTAATCTAATAGAAACTGTAGAATTTACATTTATTATACAAATAGTTGCAATAAAAGTTGTAAGAACTATGAATAAAATTGATATTCCATCGACTCCAACTTTATAGTTTATAAAATTTTTAATCCAAACTCTATTTTCAATAAACTGAAATTCTGATGTTAGGTTATCAAATTCATACCATAAATATAATGAGATTATAAAAGTAGCTACTGTAATAAATAAAGCTAAGTATTTACTAGCTTGATAAGCTTTATTAGAAGATTTGACAAAAAAAATAAAAAAAGCGCCTATAGTTGGCAATAATATTAATGACGAAAGTATTGGAAAGTCCATTAATTTATTATCAATAAAGTTAAAAATAAAGAAAATCCAATTAACATTACAAAGGCATATTGATATATAAATCCACTTTGAAATTTAACCGCTTTGAAAGAAAAATTTTTAATCAAATTTGATATTCCATCAGGACCAAATCTATCAATAAATGCTAAATCAATTTTTTTCCAAAATAATATGCCTAACTTTTTTAAAGGATTAATTAAAATATATTGGTAAAATTCGTCAAAGTACCATTTATTTTTTAAAAAATTATACAAGGGTTTGTTCATATTAACTAATTCCTCAACAATTTTAATGTTTTTGATAAATAAGTAATATGAAAGTGGAATGGAAATAACCACAATAGTAGGAGTAAGAAAGATAAACCAATTTGGAGGATGATCTTTGCTCAAAGGATCTATAAATAGAATAGATTCTCCCCAGAAAATATATGTTTTTTCATATCCTATGAATAAATCTTTAAATATAAAACCAGACGCAATTGCACCAATTGAAAGAAGAAATAATGGTATTAAAATCACTAACGGTGATTCATGTATATTAACCATATCTAAGTTTTTGTTTTTATATTCTCCATGAAAAGTTTTAAAAATTAACCTCCATGAATAAATTGAAGTTAATAAAGCAGTAAAAATACCTATTGTGGCTGCCCAATAACCAGCTGTGTTTCCTTTAAGATAGGCAAATTCTATGATTGCATCTTTAGAGTAATATCCAGATAATAAAGGGAAGCCTGTTAACGCTAAGGTTCCTATTATCATGAATGCATATGTATAAGGTAGTTTTTTCCACACTCCTCCCATTTTTGTAATATCTTGTTCATCTCTAAAAGCGTGTATTACCGAACCAGATCCTAAAAATAATAATGCTTTGAAAAATGCATGTGTAAAAAGATGAAACATAGCAACATTATATGCACCAACTCCTGCTGCAAAAAACATGTATCCTAGTTGACTACAGGTTGAGTATGCAATAATTTTCTTTATATCGTTTTGAACAAGTGCTACTGAAGCAGCAAATATTGCTGTTGTCATACCCACTATTGTAACTAGTGACAATGCAAATTCTGAATATTCAAATATTGGTGAGCATCTAACTACTAAAAACACTCCAGCAGTAACCATGGTAGCGGCATGTATTAACGCAGAAACTGGTGTAGGACCTTCCATAGCATCTGGCAACCATGTATGTAATAAAATTTGAGCTGATTTTCCCATAGCTCCTATAAACAGAAGAGTACAAATCAAATTAATTGAGTTAAAATTTATTCCCATTATGGAGATTTCTTGTTCTTTAATTGTGGGAATTTGGCTAAAAACTTCAGAATAATTAATATTACCAAATAAATAAAAAATCAAAAAAATGCCAAGTGCAAATCCAAAATCACCTATCCTATTAACTAAAAATGCTTTTATTGCTGCTGAGTTAGCACTATCTTTTTTGTACCAAAAACCAATTAAAAAATAAGAACATAAGCCAACACCCTCCCAGCCAAAAAACAATTGTAAAAAATTATCAGAAGTTACTAGTGTTAACATTGAGAAGGTGAAAAGTGAAAGATATGCCATAAATCTTGGTTTATGAGGATCGTGTGACATATATCCAATCGAATAAATGTGTACTAGTGAAGAGATTAATGTAACAACTAAAAGCATTACTGATGATAAAGTGTCAATTTTAATTGCCCAATTAACATTTAAACTTCCAGAACTTAACCATGTTGCTATATTTAAATTATTTTCATACCCAGTAGTTAATACTTTGTAAAAAATAACAATTGATAAAATAGCTGAAATTGAAACAAACAAGCTCGTTACTATTTCTGAAAATTTATCACCTATTATTTTTCCGAAAAAACCTGAAATTATTGATGCTAATAATGGTAAAAATAATATTGCGTATTCCATTTTATCCCTTCAGGTTATTAATTTCCTCAACTCTTATGGTCCCTGCATTCCTGAAATAAACAACAATTATAGCCAATCCGATAGCTGCTTCAGCAGCTGCGACGGCAAGAATAAATAAAGTAAAAATTTGACCTCCAATATCATTTAAATAGATTGAAAATGAAACCAGATTTATATTTACAGCTAACAATATTAATTCAATACTCATTAAAATTACTATTATATTTTTCCTATTTAAAAAAATTCCTGCAATACCTATTGTAAATATTATTGCTCCAAGTGTCAGATAATGTCCCAATCCTATTTCAAACATCTATTTTTACACCTTTTTTACTTTCTACGTCTTTTAATTCTATGCTTTCATTTCTTTCTCTTGATATTTGCTTTAAATAACTTTGTCTTTTTATTCCATCTCTTTGACGGAATGTTAAAACTATAGCACCAATCATGGCCGTTAGAAGTATCATTCCAGATATTTGGAAAACATGTATGTAGTCAGTATATAATACGTATCCTATAGAATGAGTATTAGTAATATCTGGATCAGTTCCTAATGGAAAAGAGTTAACTAAATCAGTTTTATATTTCCAACCAGCTACAACAATAATTATTTCAAAAAAAATTATTATACTTATTAATAATCCCATTGGAATATGTGAGCTACTTGAAGTTGATGCAAACCATTGATTTTTTTGCTGAGTTACATTTAACATCATTACTACAAATAAAAAAAGAACAGCAACGGCTCCCACATAAACAATTAACATCATCATCCCAAGAAATTCTGCGCCAATCATAATAAAAAGACATGAAATACTAACAAAATCTAGAATTAAAAAGAAAACCGAATGAACTGTGTTTTTTGAAGCTGTAACCATTACTGCTGAAACAACTGCAATAAAAGAAAAAATAAAAAAAAATATAGAATGAATAATCATTTTTTACCTATATGGATCATCGGCCTTAATATTTGCAGCTAAAATACTTTCCCACCTATCACCATTTTCTAAAAGTTTTTCTTTATTATAATACATCTCTTCACGTGTCTCTGTTGCAAATTCATAATTTGGACCCTGAACTATCGCATCCACTGGACAAGATTCTTCACAGAGACCACAATATATACATTTAAGCATGTCGATATCATATCTAGAGGTTTTTCGACTCCCATCTGATCTTTCATAGGAATCAATTGTTATTGCCTGAGCCGGGCATACAGCTTCACAAAGTTTACATGCAATGCATCTTTCTTCTCCGTTAGCATACCTTCGTAAAGCATGCTCTCCTCTAAATCTTGGGCTGATTTTTCCTTTTTCAAAAGGGTAGTTGATTGTTTTTTTTGATTTAAAAATTTCTTTAATTGCAATTATTAATCCATTAACAAAATCAATCATTAATATCGTTTTAAAGAATCTTGAAATTTTCATTGTTTTCCCACCGGTAGTAAATCAAAATAAAATAAGTAACTTGCCGTAATTACAAGCCATATTAATGAGAATGGTAAAAAAATTTTCCAACCAAGTTTCATTAATTGGTCATATCTATATCTTGGAACTATAGCTTTAACTAATGCAAAAAGTATAAATAAAAAAACAATTTTAAATATTAGCCAAATTGGACTCGGGATTTGATCGAATGGAAAAAAATTAAAAGGTGTCAACCATCCACCTAAAAAAAGAATCGAACCCATCGCACACATTAAAAGAATATTTGCATACTCTCCTAACCAAAACATAGCATACATCATACCAGAATATTCTGTCTGATATCCCGCAACAAGTTCAGCTTCAGCTTCTGGTAAATCAAAAGGTGGTCTATTGGTTTCTGCTAATGCAGAGATAAAAAAAATAACAAACATTGGAAATAAAGGAATAACAAACCAAATTTTTTTTTGTGCTAAAACGATATCTGTAAGATTAAGAGAACCAACACATAATAAAACATTAATAACTATTATACCAATCGATACCTCGTATGAAACCATTTGAGCAGCTGATCTTATTGATCCTAAAAAGGGATATTTTGAATTAGAGGCCCATCCTCCCATTATAATTCCATAGACACCTAATGATGAAACAGCAAATAAATAAAGAATTCCAACATTAATATTTGAAATTACAAGATTTTCGCCAAAGGGAATTACGGCCCAAGCTATTAGAGCTAAAGTCATTGTCACTATAGGTGCTAGAATAAATATAATTTTATTTGAGCTTGCGGGTATTATAATCTCTTTAAACATATATTTCAAAGCATCAGCCAATGATTGAAATAATCCAAAGGGTCCTACTACATTTGGCCCTTTTCTTTTTTGAACCATTGCCCAGACCCTTCGATCTAACCATACTATCAAAGCCACAGCTGTAAGAACTGGCACTAATAAAAATAAAATTTTATAAATTTCTTCTAATAAAATATTGAAATATTCAACCATCTAACAATCCGTTCCAGTTTTTTCAATTTTAATCTTTTCACTTTTACACTCTGCCATAGTTTTTGAAGATCTTGAAATAACGTTTGAAAAATAATAGTCAATTGGATCTATAGATATTTTTTCACTTATAAATTTATAACTTGTATCAATTTTATTATTTTCCTTCTTATTTAGTTTTAAATAGTTAAACATTGCATCTACTAGCTCACTTTTATTGTTGAAAAGTTTTTTTCTTTTTAATAGTTCTGATAAATTATTTATTATTTCCCAATCTTCTTTTGCTTGTCCTGGAGGATAGGATGCACTATAACATTTTTGTATTTTTCCTTCAAGGTTAGTAAAGTGACTATCTTGCTCCGTGAAAGATGCCCCAGGTAATATTATGTCTGCTAATTCTGCACCCTTGTCTCCATGGCTTCCTATATAAATTATAAATTCATTTTTTTTTTTAAAATTTAGATCATCCTGACCAAATAAAAAAATAATCTCAAATTTATTTTCTTTAATATTTTTTATAGTATTATTTTCATCACCATTACTACTTAATAAATCAAGATCATATGAACCAACTGTTGAAGCATTATTAGATAAAATATTTAAAGCTTTCCAATCATCATTTATTTTATCATTTCTAGTTAAATAATTTTTCAAACTTTCAAATATATATTTTCCAGATTTTAATTTTAATGCAGATTGTCCAATTATAATAATCGGTTTTAAAGACTTTTTAATTTTATCAGATATTTCATTATCTTTATTTTCTACAATATCTTGGATTATATCAGTATTATTTTCTAAAATTGTATAGTGATACGTTTGATCTCCTATATCTCCTAATGAATATATTTGTGTTTTATTTTTTAAATAAGATTGTCTAATTCTTAAATTTAATATTGTTGCTTCATATCTTGGGTTTGTTCCTATCAAAATTATTAAATCACTTTCTTCAATGCCATTTATTTTTGAATTAAAAATATAGTTTTCTCTACCACTATTGTTAACGTAGTAGTCGTCACTTCTACAATCTAAATATTTTGACTTAATTGTTTTGTTAAAAAATTCTTTAACTATATATCCAGTTTCCATATTTGTAAGATCACCAGTTAAGCCAGCAATTTTTTGAGAGGTAACGTTGTTTATTTTTTCAACTATTATTTTATTTGCCTGTTCCCAAGAAATCTTTTTAAACTCGTTTTTTTCTTTGTAGTAAGGAACGTCAAGCCTTTGATTTTTAAGACCATCACAAGCATATCTAGTTTTGTCTGATATCCATTCTTCATTTATATCTTCATTAATTCTTGGTAAAACTCTTTTAACTTCCCATCCGTACGTATCTACCCTTATATTTGATCCTACTGCATCCATAACATCAATTGTTTCAGTTTTTTTCAATTCCCAAGGTCTAGCTTCAAATACGTAAGGTTTCGAAGTTAATGCTCCTACAGGGCATAGATCAATTACATTTGCAGATAATTCAGACTCCATAGATTTTTCTAGATAAGTTGTAATTTGCATATCTTCGCCTCTACCGATTGCACCAAGTTCGGTTACACCTCCAATTTCAGTTGCAAATCTTATACATCTTGTACAATGAATGCATCTGGTCATTTGAGTTTTGATCAATGGTCCCATGTATTTATCAGGAACGTATCTTTTATTCTCCTTGTATCTAGATTTGTCTATTCCATAAAACATTGATTGGTCTTGTAAATCACATTCTCCTCCTTGATCACATACTGGACAATCTAATGGGTGATTAGCTAATAAAAATTCCATAACCCCTTTTCTAGCTTTTTCAACTAATTGAGTATTAGTTTTTATATTCATGCCATCAGAAGCTGGCATTGCGCACGAAGCCACGGGCTTTGGTGACTTTTCCATTTCTACAAGGCACATTCGACAATTACCAGCTATAGAAAGTTTTTCATGATAACAAAACCTAGGAATCTCAAACCCAGCTTTTTCACAAGCTTGCAAAACAGTAGTTCCTTCATCTACTTCTATGTTAATTTCATTTACTTTTAACTTTATCATTTTATTTTTCCAATAAATGTTGATCTACTAAATAAGGAATATTTCTATTTTTATTTACTAATGGGTTGAAATCATTTCTTTTTGCAACTTCCTTTTTAAAATGTCTCAACAATCCCTGTACAGGCCAAGCCGAGCCTTCTCCAAAGGCACAAATTGTATGTCCTTCTATTTGTTTAGTTACATCTAGTAACATATCAACCTCTTCTCTCGAAGCTTCACCTTTAGCCATTCTTTCTAACATTCTCCACATCCATCCAGATCCCTCTCTGCATGGAGTACATTGTCCACAACTTTCATGTTTATAAAATCGAGCTATCCTGGCCATACACTTAATAATATCCTGATCATTGTTTATAACAACGATTCCCGCTGTTCCTAACCCACTTTTATTTTGAATTAGTGAATCAAAATCCATTGTTATAGTTTCACATATTTCTTTTGGTAAGAGTGGCATTGATGATCCACCAGGTATAACTGCTTTCAAATTATCCCATCCCCCAATTACACCACCTGCATGTTTTTCTATTAATTCTTTTAAAGCAACGCCCATTTCCTCCTCTACATTACATGGATTGTTAACATTTCCCGAAATGCAAAATATTTTAGTTCCTGTATTTTTCTTTTTTCCTAGTGAGGCAAACCACTTACCACCTCTTCTTAAAATAGTTGGGACTACAGCAATTGTTTCAACATTATTTACTATTGTCGGACAACCATATAATCCAATTAATGCTGGGAATGGTGGTTTTAATCTAGGTTGTCCTTTTTTTCCTTCAATACTTTCTAGTAATGCTGTTTCTTCACCACAAATATATGCACCTGCACCATAATGAATATAAATATCAAAATCCCAGTTTGTTCCCGATGCATTATTTCCTATTAACCCTTTTTCGTAAGCTTCATTAATTGCGTATTGTAATCTATTACCTTCATTAAAATACTCGCCTCTAACATAAATATAACATTTATGTGCCCCAACTGCATAACCTGCTAACAAAGATCCTTCGATTAACTTATGGGGTTCAAATCTTAAAATATCCCTATCTTTGCAAGTTCCAGGTTCTGACTCATCCGCATTTATTACTAAATAATGTTGTCTAGAACCTATCTCTTTTGGAGCAAAAGACCATTTCAAGCCCGTGGGAAATCCAGCTCCACCTCTTCCTCTCAGTTCAGAAATTTTAATTTCATTAATTAACCAATCTTTTCCTTTTTGGCATAATTCTTTAGTATTTTTCCAATCTCCTCTACTTATTGCAGATTTTAAGTCTGAACTACTATCATTATATAAATTTTGAAATATTCTATCTTTATCTTCAAGCATTTTTTAAATCAGTTAAAGTTTTTCTATTATTTTCTGGTTCAGAATTTTTTCTACCTTTATAAGAACCTGGTTCAGGATTTTTTCCACTTAATATTTGATCTATAATTTTTTCACAAGTATCTTCATCTAGATCTTCAAAATAATCATCATTTATTTGCATCATTGGTGCATTTACACATGCTCCTAAACATTCAACCTCAACCCAAGAGCAATTAGCATTTTCAGATAAATTGTTTTCTTTATTTGAAATTTTTTTTTTACATATATCTACCAATTTATAAGCACCTCTAATCATGCAGGGTGTAGTTGTGCAGATCTGTATAAAATATTTGCCTACAGGTGATAAGTTGTACATTGAATAAAATGTAGCTACTTCATAAACTTTTATGTAAGGCATGTCTAAAAATTTAGCAATATATTTCATTGCTGATAACGGTATCCAATTGTCATTTTGTTTTTGAGCCAAATATAATAAACCCATCACCGCACTTTGTTGTTTTCCTTTGGGGTAATTTTGAATAATTTTTTTAGCAACTTCATTATTTTTTTGGTTAAATTCAAATTTATCTGGTTGATCTTTTGAGATTTTTTTTATACTCATCTATCTACTTCTCCAAAAACAATATCCATGGAACCCAGTACTGCGGGGACATCAGCCAACATATGGCCCTTAATTAAATAATCCATTGCCTGTAAATGTGAAAATCCTGGAGCTCTTATTTTGCATTTGTAGGGCTTACTTGATCCATCTGAAATTAAATAAACGCCAAACTCACCTTTAGGTGCTTCAACTGCTGTGTATATTTCATCCTTTTCCACTCTATATCCCTCTGTAAATAGTTTAAAATGATGAATTAATGCTTCCATAGAATTTTTAATATCTTTTTTTGGTGGAGGGCTAATTTTGCCATCCAGTGTTTTAATTGGACCCTTGGGTAAATTTGCCAAACATTGATTAATTATTTTTACACTTTCTTTCATTTCCTCAATTCTACATAAATATCTGTCATAACAATCACCATTTTTACCGATTGGAATATTAAATTCCATTTGTTCATAGCAATCATATGGTTGAGATTTTCTTAAATCCCATGGTATGCCAGAGCCTCTTAGCATCACACCTGAAAAAGAATAGTCAAGAGCATCTTGTTTGGATACTACTCCGATGTCTACATTTCGTTGTTTAAATATTCTATTATCAGTTAAAAGAGTTTCTAAATCATCTATAACTTTAGGAAAATTAACACAAAAATCTGATATCTCTTTTTCCATTCCTCTAGGAAGATCTTGGTGAACACCTCCAGCTCTAAAATAATTTGCATGAAGTCTTGATCCTGAAACTTTTTCATAAAATCCCATTAAAGTTTCTCTTTCTTCAAAACCCCAAAGTGTTGGTGTTAAAGCACCAACATCCATTGCTTGCGTTGTTATATTTAAGATATGACTTAATATTCTTCCAATTTCACAAAACATAACTCTTAGATACTGAGCCCTAATAGGTACATCTATTTTTAAAATTTTTTCTATTGCAAGAGCAAATGCGTGCTCTTGGTTCATTGGAGCAACATAATCAAGTCTATCAAAATAAGGCACTGCCTGAATGTATGTTTTGTTTTCAATTAATTTTTCTGTTCCTCGATGCAAAAGACCTATATGAGGATCAGCTTTTTCAACTATTTCTCCATCTAATTCAAGTATTAACCTTAGTACACCGTGAGCAGCTGGGTGCTGTGGTCCAAAGTTTAGATTTAAAGATTTTTTTTTTTTAGCCATTATTTATTTTCTGATTGTTTTTTTATATACTTTGTACCTTCCCACGGACTCTCATAGTCAAAGTTTCTATAATTTTGTTCAAGTTGAACAGGTTCATAAATTACTTTTTTCTTTTCTTCGCTATATCTGACCTCTGTATGCCCTGTTAATGGAAAATCCTTTCTCAAAGGAAATCCCTCAAAATTATAATCTGTTAAAATTCTTCTTAAATCTGGATGATCTTTAAATTTAATTCCATACATATCAAAAACTTCTCTTTCCATCCAATTTGATGATGGGAAAACAGATGTCAATGATTGCACTATTTCATTTTCGTTTATTAAAAAACATAAAATTATTCTTTCATTATTTTCATGGCTTAAGAACATATAAGCCATTTTAAATCTTTTTTTCTTTTCTGGATAATCAACAGCTGTTAGTTCAATTAGTTGTTTAAATTTAAAATCAACATTTGTTTTTAAAAACAATACTACATCTAGTAAATCTTCAGAATCTATATTTAAGTACAATTGAGAGTGATTAATTCGTGAATTTTTTATTTTTGTTGTTAATTCTGAATTAATTTTTTTTTCTAAATTATTTAAATCATTCATTGATTTATCTTTCTAAAGATCCTTTGTTTCTGATTTTTTTTTGCAACTGAAGTATTCCATACAATAGTGCCTCCGCTGAAGGAGGGCAGCCTGGAACATAAATATCAACTGGCACAATTCTATCACAACCTCTAACTACAGAATAAGAATAGTGGTAATATCCACCACCATTTGCGCAGCTACCCATTGAAATTACATATCTAGGTTCAGGCATTTGGTCGTAAACTTTTCTAAGTGCTGGTGCCATTTTATTTGTTAGAGTTCCAGCAACAATCATTACATCAGATTGTCTTGGTGACGCTCTTGGTGCAGCACCAAATCTTTCTAAATCATACCTTGGCATTGATGTCTGCATCATTTCTACAGCGCAACATGCTAATCCAAAAGTCATCCAATGTAATGAACCTGTTCTTGCCCAATTGATTAAATTATCAAATGAGGTTGTTACAAAACCATTTTCACTAAAGTCTTTAGCAATTTGTTTAAACTCATCTGGAATTTTTTTATTTTTTTCATCTAAGTTCATTTTTTATTCCCAATCCAAAGCCCCTTTTTTCCATTCATAAATAAATCCAACTGTTAAGATGAACAAAAATATCATCATTGATACAAATCCTAAAATTCCAATTGTGCCTAAACTGATCGCCCACGGAAAAAGGAAAGCGATCTCTAAATCAAAAATTATAAATAAAATTGCAACTAAATAAAATCTTACATCAAATTCCATTCTTGAATCGCTAAATGGTTCAAATCCACATTCATATGCCGAAAGTTTTTCGGGATCTGGATTTTTTGGTGAAAATAAAAAATTCATAAGTATAAATCCGATGCTTAGACCTAAGGCTATTAGTAGAAATAATAAAATTGAAAAATAATCTTTTAAAAATTCCGCAAGCATAAATATAATTCTATTAGTTTAATAAATCTTTGAATAAGAAAATTCTGATAAGAATCATATTATAATTCTTTTTTTTGTTTAATTAAAGCTCTTATAAACTGCATTTGTGTTAATCTTTTAATACGTGATATAAGTAATTTTTGATTAAATCACAGTGTAATATGGTCACGTTATAAATAGCTTAAATATACATAAAACTCTTAGCTTGAGAATAATTATCATTGATGGCGGGAGTGAAGGGACTCGAACCCTCGACCCCGTGCGTGACAGGCACGTGCTCTAACCAACTGAGCTACACCCCCTTAATTTTTTGGTGGGCAGTAAAGGACTCGAACCTTTGACCCCCTCGGTGTAAACGAGATGCTCTACCAACTGAGCTAACCGCCCAAAAAACAGGGTACTAATACATCAACGTCAGCGTAAAGTAAATTATAAATTACTGAATACTAGCCTGAGATTTATCTTCTTTTTCAGATTTTGAAATGTTTTCTACCTCGGTCCATTCAACACGCTTTAACTCATTTTTTAAAGCTATTTTTAAAACCTCGTCTACTGTAGATACAGGAACAATTTTAATATCCTCTCTAACTTTTTTTGGAATATCTACTAAATCTTTTTCATTATCTTTTGGAATTACTACTTTCTTAATTCCCGCTCTATGAGCAGCTAATAATTTTTCCTTTAATCCACCAATTTGAAGTACCTGACCAGTTATTGTTACTTCACCAGTCATAGCCAAATCTTTTCTAACAGGTATATTT
>MDSV01200427.1_pt1 | contig 16157 bp, 15 predicted proteins | sample 810851 | NCBI WGS metagenome assembly MDSV01 (sample SAMN05326640, study PRJNA326480) | marine metagenome | isolation source: seawater | place: Atlantic Ocean: North East | collected 2012 | reverse complement strand
CATGGGTATATAATTCAGGATCTTTTGACAGATAGATGAAAGCAGCACCGTAATCTCCTTCGTCTGGGAGATGAAGAGAGACTTCCTCTGCACAAGCGTGTGACAAAAACTTATGGGGTAATTGTATAAATATACCAGCACCATCTCCGGTAATGGGATCACAACCACAACCACCGCGATGATCGAGGTTAACACAAATTTCAAGTGCACCTTGCACGATGTCATGGGAGCGTCTTCCCTTCATGTCGACGATTAAACCTATGCCACAATTTTCATGCTCGTTTGATGGATCGTAAAGACCTTGTTTTTGGGGTATTGTCATGGAATTAAATGTTAAATTGTTCTGATCTTTATATAGCATTATTCTCTGTCTTCAAGCAAAGGAACGATCTATTTTGCGATTTGGAATTTTACGGTCAAGGCTATTAGCTATTTTTATTATTCTCCGGTTTTTCTGAAAAGATCAGATTTTAGAAGTTTGTTGCTAGATTCAACACTGTGAATCAACCGCATATTGCTCTTCAAAATTAATGAACAAACTGGAAACACTGTTTTAACATCAAGTCCAGTTGTGTAGTTAAAAAAAAGATATAACGATCTTATAAAAATAAAATTTTTTAATGTTTGGTAACAATTTATTTTACTATGATCTACAAAATCAGCGTTATGCCAGTATCCTTTATTTCCAAGAAGATCTACCATTAAGGGTATGTAACGATTCAATTGATATTCAGAAAAACAATCCCAAAAGAAAAAACTGCAAATTAAATCAAACTTGTGATCGGATTTGTAATGGTTAACAGAGATATTTTTAATTTCAACACGAAACCTGTCTCTGCGGGGTATTAAATTATAAATTGACTCAGCCATTCTTTTAGAAGATTCAATAATTGTTATCTCACAGGAGTTATTTTCTTTTAGTAAGTACTGTAAAAATTTTCCTCTGCCCTCGCCTAGAAGTAAGACCTTATTTGAAGTTCTTAAAGTATGCGGAAATAATCTTCTGTGAAAATTTAGTTTTTCTCCAAAAAAATATTTTTCTCCCAGTGAATAGTAAGGAGCTATATAATCAAAATTTACAGACAAAAGAGACAAATAAAACGGTTGATGGAATGATCCAAAATATTTGATCGAGAATAACTCGACGATCATCATAGCAAAGGTTGGATTTAAAAAATACTACAGGTATGGAAGAGATACTTAATAATGTTGCAATAGTGAAAGATGTTACCCCAAGTAGGCACATTCCCAATAAAACCAACATAAATAAAATTAGTTCAACCTTAACAGTTACTGATTCGAGATGTGTTAAATCAAAATAGGCTAACTTCAACTTGCTTACTGCCAAGCAGTTACCTAAAAAAATAATACAAAGCATGATGGGAAAAAACACAAAAGAGAAATCGTAATAATCCAAGTGGAGAAAAGGATAAATAATGCATCCAAGTGAAAGAATTATGGAACTACGAAAAGATTTTATGATGGTTTTATTTAATTTCTTATTTTCAAGTATGCATAGTGCCTGATTAAAAATTACTAAAAGCAAAAGTACTAAAGAATAGTAAATCTCTATTTTTTTTAAATAGAATCCTGTTAGCGCAACGGCAGTAAAAAAAAGAATTAGCCAAACAATGCAGAACTTAAAAGCTCTGTTTTTAAAGATCAAATGCCTTTGTTCTAACTTTTTTTTAAGAAAAATATTGTTACTATCTAAAAAACGATCGGCACTGTAAGCTAACCAAACACTCAAGAAGAGAATTATTTCAAATCTTGAATTCATTTGCAGGTTAAATTCGCGTTCAAGCAATTTTTGCCATAAAACAATTACCAAAGGAGCATCCAATCCAAAAATATTAATTTTTCGAAAGAATAATAAAAGTAAACCTACAATCTTTTTTAATAACACCTTGGAATTGCTATTTGAATAATTTTTATTTAGATAAATGATTATGAATATAAAAGCTTACCTTAAACCACACTGCGGATGGAGCATGGGCGTCCGTGCAATCATGGATAAATATTCACTTGATTATGAGGATCTAGACATAATCAACAACCAAGAAATATATGCTGAAATGGTTGAGAAGTCTGGACAACCACTATCACCTTGCGTGGAGGTAGAAGGAATTATGCTTGCCGATGTCAGTGGCGAAGAGGTGGAAAATTATCTTTTGTCAAATAAACTTGTTCAAGAATCAAATAACGAGGCAAGTGTACCAATTAACTCCCCTTGCTCTGATGAAGAACATGAAAGACAGGCCAAAGAAGCACAGGAAGGATCACCTGTACGCTTTTTTTAATCATATTCACTCAAACTTTAAATATATATGACATATGTAGTTACTGAAAAATGCGTAGACTGTAAATTTACAACCTGTGTTTCGGTTTGTCCCGTAGACGCGTTTCATGAACTTCCAGACCGCTTATACATAAACCCAGAAACATGCATTGATTGCAATGCATGTATGGATGAATGCCCCGTTGAAGCAATTCTTCCTGACATGGATGTACCAGATGAACTCCAGGAATGGATCAGTTTAAACGAGGATGCTGAAAATCATCCTCAAATTGTTGGTCAAAAAGACGCACTCAAAGGTCCAAAATGCGTTGATCCCAACGCTGATCAATAAAAATAAACACAGATAGAATTTCTTTTTCCTAATAATCCAACTCAATGTAGATAATCACCCGCGATGGGTGATTGTTACATGTTTTTTTCAAATTTGACTTATTCTTCTCAATGTATATAAGAATTGTTTACAATTAAGAATTGTTTACAATTTAATTAATCATTATCATGAAAATCAGAATTACTGCTTGCGATATCGGCGTTAAACAAAAAAGCACGGACATCATCAACCTAGAGAAAGGGAAGAGAGACTACACGCTTTACTTCTTTAAATCTACAACATTATCCAAAACTCGATTGGGTTTGCACGAAGCATCATCTGGAGACTGTATACTTATTGCTCCTGGTTTTCCGCATTACATCAAAAGCAAAGGTGAACAATGGACTTATGATGCTATTTCTTTCAAAGGCTCAGATGCCTCTAGATTGGTTAATCAAATCCCTATTGAAACAAACGAAGTCCACTCTCCCCTTCAATCTTACTTCATAGATTCACTTTTGGAAAAAATTGCAAAAGAATGTCGGGCGCTCGATATGCATTGGGAACGAATTATTGCTTGTACACTTGATGAATTACTCACAAAAATTGTTCGTTTCTCAAAACAGGATTTTGTTTTATCAATGCCAGATCACTCTCAAAAACTGCGGGAATTAAGAATGGAAGTTCACGAAACATTTCATCTTCCCTGGACTATCAAAAAAATGGCTGAAAAACTAAAGTTAAGCTCAAGTAGGTTTGCATCCCTTTATAAACAGGAATTTAAAACTAGCCCAACGGAAGACTTAATAAAAACCAGAATTGAGCAGGCTAAAAAAATGCTTTCGACCACTAAAGTCAGTGTCAAACAAGTTTCAGTTGCTTGTGGATTTGAAAGTGTTCACTATTTTCACAGAGCATTTAAGAAGAGAATCGATATAACTCCTAAGCACTACCAAAACTTTAAATTGTCAATGAAAGGCTCTATTCCTGTAGAGGAAAAACCTTTCACATTAGATGGTCTATCTTTGGATTCAGACTTCTCTGGAACGATTGAGATAATTGATGGTGAAATTTTCTTAAACGGAAGCGATGCTTTATCTGACTTTCTCGGCTATAAACTTTCAGTTTTAAAGGATAAACCCTTCCTAAATTTTATCTCTCAAGAGGATATTGAAATTGCCAAAGAGGCAGTTAACAGCATCGTCGAAGGTAGAAATGTTATTGATGTTGCAGTTAATCTTTCTGGTCAAACGGGCAGCCCAATGAGAGTTGAATTTACCGCTATATCCAAAGGAAACACACTTTTTTGGTTTATGAAAAAAGCCTTTATCGAAGATTAAAAAGATGTGCTGATTTACACTAGATTCCTTAAGCGAATATCAGGATTTAGGGACTCCAACTAAAGTTGCCAGGACCGTTACCGTCAATTTTCTTTTCATTGCCATCGTCAATGGCAAACCTCAAATTTTCCAAATTGGAACAATAGCAACGAAAGGATTTGTTAATCTTAATTTCTTTAGTCCATCCGTTGGATAAGTTTTTAAAGTCACTGGGTGCCCCATCACCTTCATCATCAATGATAAGAAGTTCAGTTTCCCCGCTAATACTTAAGCGAAGAGTAAATATATTAGTAGTAATTTCATCAGCCTGCCCAATATCACTTTGAGATTTCTCCTCTGATATTTCATTAATTGTAGAACCCGAAGGATTCAAATTAGTTTCAGGATTATCCCCTGAAAAAATTGCGACTAAAGTTCCAACAACCACAAAAAATAAAACCAAGCCAATTAAAACTAATAAAAGGGGCTTAGATAAATTATCCTGGCTGGATTTTATATTACTTTTTTTAATCTTATTTGAAGTTGAATAATCAGCACTATCAATAGAATCACCTTTAGTAATAGAACCAAGTGATTTTCGAGATGCTTTTCTAGGGCTAGCACCTAATTCAATATCTAGATCAGAAACGGTAGCTTCTTGATCTAAATCTAAAAACCGAGCATAAAGTTTAACGAAGCCCCGAAGATAAACATCAGGAATACTTAAATCAAAATTCCCGGCCTCGAAAGCAGATAGGTAGTCACCGCGAATTTTTGTACTTTCTGATGCTTCACGAATTGAAATGCCTTTTCTGTTTCTTGCTTCTTCTAATTTTTGACCGATTGCCATATATAATTCTTAACTTTTAACTCTTCTGCCTATTTGGCAAGCTGAGATTTGCTTTTTTCTTATTTATTACAAGTCCATTAAAATCTCTCGACCTTGGCCGGCAACATCTGGCCCAACTAAACCACGATCCTCCAAGTCATCCATGATACGGGCTGCCCTATTGTAACCAATACTTAGTTTCCTTTGCAAATTAGATGTTGATGCGCGTTTGGTAGATCGAATGACTTCAATTGCTTTCCTTGTCATCGGATCATCATCAGAATCCTCACTACCCCCCAAAACATCATCTTCACCGGCTGATTCTATTTGATCCCTTACCTCTTCAATAATTTGTGGAGGCCCATTAATTTTTAAAAATTCTACGATTCCATTAATTTCTTCATCGCTTACAAATGCACCTTGAGCTCTCGTGAAAGTCGAACTTCCTGGGGGTATGAATAGCATATCTCCCTTACCTATAAGTGCTTCAGCTCCTTTGCCATCCAATATTGTCTGACTGTCTCTGTAGGATGCTACACGAAATGAAATTCGACTCGGCAAATTTGCTTTGATTACCCCGGTTATCACATTAACCGAAGGTCGCTGCGTAGCTATGATAAGATGAATACCAGCTGCCCTTGCCAACTGTGCAAGCCGTGCAATACCCGTTTCAACATCAGCCTGAGCAACCATCATTAAATCAGCCAACTCATCTATAATACATACAATATATGGTAATTTGTTTTCTGGGATTTCAAGGGCTTCGTCATCTCTTGGTACTTGAACTGATGTCAATGCAGCTCTTTCCTCAGGTGTCATCTCCGCGTCAAGTAGCTGCGCTTTCTCTTTTTCTGCCTTATCCTTAAGGATTTTAGCATTAAATCCTGCTATATTTCTTACCCCTATTTTGGAAAAGATTTGGTACCGTCTTTCCATTTCTATTAATAACCATTTTAAAGCACCCGGCACTTTTTTGGGCTCAGTGACTACAGGAATCAACATATGTGGTAAATCATTATATACCTTCATTTCAACAATTTTTGGATCTACCATTATGAAACGAACATCCTCAGGACTGGAATGGTAGCAAAGGGATGCAATAATTGCATTAATACAAACTGTTTTACCTGACCCTGTAGATCCTGCAACAAGAAGGTGAGGCATTTTCGTCAAATCTGCAACTAATGGTCTACCACTAGCTTCCTTTCCTAAGACTATAGGGATTTCAGCCCCTGCTTCATGCCATGCTTTAGACTGCAAAATTTCCTTCATGCATACAGGCATTGGGATTGCATTAGGAACTTCAATCCCAACACAGCCCTTTCCGGGAACTGGGGCAAGGATACGCACGCTCTCAGCTCTCAATGCCATGGCTAAGTTTTTGTCTAAATTCGCAATTTTTTCAACGCGCACACCCGCTGCTGGATGTAAGTCATAACGGGTGATAACAGGACCTGTATGAACCTCACCCATTTCTACTTCAATTTTAAACTCCTTCAAAGTATCTTGTAACCTTTTTGCCTTCAAAATATGGTCATCATCCCCTATTGCTTCTTCTTCAGGAGGATCCATTAGAAGGTCCATTGAGGGAAAATGATAATCTCCTTTTCTTTCAGGAAATAATTCGTTCGCTTTTTCAGTTTTTGCGGCACGTACAACCTTAAAACCTTCCATTCCGCTTGTTGAGGAGTCAAAAACCTCTTCATTTTCCGATTTTTCAATCGGTTCAGAAACTTCTTCAGTATAAATTTCTTCACTCTGATCCGATACAGCATCTAAACTATTAGATACATTGGACTTTACTTCTTCACTTATCCTGGGCTCTTTTTTTGGTTTCTTTTCTTTTTTAACATTATCAGAAATCGCGGTGTCAGAGTTGGTAATTTTAGATACATCGCCAAATAATAAGTCATCATTGGATTTTTTGTTAGAAAACCTTATGAGCCAATTCGGTACCCAAGACCCATTCCCTGATGTATCAGAAGAGGTAGGAATGTCTGTTTGTGGCGATTTTTTTTCAGACTTTCCTAATACTTCAAATTTTGAAATTAGATTAAATAAACCTGCTGATTTAAAGTGAAAAGATAAAGACAACAATAGTATACCGATTGAAATTACAGTTGTTCCCAAACTACCAAACCACAATTTAAAGAACCCACTGCTTCGCTCTTTAGGTAAAGAATCGATTGGCAACCCTGAATAAAAAAAAGCACCTATCGAGCCACCTGCTCCATGTTCAAATCTATTTGAATCTAAAAGTGATACATTTGATTCTATTCGAAACTGACTATCGCGTAAGTTAGCTAATATACTTACACAAATTAACGACACGAAAATCGTTGATAATTTTAAAACTTTTAAACGCGTTTTAGTTTTTTTGAACGAAAGGTAAGAAATATTTCCTAAGAACCAAGGTAACATCCATGCGGAGAGACCAAGTAAACCAAATAGATGACGGGCAACAAAAATTCCTAATTGACCTAGTAAAGGAGTTGAGTCAGCAGGTGGGTAGACATGATAACTGGAAGGATCATAATTTATAAGAGCGATCAAAACGAGTATCGCTAATGCCCCACTGATCAAACCGATAAATCCTCGTTTTTTCGGACTCAACTCGGATATGCCACCATTTTTATTGTCGATCCTCTTAGTCATCAAATTTCCAAAGACAAAAGATTTAATTTAACTTTTACACCCATTATTGTTAAAGAATAGAATTTAATGATAATTTTCAAGTTTGAACCAATATATAAGAAAAGAGTTTGGGGTGGGGTATCACTTCGAACTAAATTTAATAGGAACATAAAGCTAAAGAGCCAAAAAATTGGTGAAGCATGGGAGATTGTTGATCGAGAAGATGCAATGTCAGTCATTTCATCAGGTAAATGGAAGGGTAAGTCTTTGCGATCTATTATTTTCGAAAATTCATCTGATATAATGGGGCCAAATTGGGAAAAAAATAAAAGATTTCCAATACTCGTTAAATGGCTCGATTGCCAAGAAAGACTAAGTCTACAAGTTCACCCACCTGAGAAGATTGCTCATCAATTGAAAGGAGAACCAAAAACTGAGAATTGGTATGTGGTTGATGCAAAAAAAGATGCGGCTTTATTCGTCGGACTTAAGAAAAAAATTCATCAATCTACTTTTAAAAAAGCGATAGCAGAAGAAAAGGTTGAAGGAATTTGTCACAGGATAAAATCTCAGTCGGGGGATTCTATTTTAGTTGAAAGTGGAAGGTTGCATGCAATTGATGGAGGGAACTTAATATTAGAAATTCAACAAAATTCCGATACTACTTATAGGGTATATGACTGGGGTCGATTAGGAATTGACCAAAAACCAAGAGAACTGCATGTGGAAAAATCCTTAAAATGTATAGACTTTGACGATATCAAACCTTCAACCATAAAGTCTAAAGGCCTTTCAGAAACCACCTTGGCAGATTGTAAACATTTCAGAATCAAAAAATTAAAAATTGGTAATGGAAAAGAAAAGTTACTTAAACTTAAGAATGTAGATTGCTCTATAGTTCATGTAATTTCCGGGACAATCAAAATTGGTAGCTATAAAGTTTCTGCAGGAGAACAAGTGATTTCTCCCTTCTCATCAAAATGTTTAATCAAATCCTTTGAAAATAGTACCCTGCTCATTACCGATTCATTTTCAAAGTAACGATATCATCAACTTTTGCTTTGCATTTGACCCAAAGTACCAATCGGGATTTCCTAGTGGGTTAAAAATATTTTTAGTATTATGGAAAAAAATTTAGACGAAAACGAAGATCAAAACTTTAGTGATCAAACAAATCAGGAAGGCGATGATTTTGAAAAACAAGAAAATTCAAACGAGTTGGAAGATCAGTCTCATGATGAAGAAAAGAAGGGAAGATTAGAGGCGAAACTAAATGAAGCTTATGGTAAGCAGGACGATCTGCAAAATAAGTACTTACGAGTTCATGCTGATTTAGAAAATCTCAAGAAAAGGTCTATCAAGGAAAGAGAAGATGCGGTTCAAAGAACCCGTTCCCAATTAATAAGCGATCTTCTACCGATTATTGATGCTTTTCAGATGGGACTTACAGAAGCAACCAAACATGAAGGTGCAACCGACATTGTTGAAGGGTTTGCGATGGCAATGAAACAAATGCATTCCACCCTAGATGATTATGGTTTGATTGTGTTAGAACCTGAAAAGGAAGAATTTGATCCCAAATTTCATGAAGCCATAAATTATGAAGTTAATAATGACCTTGAAGAGGGTACGGTAGTTAAGACGATTAGGTACGGTTATCGATTAGGGGATAAACTTTTACGACCTGCAAGTGTAATACTTTCTAAATCAGAAGTAGATAAATAATAAAAGACTGATCCATGCCAGAAAAAGATTATTATGAAACGCTCGGAGTTAATCGGAGTGCCAGCGACAGTGAAATCAAAAAAGCATATCGTAAACTTGCTGTTAAATTCCACCCTGATAAAAACCCAGGAGACAAAAATGCTGAAGAAAAGTTTAAAGAAATATCTGCAGCATTTGAAATATTAAAAGATCCTGAAAAACGGAATCAATATGATCAGTTTGGTCACGATGCATTTCGAGGAGGAAGAGCAAGCGGACAAGGGGTGGACCCATTCGATTTGTTTAAAGATGCTTTTGGCGGCGGGGGCGGTGGTGGTGGATTTGGTAGTATATTTGAAGATTTTTTTGGGGGCGGTGGAACAAGTAACCATAGTGAAGGCACAAGGGGTTCTGATCTAAGAGTCAGTGTTGAAATTACTCTGGAACAAGCAGCCATTGGAGTTGAAAAAGAAATTAAGTACCAGCGCCAAACCTCGTGTGATTCATGCTCAGGTTCTGGTGCATCTGAAGGTTCCGGAAAAATAATGTGCTCGACCTGTGGAGGAATTGGTCAAGTAGCTACAAATCAGGGATTTATAAGTATAAGAAGAACCTGCCCTACCTGCCAAGGTTCAGGGGTTACCATAGAAAATCCATGCAAAGAATGTAGCGGTCAAGGTAGGCTTAAATCGCCAGATAAAGTTAAAGTTCAAATCCCTCCAGGAGTTAGCGATGGGAATCGGTTATGCTCAAGAGGTCGAGGTGATGCGGGGGCTTTGGGAGGTTCTTCAGGAGATCTGTATGTAGATGTTCATATTAAAGAGCACAGCAAATTTGACCGTGATGAGGACGATTTATTTCATGATATTTTAATACCTTTTACGCTCGCAACACTTGGTGGCACCGTTCAAGTCCCAACCCTCGAAGGAAAAGTTACTCTTAAAATTCCAAGTGGTACTCAAGCCAACAAAACATTCCGAATTAAAGACAAAGGCATGCCTAACTTGCGTGCTCCAAATAGAAAGGGCGACCTTTATGCCCGAGCAATAATTCACATTCCCCAAAAGCTCACCAAATTACAAAGAGAAAAACTGGTAGAATTTGCAAAAGCATCCGGCGAGGAAGATTTACAGGCAGATGAAGGGTTTTTAGAAAAAGCAAAAAGATTATTCGATTAGTTTTGGACATTATAGATTACAGAGATAATCCATTTACTACACTGGGGGACGCAGTTTTATTTAGAAATAAGATAAAACAGGAAAATCGTAAATTTGTTCTAACAAATGGTTGCTTTGACTTATTACACAGCGGTCATGTGCATTCATTAATAGAAGCAAGCAAACATGGCGATTGCCTTTGGATTGCACTCAATTCTGATATCAGCATTAAAAGCTTAAAAGGCAAATCCAGACCCATTATTCCTGAAAAAGATCGAGCTTTTCTTCTTAAAAATTTATCATGTGTATCAGGAGTCACGCTTTTTGATACGAAGAGGTTGGATCAAGAAATCCTTTTTCTAAAACCTGATATTTATGTAAAAGCTGGAGATTATGATGAAACTACTATTGCAAATGAAGAAAGAGTTGCGTTGAAGGAAGTAAATGCAGAAATAAAGTTCGTTTCATTCCTCCCAGGTAAAAGCACATCCAATCTGATTCAAGGTATAATATCTAAATCCGCAAAAAGTTAAAATGAAGATTGTTATCCTTGGTTCAGGAAATGGTTCGAATGCACTTGCAATTCTCAAATTAGCTTCTGAAAACGCACTCGGTGAAGCGAAAATTGTTGGGGTTTTAAGTGATGTTGAAGATGCAGGTATTTTAGAGCACGCAAAAAATCATGGAGTTAGTAATAGATTTATCAATCCAGGTACGATATCATCTAAACTTACTGGAAAATTTGAGGATAATTGGATTGATGAAATTAAACAGTTTTCACCTGACTTAATTGTGCTAGCTGGATTCATGCGGGTGATTAAACAAAAATTCCTTTCTACATTTAATAATAAAATAATTAATTTACACCCGAGTCTTCTACCAAGTTTCCCAGGACTCAATTCAATTAAACAAGCTTTCGAGAAAAAAGTGAAAATTACCGGTTGTACAGTTCACTGGGTGAACGAGGAAATAGATGGAGGCGAAATTATTGCGCAAGCTCCTGTTCGTGTAATGGAAGGAGATACGCTTTTATCGATAACACAAAAAGTTCATGCGGCAGAATATATGCTTCTACCTTCAGTCATAAAGGGATTATCAGTTGGAAATTTAGACTTTCCCAGATGATTAAAGTTACCGGTCAAATTTCAAGTGAAATTACAAGTCAAATTGAAGATATCTTGTATGAATATGCTCCACATAATTGGCTAATATCAACTGACCTTCTCCAAAGTAATTGTGAGTTGATTGGTTGTTTCAAAAGCAAGGAATTGGCAATTTCCTCTTTTAAGGAAATTTTTGATGTAAACTTCAACTTAAGTTTGGACATTCTTTCTTTTGTTGATGTCCAAAATGAAGATTGGAAAAATTCATACAAAAAACATTTCAAGCCTTGGAATATAGGGAATTTTCATTGGGTGCCCAGTTGGGAAAAAAATAGCTATAACATACCCGATGGAGACAAACGGCTATTACTTGATCCTGGAATGGCTTTTGGTACTGGCGACCATGAAACAACAAAACTTTGCTTGAATGCAATCATCAAATATCAGCAAAGAAAATCTCTTGGTTCAAAATCATTAATTGATATCGGGTGCGGTTCTGGAATCATAGCACTAACAGCATATCTAATCGGATTCGGTGAAGTGCAAGGCATTGACAACGATGATGATGCAATAAAAGTATCCAAAGAAAATGCCAAGTTGAATAGGATAAATAAAGTTAATTTTCGAGCGAAAGGCTTAGAGGATTTATCCTCAAGCAAAAAATTTAACTCTATCATAGCTAATATACAGTCCGATATACTTCAAAAACATAGCTCTGCATTGCTCAATCTTATGTGTGAAAATGGGACGCTGATTCTTTCGGGCATTCTAACATCTGAAAAAGCGATAGTTAAAAGTCATTTCGAAAATAAGATTAAAAAAATGAGCCTGAATTTCAAAACTCGTTCCGAGACAATGAACGAATGGGCACTGCTCGAATTCAAAATAAACTAAACTGCTACAAATTAGCCACCCAGGTAAGTCAGGGCTTTGGGTATGGGCAGGGTATAAAACGCATAACTATTAATGCCCAGATTGGCTATCTTTGATTCTACGGAAGATCGTAATGAATCAACATTATTTGGACCCACGGATGTATAAACGAGAGCCCATTCCTCATTCTGCTTCTGTTCAGAGTCAGATGCATCAGCATCAATCATAACTCCAAAATTAGTACTGACCCCCGGTGCACCCGAATCAAGAATGGCATCGTATACCTCTCCATAAAAATCACGAGGTACAATACAATATAATCCTACTAAATTTTCGAGGAATGTTGACTTAAGGGCTTTCGACTTAACAGAATCCACAGATGTACGCCAATCCTTACTGCCTTTGAGGTCATCTAAGGCAGATATTATTTGCTCCATATTGGCACCATGTGCGGAGGAAGAAATCGTACTTGATACATTTATCAAACCTGAATGAACCGGGATAGAATACATAAAGCCTCTACCAGGTTCGGTAATCTTTCCTGCCCGGGCCATATTACCGAAAACATCATCTGCATCAGCTTTATCAACAACACACCAAACAAACTCTTTCTCAGGCCCTTTAGTTATCCTTAATAAAGGAATTTTATCTCTTATACCACCTCCTTCTCCGTAGGTTATTGTTGGACCAGGTGCACCGCACTGAAGTGCGGCTTTTGCAATATCTTCGGCAACTCCCTTTTCACAGATACAGCAAATTGCTTCAAGGTCTTCTTGAGCACTTGGGTTTTCGCTATTGTTTGTTTCAGATGAAATAGAACTAGGGAATGAAGAAGAAATATGAGCATCATTGCAGCTCATTGAGAAAACTGCACCCGAACCAACTTTATCTAAATTTCCAGAAGAAATTGCAGATTCTGTAACTTTACTTATGCAATCGTCAGAAACTAAAGCTTGTAACAAAACTTGTTCGGGAGAAGGAGGCGGAAAGATTTTCACAAAGAAACCACCCTCAGTAAGAACGGAACCTCGAGCACTTATTTGAAATACCCCTTTTGCTCCACTTTTAATTATTGATTGAGAAACTTTTTCAACCATCTCCTTGGGGAGAATTAAATTAAGCAAAGATACACCTTTTGACTCTAGTAGATTATTCATATTATACAGCCTCCTTGCTTTCTGTGAAATCATCTTCTGCTTTAGGCTTTTTACGAACAATTAAACCAACTGTTAGTACAGTTATAATTGGTCCTACCGATGCTAGAGATAAAACGCCAAATCCATCAATCGCACCCGTTTTAGCCCCAATTCCCAATCCCATTGCTAAAACCAATGGTACAGTGATTGGACCAGTAGTTACACCGGCACTGTCCCAACCGAAATTAACAAAGTCTTCACTTGAGAAAAATGTTAGTATAAGAAGAAACGCATATGGTGGAATCAGCAAGTACCACAATTCTAAGTTAAAAGCAATTTTAGCAACACCAGTAGCGATTCCTAATGCCACCCCAGTTGCGACAGCCTGCATTAAAAGGTTTTTCTTAAACGCACCAACGGTTATTTTTTCAACAGTTGACCCCAAAGCGTTTAAAGCAGGTTCGGCTAGAGTTGCACCATATCCGAGGATAAAGCCAAAAAGAATGGCAAGGCATTTACCAGCAGTCGAAGAGTTAAATAATGGTTCTACAAACCCTTCGCTTTCCCAAGGTTGAATCGAAGTGAAGCTTGAAACCACATTTCCACCTAATTGTTCACCCAAAGGAGTAAGTCCAAGTGAAATCCCAAGGTTGAATAAACACATACCGATAACTGCACATACAATTCCTATTCCCAACTCATCAAGATGTTTTGGTTTTTGCCTGAGCCCAACCATCAAAACGACCAATAGGATTGTGCAAAGAGGAACAATAGCCCATATTGCACCCTCAAGCGCCCCGCGATCTTGATCAGGACCAGTTAATTTTCCATCAGTTTTCGAATAATTGATAGTTCCATCTGGCTCAATACTGTAAAAATCTTCACCCAAATCTACTTTTCCATTTTTATTCTTATCCGTTTCTTGCGGTTTGAATGTATTAGGGAAAAAATCGAATTTATTGGTAAAGGCCTTTGCAATATCGGTTTCAGGATTCCAAACTCCATCAGGGGCTTTAAAGCCGTCACGAACGACATAGGTTTTAGCACCACTAATTTCTACATTCTCACGTTCACCTGATGTGAGAGGTTCTGAAGTAATCCTGCCTTCGGCAACTTTAGTTTTTAATGAATAACCATCAGGAAGGCTCTTATTTTTGAGAATATACTCCTCAATCATTTTCCGTTCTTTTTCTGACAAAGACCAAGATAGTTCAGCTTCTCCAGCACCCGAAGAAGTTTCTATTCTACTTTGAGCTTTTAAATCTCCAAATTTCTGCAGGTCGGCGGGGTAATTTTTTCCGTATTCACCCGCATCTTTATGCCATTCAGCATTCGAGTTTGATGCAAAATAATAATTGTCAGTGTTAAACAGATACAATGCGTAACAAATAACCGCAAGGATTGGGAAGAGAGAGGCTAATGTGACAACACCAAACCCAGTGTTGCTTGAACCTCCAGTGGAAACAATTCGGCAAACTCCTATGCCAAGTGCTAAGACAAGAGGCACAGTTACAGGACCAGTTGTCACAGCACCACAATCCCAGGCTAGTCCAAGCACATGCTGCAGGCGGTCATCTGAAAACTGCATGTAAAGAGTAAGAGCTGAAAGGATAATAACACCACAATAAATAAACGGCTTAAGAGACCAACCTTTGTAGAATCGTAGCACACCCAGTAAAACTGCAACACCTACTCCAACTCCCACGCAATTAACAAGCAAACCGGCACCGGTGTTTAAAATAGTCCAAAGTAATGGTGCAGCGGTTGGATCAACTCCTGAACCTGCTGCACGTAAAACCCCAATTGCAGGTTCAGCAAAAGTTGCAAATGCACCGAGAACAAAACCAAATGCTAAACTGGCTGGAAGACAAGGAATTCCGGCAATTTTCTTTCTAGGCAAAGTCGATCCAAGAATTTCTCCCAAAGGCATTAGACCTAACCTCAAACCTTCCATGAAAAATGCTAATCCAACAATTACAATTAGTATGCCCACGGCAATCATCAGTGAGTAAACAATCGGAAGACCCAAAACGAGAATTTGGAAAACTACCAGGTACATAATTATGAACCAAACGCATTGAATCTGCTCCATAATTTTATCCTTAGCAAAGGATAATAAAATACTAATTTTTTGCTTGAAGCTTAATTGTAGCTTACTTTGGTCAGACGATTGTTCTGGAGCCATAACTTGTGGGGATTGTGAATAAAATAACTAATCCATATGCTTATTCGCAAATGAGCAATATTAAAAATTATAGACTCCAAGCAGAATTTTCCAAAGTAAGTGAAATTTTGTTATTACCACCAACTAATCTCACGGGGACATCCCAAGTAACTCCAACTTTTCCTAATGTAGCAGTGCCAGTAATAAAAAAACTACCAACTTTCATATCAGCAATTTTTGCATATCCATCAACATCTGTTCGTATTCTCCTACCTTTTCCATCTTCAATCAAATCTAACAACACATTTCGAATATTTTTTTGAACATTTTGGTAAAGGTATGGATTTTCTCTCGATTTAGCCCAAAGTTCAGCATAGGAAGAAATCCCTTTGTGGTCCGAAAGCTTGATGGCGGGAGAGTCTTGGAGTGCTTTATCAAGTGAGATTGGCAGTATAAAAAATTCTGTAAAGAAAGCTTCTTTATTTCTTCCACTTAATAATGTTACTACTGCATCAAATTCTAGGCTGCATCTTCCTACATTTTGCATGCTGTAAACATTAGGCATTGTGGCACTTAAGTTCTTTTCAATAGAATTGTAAAGTGGCTGCGGGCTAGCAGGTGCGGTGGTG
>MDSV01078940.1_pt1 | contig 16159 bp, 16 predicted proteins | sample 810851 | NCBI WGS metagenome assembly MDSV01 (sample SAMN05326640, study PRJNA326480) | marine metagenome | isolation source: seawater | place: Atlantic Ocean: North East | collected 2012 | reverse complement strand
TATTGATTACTGATTGGTCTGGAATTTATTTAGAATATGCTTATTTAACAAATAAAAAATCTATTTTAATTAATTCTAAACAAAAAATATTAAATAGAGATTTTTATAAGTTCAGCAAAAAAAGTATAGATTACGATGCAAGAAAAGTACTAGGATATGAATTGAGTTTAGAAAAATTAAATGAAATTAATATTTTTATAGAACTTATATATAAAAAGTACGAAGAAAATAAAAAAGAGATTGCTTCTTTTTTTAATGACAACTTTTATTAAACTAAATTTGATTTTAATACATATTAGAGATAATAATTTCCATAAAATAGAAAACTATGAAAACAAAATTAATTGCTGAGATTGGATGGAATCATATGGGAGAAATAAATCTAGCAAAAGAAATGATTGATGCGGCGGCAGAGAATGGAGCTGATTTTGCAAAGTTTCAAACCTGGTCAGTTAAAAATTTAACTAATGGACCATGGGATAACGATGGGAGGAGAGAAATATATACAAAAGCAGAATTAACTAAAGAAATGCATGAAGAATTGTATAAATATTGTATTAGTAAAAAAATAAATTTTCTCACTTCTATTTTCAATTTAAATGACATGGATAAATTAGAAAATATAAAACTTAAAACTATAAAAATTCCAAGTCACGAAGTTTATAACATAGATTTAATAAGTAAAATTTCAAATCTCTTTGAAACTGTTTTAGTTTCTACAGGTGCCGCAAAATGGGACGAAATTAAAAATATTACTAAAATTAATAATTTTGAAAAAATAGTTTTTCTTCACTGCGTATCAAGCTATCCATGCAAATTTGAAGATCTTAATTTTAATAAATTTAAAGAATTATCAAAAATTTCCAAAAATCAAACAGGTTATAGTGGTCACTACCATGGGATTGATGACGCCAAAATTGCTATAACTTTAAATGCATCTTATGTTGAAAAACATTTTACAATAAATAATAATTTACCTGGAAGAGATAATAAATTTGCTATTTTACCAAAACAGCTTAAAGAAATATCAGAATTTATAAATAATCACGCAAAAATGGATTTAAATAAAAATTTGGATTTATTAGATGGTGAATTAGATATTTATAATAATTATAGAGGCAGATGGAAGAAATCTTCTTAAAGCAATCATGAACAAAAAAATTTCAGTTATAATTCGTACAAAAAATGAAGAAAAATATATAGGCCATTCTATCCAGTCTATATTAGATAATTTTTATAAACCTGAAATAATTATAATTGACGATAATTCAACGGATAAAACTCTTCAAATTGTTAGAATGTTTTTACAAGACAATAAACTATCAAAAAACAAAAATTATACTAATATAAAAATATTCAAGATTGATAATTATACTCCAGGAAAATCATTAAACTTTGGAGTAAAAAAAGCTAAAAATTCAACAATAATGATTATGTCAGCGCACTGCGAAATAACAAAAATAAATTTTAAGAAGCATATTAAAGATTTAAAAAATTATGTTTGTATTTTTGGAAATCAAATTCCTGTTTATTTTGGAAAGAAAATAACAAAGAGATATATATGGAATCATTTTATAAATAAATCAAAAATAAATATGTATTCGAATGCTGAAAATAGATATTTTATCCACAACGCAATAGCCTTATATAAGAAAAGTTCACTTCAAAAAAAAAAATTTAATGAAAATTTACAAGGAAAAGAAGATAGATATTGGATCAATGAAATGATGAAAAATAAAAAAAACAAATTTTACTACGACCCAGAACTTGAAGTAAAACACCACTACACTCCAGATGGCAATACTTGGAAAGGAATTGGATAATAATTGTTAAAAATCAAATCAATAAAAATAAAAAAGATACCAAATATATATAAAGGCAATAAAATTTATGGAAACACAAGTAGCTCCATAATAAATATAAAAACAAACATAAAAGAAATAGAAGGTTATGGTGAAACGTATTTAAGCGTTTATGTTCCAGATATTGTAAAATTCATTATTAATTCTTTTGTAAAAAACTTGGTTGGAAAAAATCCTTTAAAGATAGAAAAAATTTTGTCTGAATTAAAAATTCCTTTTGTTAGTCACAATGGTTTAATTAAAGGGTTAACAGCTGGTATTGAAATTGCTTTGTGGGATATAAAATCAAAATTTCTTAAAAAGCCTTTATTTAAATTATTGAATAATAAATATTACAAAAATGTTAAATGTTACGCTAGCAGTGGAGCCCTAAAACTGAATCATAATCAAATTGTTAAAGATGTGAAAAGCACCAAAATGGATGGTTTTAATGCTTATAAAATGAGAATAGGAAAATCTAATTGGGAAAAAGATTTAAAAAGAGTCATAAGTGCAAAAAAAACTCTCAATAGAGATTTTTTAATGGTCGATGCTATAATGGGTTCACACACTCGAAAATGGACATTTAAAGAAGCGATTAGAAAAATTAAAATTTTATCTAAATTTAAACTCACCTGGATTGAAGAACCTTTAGATCCATTTAATCATTCTAATTACTCAAAAATTAAAAAAAAAACAAAAGTTAAAATTGCATTTGGCGAACAATTTACTACCTCGGAGGAATTTATCTCTGTAATTAAAAATAATTGTTCAGACTATATACAGCCGGATATAACTATGATCGGTTATATTGATGCAAAAAAAATAATCCCCCATGTAAAGAAAAGTAGAAAAAAAATAGCACTTCATGTCTGGGGAAGTCCTATTTCTTTACTATCGAATCTTCATTTTGCGCTCGCTTTTAAAGAAGTAGAATGGATAGAAATTCCTTATACAAATTTTAATCAGTTATCAAAAAAGTTGAATAATAATATTGAAATTAAAAATGGAAAAGTAAGATTTAAATCTAAAAAGTTTTTTGGTCTTGGATTTAAGTAATTTGTTTTTTAAATATATTATTTATATTGCTTTCAATTGTTTGAAAAAAGTTTTTATTTTTATCTCTGTAAAGGAAATAATTTCTTTTAATATCTATAGCATTTTTCTTTATATTTTTTATAAAATATAATTTTTTTAAATCATTCCCTAAATTTTTTTTATTTTTACTTAAGTATATATTTGGAATTTTTTCAATATTTTTTAAGTGTTCAAAATTTTCAATAACTGTTTTTGGACTAAGAAGGCTAATTCCATCATCATAAGAGATTGCCAAATATTTTTTGTAAAAAATAGTTGATTCTATAAGCATAGAAGTTAGGCCACCTACACAAAATTCACAATTAGACAATAATGATGAATAGTAATTTAACTTTGGCCATGTTCCATTTTTTTTAAAATTTTCATTTATTTTTGGATCAATAATCACATTTTTCCAATTATCATTTATTATCGTTTTTCTTTGTCTAAAAGGGTGAAATCTGTAAACTATTTTTATCCTTTTAAAAATCTTTGGATTTTTAGAAATAGTTTCATCAAGTATATCCAAGCAGCCTTCTTCATCCCAAGATCCTGAGGAACCTAAAAATAAAATATATTTAAACCTAAAATAATTTTTCAAATATTTATTTCTATCTTTAAAATAAGAATCAAATCGAGAACTGCCAATTGTAAAAATTTGATTTTGTTTAAATTTATGTATTTTTTTTGCATGATTTGCAGTTTGTTTACCCCAGACTCCTAAAAAATCTGGTCTTTTTAAAAAAATCATTTTTGTAGATAAGTTATCCCAATTATCAATTATAAAATAAGATTTTTTATTTAAATTTTTACATATGCTTATTGTATCGAATACCTCTGGTGAATACCCGCTGGTTGGCATTATCAATAAATCGAATTTTGTTTTACTAATTATTTTATTTAAATCTGAATTAATTTTTTGATTATTTATTTTTTTTGAAATCAAAAGATTAAAAAGCAATTTAGTAGAAAAAAATTTATAAATATAAAATAAAATTAAGTTTTTAATAATTATATGAAAAAATTTAATTTTATTGAAAAAATTTCTTTTAATTTTTTTTTCAACCAAAATTTCATTTAAAATTCTAAAATCAAATCTAAAAATTCTCTTTAAACGAAATCCAAAGTACTTAGATCTATTTCTAAATCTATGAACAATAATATCATTTAATTTATTTTTATTTTTGTCTTCTTTTTTAATTTCATAATAAAAAATTCTATTTTTATTTAATATATGCAATTTATTTTTTAAATTTTTATTTACTAAAAATATTATATTAAATTTGCTACATAATTTTTTTATCAAACCAGTATCAATATAATTTCTGATATAATGTGAATTAGTAATTAAAAAAATAATTTTTTTTTTAGCCATTTTTTTTTATGCAGAAAATTTGATTTCTTGAATTTTGACCTTTTTTTCCATGTGGGGTAAGAATGCATTCTACATAAATTTTAATATCTTTCCATTTTAATAACTGAAAAGGGAGATATTCCGTCTCTAATGATGATGGATCTAAATAGTTTTGTAATAAATTTCCGTGGGACCACATATGATCTAAAAATAAGTATCCATCTTTTTTTATAGTTTTAGCCCAAATTTTTAAAGTTTTTTCTAAATCGTAAGAATGATCATGTGAGTTTGAATATACAAAATCAAATTTTTCAATCCACTCTTTATTTTCAACATTAAAATCCCAATTAATTGTATTTTCAATTTTTTCTGCATTATTTCCAATTTCTGTTCCAATAACTTCAGTCTCTTTTGGCAAATATTTTAAAAAAAAATTTTGTTCAAATCCTCCTCTGGTACCGTGACATATTCCATTAAGAGCAATATTATTAAACTTATTTTTTAAAAATTCAGAAATTATCTCAATATCTTCTTCGTTTACTGCTTGATTATTTTTTTTAAAATCATTTCCTATTACTTGAATATTTAAATAATCTTTATATTCATTATAATTAAGTTTATTATACAATGTTGGATTTTTTGACGAAAGATCAATAACACTATAGTATTTTTTACTTACAATCTTCACTAAAATATATGAAACAAATTTAATAAATTTAGATACAAAATTAATTCCAAAGATACCTTTTTTTTGAATAAAAAAAGTATAATTAAATCTACCATAGCGATAGGAAATGCTTTTTTGCACTCTCAATATAAATGCTTTTATCATTTAAAAATTAGAATATAGTTTTTATTATTATATATGAGAAAGTTAATAATAGTCCATAATTTAAATTACAAGCTATTAATGCATGAGATTGGTCCTATTCCATCAAAATTAAAAAAAAAATATTTATTTAAAGATATTAAAAAAATCAAAAAATCTGAATATAATTTTGTAGATATTTTTTTTGGTGCTAGACCAAAAATAAACAGTATTAAAAGGTTTAAAAATTTAAAAAAAGTTGCTTTTATATCAAGAGGAATTGATTTAAATCTTAAAGATTATTTAATTAAATCTAAAATCAAATTTTATCTTTTAGATAAATTATATGTTAAACCAGTTGTAGCAACTATTTTTGCATATATATTTGGATTGGCTAGAGGTTTAGATATAAGTTTCGAAATTAGAAGAAAGAAAAAATTATCAAAAAAAAATTTCGATAGATACAGATTTAGATTAAATAATGTTTATGATGAAAGCTTTCTTCTTGTTGGATTTGGCAAAATAAATAAACAATTATTTCAAAGCCTAAAAACCTTTACAAAAAATATAACAATTATTAATAGATCCCAAAAAAAAATTAAAAAATATAGATTTATTCAAGGATTAGAAAAATTGAAAAGTTCAGTTAAAAATAAGACTTTCATAATAAATTCACTACCTCTCACACCTGAAACTAAAGATATATTTAACAAAGAAATTTTTTCAAATTTTAAAGATAATGCAATTTTAATTAATATTGGTAGAGGAGAAACGATTGATGAAATAGATCTTAAAAAATTTTTTTTAAAAAAAAATATTAGTTTAGGTTTTGATGTTTATCAAAAAGAAAACAAAAGAAGCTTGTACAATCCAATTCCAAAAAATTACTTTTTCCAAAAAAAATTTGGAAATTTTTTTACGCCTCATACAGCATCTTATGATAAGTTCGTTTGGCAGAGATATGTTTCTTACCTTTACAAAATAATAAAATAAAATCTTTTACAAAATATAGTAAAAGTATTAAGGTTGATAAAAATTATTTTAAATTCATAAACAAAAAACTATTAATGCCAAAATACTGGTAGCTTTATTAATAATTTCTTGCAATCAACAGATCATCTGAACTATCAACATTAATTGAGTATTTGCCTTTAACTATAATAGGTTTTACTTTTGCTCCAAGTAAATTTTTATATTTAAAAAAGCACTTCTTTTTATTAAATAAATTGATCCAGATCTTATATATATTTTTGGTAACTTTTGAATGGGTTCCATATTTTCTTTTTTAAAACCCATGAAATTTACTACTAATTTTCTTTTATTTATTATTTTCATTCTGTAAGGGTGGTTACCTCCAACAGAATTTAACGACACAACCGAATCAACATTTTTTTGTCTAATATATTTTAAAGCTTGAATTAAATCTTTTTTTTTTCGAAATGGAACAGTTGGTTGAAGAAGTAATAAATATTTAAATTTTTTACTCAATTTTTTTTCTATTTTATTTAATTCATACTTGAATACATCATATGTTTTAACATAGTCTGAAGACAGTTTGCTTGGTCTTAAAGAGTCTACTTTTAAATATTTTTTTGCTATATCAAGATATTTTTTACTATCTGTGCTGAAGCATATTTCAAAATTACTAAATTTTTTTGCAAACGTTATTGTATGTACAAATAGCTCTAAACCTTTAACTTTTTGTATATTTTTATTCTTTACCCTTTTTGATTTTGACCTTGCTGGAATTAGGCAAAAAACTTCTTTTTGATTTTGTTTACTTTTATAATTCATTGAAATATCTATAATACAAATTTTTAAATGAAACTTTATCATCAATTTATAAACATACTTAATAAAAAAGAAAAAAATTATGTACTGATAATAATTTTTTTAACAATTTTCGTTAGTTTATTAGAAATGATTGGCATTGGACTAGTCCCAACATTTCTTTATGGTATTATTGAACCAGATAAATTTCTTGGTCATTTACCAGAATTTATTAAAAATTTAATTGAACCATTTATATTTAAAAATACAATTATTTTCTTTCTTTTAGTTGCTTTTATAATTTTTATTATAAAAAATTTTTTTTTATTAATTTCTAATTATTTAATAATTAATTTTCGAGGAAATATTAGAGAAGGAATTATTAATAGAACTAACCAATATTATAATTCGATGAATTATATACAATTTTTAAGATATAACTCATCAACAATAATTAGAAACATTACAACAGAAAGTCAGAACACTAGTAGTGTTTTAAGAGATATATCTTTTTTATTCAATGAATTATTAATTGTTTTTTTTATTATAATTTTAAATTTTTTAATAAATTTTGAAATAACCTTAATTACTTTATTAATTCTTATCATTCCATCAATCTTTTACTTTTTTTTTACAAAAAAAATTTTAAAAAGAATAGGAGCTCAAAATGTTGATATACGAGCAAAATTAATAAAAACTATAAATCATACTATAGGATCTTTTAAAGAAAATCTTATTCAGAAAAAAATACCGTTTTTACAAAATTATTTTAGAAATATCTTAAGTAAAGAAATAACAAATACTAAAAAGTATAACTTTTTTTCAGTTATACCAAAAATTCTTTTTGAGTTAGTTGCTATTACAGTAATTGTATTAGCAGTTTTTATATTAAAGATTGATGAGAAAACAGTAATTGATAAGCTTCCCAATCTTTCTTTATTCTTGGTTTCTTTAATCAAGTTAATGCCTTGCATATCAAGGATATCAACACATGTTACAAAAATAGTATATAATTTAAAATCAGTAGATGTAATTAATGATTTAAGTTCTAACCTGAAAAATAATAAAATCGTTAATAAAATTAATCAAAGTGATGGAACAAATGATTTTAAATTTTTAAATAAGATAGAATTTAAAAATATCAGCTTTGGCTATTCAGAAAATAATCATGTCTTAGAAAATATAAATCTTGAATTATACAAAAATCAAAAAATTTTGATTAGAGGTGCTTCTGGTGCAGGAAAAAGTACGTTGATAGATTTGATCCTAGGATTGATAAAACCAAATAAGGGACAGATTGAAATTAATGGTAAAAAAATTGAAACAATAATAGATCAGTGGCAAAAAAAAATATCTTTATTACCGCAAAAAGTTTTTTTATTAGAAGATAGTATTAAAAATAATATTATTTTTGGAAATACCAATATCTCAAATCAAAATCAAAAAATCAAAGAAATAATAAAAGATACAAATTTAAATAATTTAATAAATAAATTACAAAATGGAATTGAGACTAAGATAAGTGAAATGGGGAAAAATTTATCAGGTGGCGAAATGCAAAGAATAGCTTTAGCAAGAAGCGTTTTTAGAGATAGTGAATTACTAGTTTGTGACGAACCCACAACAGGATTAGATGATGAAAACATTAATATTATTATGAAAATACTAAATAATTTAGCTAAAGAAAAAATGTTAATTATAATTTCTCATGAAAAAAATTTAGAAAAAATTTGCGATATAATTATTGAAATTAAAGATAAAAATGCAAAAATTATAACTAAATAATTATTAAGAGTTAATTAAATATTGTTTTTTATTATTGTCTACTAATTGAGAAAACTCATATAAAGGAGAATGGTTAATAATAATATTTTTGTCTTTAGAATTTTTAAATAGTGGTGGAAATCTATAACTAGACCTTGATACAAAATTTGCGTAAAGTATTAATCTGTCTTCTTTTGTATCAATACTTCCCCTATGAAAACAACTGGAAGTGTCAATAAAAAGTACATCGCCAGGAACTCCTACAAAAGTTTTTATATCCTCTGGTTTTATTTTTTTTTCAATTGCATTTGTATGATCTCCTAAATTTAAATTTTCATTAATCCTAATTTTATTTGATTGCTCTGCATTTAATGTCTGTAGTGGTCCTGAATTATAATTCACATGCGAAATATTTAAGAAAATTTTAATAATTTTATCATCATCAAAATCACAATGAAACAGTTGAGATCCTTCTTTAGCTTCATTATTTTTAAGAACAGGTGAATGTAATAATTTAAGTTCAACTAAAAGTGGTTTTGTTCCTAAATAACCTTGAACAATATTAATAATTTTTTTATTCAGAAAAAAATTAAGATAATTTTTTAACTGGCTCTCATGCTCATCCTGTAAAATATTTCTTAAATATTTTTTTGTACCTGATGAATTTTGGTAATTATTAAATAAATGAAATGAGTCTTTCAAACATGATTCTATCAATTTCTCTTCATTTAAAAAACTTTTTTTTTTCAAATATAAATATCCTTTATTTTCGTCGATTTTAATTTCAGAATTTAAAATATTAATTTTTTTTTTAAAAAAAAATCTATAAAATTTTCTTTTATTTTTACTATCAAAAAATCTTACTTTTTTGACTAATAATAAAATTAAAAGCTGAAATTTATTAAATATTTTATTAAACATTTATTTTATTTTATACCTAATTGACTGATTTCCAAACACAGTAAGAAAAAATTATTTTTTTTATGTTCTAAATATAAGGTATATGTATAAAGAGAAAAAAATAGATAAATATAAATTGAAAAATTTTAATGTAATTATTATTTTGCAAGCTAGATGTGGATCCTCTCGTTTTCCATATAAAGTTCTATATCCTATTAAAAATATACCATTGGCTATTTATTGCGCCAAAAGGCTTAATTTAAAGAAGAAATATAAACTTATATTGGCCACAACAAAAAATAAGAAAGATGACTACCTGGTATCGTTAGCCAAGAAACATAAAATTAATTATGAAAGAGGGAGTGAAAAAAATGTTTTAAAAAGATTTATAGATATATCAAAAAACTTTGATGAAAATGATATAATAGTTAGAGCCACTGCTGACAATCCATTGCCAGATGAAAATTTTTTAGAGATATGTTTAGATATTTATAAAAAAAATAAATTAAATTATTTTATCCCAGATCATAAAACCTTCGGATTGCCATATGGTTTAAATTTAGAAATTTTAAATGTTAAAACTTTACGAGATCAACCAATGACAAAACTTAACAAGGAACACGTTACTTTTTCTTTAAGAAAAAAAAAATTTTTTGATAAATGTAAAATTAGATTTATTAAACGTGATTTATCAAATTTAAATTATTCAATAGATTTGGTACATGATTATATCTATATTAAAAAAAAATTGGAAAAATTTAATTTAACAGATAATTGGAAAAAAATAATAAGTAGTGAAAAAAAAAATTAAACGGATAATTATTGGAGGCGCAAATTTTGGTAATCATTATGGTATTAAAGAAAAAAAGTTAAGCTTGAAATCCATTCACCAAATTTTAAAATACGCTAATAAAATTGGAGTCAAGCTAATTGACACCGCTCAATCATATGGGAATTCAGAGAGAGATATAGGAAAATTAAGAGATAAATACAATTTAGAAGTTATTACAAAATTACCTTCATTAAAAAAAAAACTAAAAAATACTGAGTTTGAAAATTTATTAATAAAGTCAAATAATGCTTTAAATTCAAAATTTAAGTATCTTCTATTTCATGATTTCAAAGATTTTGTAAGAAACAACTATTACAATCCCAAAAAAATTATCAAATTCAAAGGGATTTATTTTAAAAAACTTGGTGTCTCTGTATATACACCAGAAGAATTTTTAAAATGTTTAAAATTTAAAAATTTAGATTGTATCCAAATTCCATTTAATATTTTAGATTATAGATGGAATACAATTGATTTTATGAAAATTAAAAAGAAAAACAAAAACTTAGAAATTCATGCCAGAAGTATCTTTTTAAAAGGAATTCTCCCAGAAAGAATTGATTTACTGCCAAACTGGTTTAAAGACAAAATAAAATTAAGAAAAAAAATCAATGATTTAGAAAAATTATATAAAATAAATTTCTTAAAAATATCTTTTTTATATGTATATGAACAAAAGTGGATTGATAAAATAGTTATTGGTTTAAGTAAAAAAAAACAGTTAGAAAATATTTATAATTTCATAGTTAATAAAAAAAAAATTAATTTTAATAACAATACTTTCAAATTTATTCCAAAAAAAATATTAATGCCAAAAAAATGGTAACTTTTTTTATTTTCTACTATACAAATACTCCCTGTATCTACCAGATCCACCTTGAAATAGAGAAGGGTTAGAATAAATCATCTTATATTTGGATTTATTTATAGGAAATTTATTTGATTGAATTTCCACATGCAAATTAGATTTAGGGTATAATAGGACATTACTATTTTGATGGAGTAAGTAGTCAGGTCTTAATGTATTATTTAATAACCTAAAATACTTATTTAATATTTTAGAGTCCATTTCCGAAAAACTATTACAATTAAATACTAAATTTGATTTAAATTTTAAATTTGTAAATATATCATTTGAGTAAGGTACAAAAAAGTAATCATTTTTTTTAAGTTCTGATTTATTCAACTTATTTTTAAAGATTATATTACAATTTTTGTTTAACGATTTAATATAATAATAATTAGTAATTAAAGTATTAATTAAATCGACATTAATATATTTAAATTTGAATTTTCTTTTTAACAACTGGTTAAATAATCCACCATAACCTCCACCTATTTCCACTATTACAGGTCTTATTTTTTTTTCAGAAAAAAGATTTATAATTTTTTTAGCAAAATAATCATGCCTAGGTGTATCATAAAGTATTAGTTTGTTGTTGTATGTTAAACCATATGGATTTCCAGGATCTTTTTTGTTGTCCAAAAATTTATATTCTTTATCATTTTCTTTTGTGAATTCATTCCATGCATCTAAATTTTTTAAAATATCGGAAGCTATTTTTTTTTTCCAATCCTTTTTATTTTTTTTTTCCCAATGACTACTAATTATACCAAATGAAAATTCATTTCTAAAAAAATTCTTAAGTCTTTCTTCCAGCATTGAGTCCAAAAAAAAAGAGTCTTCAATACTTGCACCCCTCACATTTTTATCTATCCATTCCCATGTACCTCCATAGCCATTATTTTTTCTAAAATATTTATTTATTCTTTTTATTTCATCGAAAATTTTTTTTGAATATTTCTCTGAATAAGAATTCTTTAACACTACTTTTTTTATATAAAGTTCAGTATCTGGATGTTGAGATTGATCAATTTTAATAAAATTCATTTTAAATATCTTAATTTTTTTTTATATGCTCATTTAATAGAGTCTTCTTGATATTTAATATTGAAAGATGATCAGAGTATCGAGAGTCTGTTTTATAATTAATATTTTTGTTATTATTGATATTTTTATTATCTAAAATAATTCCAAGTTTATTTGAATTTTTGTGTTTAACCAAAGTCTCTTTTGAAGAAACGAGTTTTTCGTAAGTTTTTTCACCCTCTCGTAGTCCGATTATTTGGATTTTATTTTTTTTTTTTAAATATTATTTTTATGGCTTTAGCTAAATCAATTATTTTAAAAGTTGGCATATTAATTGCGACAAATTTTTCACTTCCTTTCATTATCTGTATTGACTCAAGGACTGAATTTACAGCACTATTTAGTGATATAAAAAATCGGCTAACATTTAATCCAGTTACTGTTATTTTTTTTTTGGAATTGATTTGTTTCACAAATTTATAAATTACAGATCCTCTAGAAAATAAGATATTTCCAAATCTTATTACTGAAAATTTAGTTGAATTTTTCTTATTTGACTCTATAACAAGTTTCTCGGCTTTTAATTTACTTTTTCCCATTTCGGATGTAGGATCAGCAGCTTTATCGGTACTAATTAATAAAAATTTTTTTACATTATTTTTAACTGATGATTTAATTAAATTTTTAGTTCCTTTAACATTAGTTTTATATGTTTCATTTTTATTGTATTCACAGATTGGAACATGTTTCATTGCAGCAGCGTGAATTACAATGTGTATATTTTTTGTTGCTAATAAACATCTTTTATAATCTCTAATATCTCCTATCAAATATCTAATTTTACTTTTGACCATTTTCGTAATTAGTTTTTTATTTAGACTATTTAATTTCTCACTTAGTTCATATATACCATTTTCATCATTACTCATTACTCTTATAACTTTACAATTTTTTTTTAATAGAAGTTCGACTATACCTGAACCTATTGATCCTGATCCACCTGTAACAAGGATGTTTTTATTATAAAATATGTTTTTTTTCATTAATTTTTGATATGTTTCCACCTTAGTAATACATCATCTCGAATATCATGCTTCACTTTTTTTCCATATAATTTATTGACAAGAAGCGGACTGATGCCTAGCCCTGGCCTTTTAGGAATAATATTCTTATTGTTTAATATTTCATTTTTTTTAATTAGTTTATTTGTATACATACTCCTTCTAGCGAATTTTCGTGAATTATACTCTGCTTTTAGTACTTTTCTGTTATTAGTTTTTTTTCCTAAAATTTTTTCCAGTATTTGAATATTATTAAAAAATACTTTTAAGTCTTTAGAATTAATAGAATGAAAATGATCGTTATCTTTTTTACCTTTTAAATTATTTTCAGTAAAATGTTTCTCTATTATTTTAGCACCTAATTCATAAGCTTTAGTTAAAACAAGCATATTTTGGTCGGGCATTGTGTGGTCTGAAAGACCAATAAAAGAGTTTTTAAATTTTTTTTTTAATAAATTTAAAACATTTAAATTACAATCCTCTAATTTAGTTGGATATGACAAGATGCAGTGTAATATTGCTATGTCAATTTTAGAATTTTTTTTTTTTATATATTTATATGTTTGTGTAATTTCTTCTAGATTTGAAGCCCCTGTTGAAAAAATAATAGGTTTTTTAAAGCTTATAATTTTATCAAATAAGGGTTTATTTGTAATATCTGCTGATGCAATTTTAAAATACTTTACTAGCTTGTTTAAAAATATTGCAGAATCATTATCAAATGGAGTGGATAAAAAATCTACTTTATAATAATCACATATTTTTTTTAATTTTATATAATGTGAAATATTAAACTTATCAAATTTTTTGAATAACTTGAATTGAGATTTAATTTTAACTTTTGTAGTATCCCAATATGCGGGGCTATTTTTTGAGGCTAGCAATTCTGCTTTATATGTTTGAAACTTTACTGCACTTGCTCCTGAGTGCGCTGCTTGCTGAATCATTTTTTGTGCAAGTTTTAAGTTGTTTTCATGATTAACCCCTACCTCTGCGATAAAATATGGATATTTTTTGAATTTAAATTTCATAATTTATATTTACTAACAAATTCAAAATATTTCTTAAACCATTATGTCTAAAATATCTAATTTTATTTTTTAAGTAGTTTTTTTTATTATTATTCATTAAACTTTTTTGTACGTTTTCAAAAATTTTTTTTTTTTGATTGATATTAAAGTACTTTCCAAAATTTTTTTTGTCTAAATACTTTGCTAATTTAATTTCTCTAGGTTCAGACGTAATATAAGTGCAATCAATTCCCAGTGAATTTATTTCATAGGATAAGCTTCCGCAAGCAGTTACTATATGGTCAAAATTTACAAGAAATTTTGACATTTTTTTTATATTTTTATAAAACTTTATAGTTTTGTCATTTTTTATTTTATTGCTCATTCTATAATTATTAGGAGCCAAAACATGTAAGCTTGTGTTTAATTTGTGATATTTTTTAAATTTAAAATTAAAAATATTTATTAAAGTATCTACATTATTATGCGCGTCTGTTCCGCCCTGGCAGATAAGTATTTTTTTAACTTTATTTTTATTTCTAATTTTAATTTTTCTTTCTTTAAAGAAATCTGAAGGATAAGAAAACCACTTTGGCCCTCCATACTTAGAAGACCAGGGAAGAAGAGGATTTATATTTATAATATTTTTTTTATTTTTTGCGTTTCTATCAAAAAAAATATAAAAATGAGTTTTGCTCTTATTGAATTTAAGTTTGTCGTAATTTTTTAAATCAAATATAAATATTCTTTTACTTACTTTTTTATTAATTTGATTTTTTATAAATTTTTCACTTTTATTTGAATAAAATGAAATATTAAAATATTTTTTTATATAACTATGTAGTCTTCTTGATCTTACATAATGCCCCATTCCAATTTTTTTTGAAAACTCTGTAAAAAATGTGAGATTAATAACTTTATTTTTCATTTAAATACTTATAAAAAATCTATTTTAGAATTACAATCTCAATAATATGAGTACAAAAACTAAATTAATCATAACAGGTTATAATGGTTATATAGGCAAATGTTTAATAAAATTTCTTAGAGAAAGAAAAATTAATTTTGTTAAGTTAGATCTAAGTAAAAAAAAAATACTTTTTAAAAACTTTACACATCTTATTCATCTACAATTTTATATTGATAACAAAAAATCAAATTATAAAAGAAATATTTTAGAAATGGAAAAAGTAGTCGATATATGTCTGAAGAATAAGCTATTTTTAATTTTCCCAAGCACTGCTTCATTTAGTTTTAACAATAAAACTAGAGTAAATGATAATTTAAAAATTTTTAATAATTACACAAAAGCTAAAGATGCATGTGAAAAAATAATACTTAAATGTAATAAGTTATATAATTTAAATTATACTATTTTAAGAATATTTAATGTTTATGGAAATAATATTGATAATAGATATTATATTTCTCAAATAATTAAAAAATTTAAACAATCAAAAAAGTTTTCGACGATAAACATAAAATTTTCGGAAAACGTCAGGGATTATATTAATATTGATGACTTAAATTTATTGTTATTAAAAGTAATTAAAAAATACAAAAATGGCATTTTTGAAGTAGGTTCTGGAAAGAAAATATCTATTAGAAAACTTTCAGAGATATTAAATGAAATTCTTAAAAAAGAAAATAATTTAAAATTTATGAATCCTCATAAAACAAAAATTAATAGCTATTCTGAGTCCAAAATCAAAAAAACTGTGAAAACTTTTTCTTGGACTCCCAAAATTGAATTAAAAAATGGGTTAAAGAAATTTATTTTAAAATAATTATTATCAAATATTAAAAATTTTTTTCAGTGCATAAATCAAGCCAATTGAGCTATTAGTACTGGTCAGCTACATGCGTTACCGC
>MDSV01082323.1_pt1 | contig 16161 bp, 12 predicted proteins | sample 810851 | NCBI WGS metagenome assembly MDSV01 (sample SAMN05326640, study PRJNA326480) | marine metagenome | isolation source: seawater | place: Atlantic Ocean: North East | collected 2012 | reverse complement strand
TTTCTTTTGCATTTAAAAACCAGTTTGGCCTTTCCCATCCTGAAAGTTCACCAAAACAGGCACCTCTCTTAGACAGTTCAAAATGAATTGGACTTCTTTTGATGTTTCTACTTGTTTCAAATTGTCTATAAGGAAAATGATCGGCATAGAGAAGGCCTAACGTCTCTGAAACACGTTCTTTTAAATAATTCTTATTGTTTTGGAATGGCATCATCCTTCTTATGTCGACATCCCACAAATCCATAGTTGCTCTTCCAGCATGCATCCAGTCTGCAAGAACTTTTCCTGCACCACCAGCAGATTGGATTCCAACTGAATTAAAACCCGCAGCAACATAAAAGTTTTTAACCTCTGGAGCCTCGCCAAGTAAATATCGGTTATCTACTGTAAAACTTTCAGGGCCATTGAAAAAAGTCTTTATTCCAGCTTCTCCTAAAAGAGGAAAACGGTTTACCGCTCTTTCAAGAATGGGTTCAAAATGATCAAAGTCTTCAGGCAAACTATCAAACTCAAAATCCTCTGGGATGCCTTCACTTCCCCAGGGCTTTGAATTAGGCTCAAAAGCTCCTAATAGAATTTTCCCTGCATCTTCTTTATAGTAAGCGCATTCATCTGGCACTCTAAGAACGGGCAGTTCAGCCTTTAGTTCTTCTATTGGTTCAGTAACTATATAAAAATGTTCACAAGCATGTAATGGAACTGATGCTCCCGCCATTAGTCCAATTTCTCTTCCCCACATTCCACCTGCATTAACAATATAATTAGTTTTAATATTGCCATGATCGGTTTCGATGCTGGATACTTTACCATCTAGAATATTTATCTTATTGACTTTAATATCTTCAAATATTTGGGCACCATAATTTCTCGCTCCCTTTGCTAGAGCTTGAGTTATATTGACTGGATCAGCTTGCCCATCTTTTGGAAGCCAAACACCTCCAACTGCATCCTTGAGATTAAGGTGTGGATAGATTTCTTCAATTTTATCAACTGAGATATTTTCAATTTCTACATCAAAAGCTCTTGCCATATCAGCCTGTCTTTTTAATTCTTCCAACCTTTCTTCTGATAATGCTACTGTCAATGAGCCGTTTCGTTTAAATCCTGTAGCAACCCCTGTTTCCTTTTCAAGATCCCAATAAAGCTCTTGGCTGTACTTGGCTAATTTTGTCATGTTTTGTGTCGCACGCAATTGAGCAATTAAACCTGCGGCATGCCAAGTTGTTCCTGATGTTAGTTTTTTCCTTTCTAGGAGAATTATTTCATTCCAACCTAATTTACCTAAGTGATAAGCAATAGAACAGCCTACAACACCACCTCCTATTATGACAACATTTGCTTGGTTAGGAACATTCATTCGTTAACTCTTAAGCTTTAAATTTTCTGGATCGTAGAGAGCTTGATTGATTATAGTAGCTTTCCTTTTTCTGCCTAACACTTCTATGAACAGCTGACTGTTTAAACTTGAAACTCTCTTATCAAGAATTGCCATTGCAATTGATTGTTTTACTCTATGACCATATCCAGCTGAAACAACGGGGCCTAAATACGTCTCTCCGGCATATACAGGGGATAAATAGACTGCTTCTCCAAAGGGGTGATCATCTTCAGGATCATCTATAGTCATTGTAACAAATCTCTTCGTTGAACCCACACGGGCTTCATTTTCCAGAGCTTCTTTGCCAATAAAATTTTCTTTTTTAAAATTAATCCAACGACTTAATCCACTTTGTATGAGGGTGTAATCGGAAGTTAAATCACTTTTCCATGATCTATAGTTTTTTTCTAATCGCATTGAATCCAAGGCAAGCATTCCAAAGTGTTTAAGTTGATGCTCTTCACCTTTTTCAACAATTTTATCGTAAATATTAGACATATTTTTAACTGAGGTATGAATTTCAAAACCTTTTTCGCCTGCATAGGAAACCTTTAAAATCCTGGATTCAAATCCTGATATTGAGATTGTCTTGTGTGACAACCATGGAAAATGATCATTTGATAAATTTTCAGATACCAATTGTGATAAAACTAAATCACTTTTAGGTCCTGTTAACAATAAAGTTCCAACCTCGTCAGTTTGATCTTGAATGGTTATATCTAAATGATCAGGCTTATTAAAGTTTAACCAATCTCGGTCATGCCAGTAAGCCCCGGCTCCGGTCAAAAGCCAGAAGTGATCTTCATCTATTCTTGTAGCAGTCATTTCAGTTAAAACACGCCCTTGTTCCGACGCGAAATAGATTAATCCAACTTTACCTATTTTTGGTAAATTCCCAGCAATCATATTTTCTAGCCACTTTGCTGAACCTGGACCTTTTATTTCAAATCTTGAAAAACCAGTAAGGTCGATTAATCCACAATGATTGGAAGTGTGGAGACATTCTTCAGCCACAGTATCAAACCAATGCTGTCGATCATAAGAGTTTGCAGGGTAATTGAGTTTTTCATCATTTGTGAACCAGTCTGCTCTTTCCCACCCTCCATAAGAACCCATCGCGGCTCCTTCAGATATAAGTTTCTGATAGATAGGAGATGTTTTAGCAGGTCTTCCTGCAGGCCACTGTATTTGTGGAAAATGCATTGCATACTCGTGACTGTAGGTTTCAATAGCTTTTGCTAAGGTATAATTTTGATCAACGTGATTTGTATATCTTCTGGGATCAACAGCCCAAGAATCTGTCTCAGACTCTCCTTCAACTATTATATCTGATAATAATTTCCCAGCCCCACCTGCCTGAACAATTCCAAATGTAAAGACACAAGCTTCAAAGGCATTAGCCACTCCCGGCATTTGACCCAATAAAGGCAGTCCATCTGGAGTATAGGGGATAGGACCATTTACAACTCTTGTAATACCAACACTTCCTAATATTGGAACACGTTTACACGCATCTTCAATATACCATTCCAATCTTTCCAAATCATCATTATACAATTGAAATGAAAAATCATCAGGCATGGGGTCATCCTCTGTTACCCAATGTGCCCGGCAATTTTTTTCATAAGGTCCTAGAAGAAGGCCATGTTTTTCTTGTCTTAAATAATAAGAACTATCCGGATCACGAACCAATGGAACTTGGTGAGGCAAAGCTTCAAGTTCTGGAATAGGTTCAGTGATAAGATATTGATGAGCAATTGATACGCATGGTACATCACGGCCAAACATTCTGCCTACTTCTGCGGCTCTATAACCAGCAGCATTGACTACAATCTCACATGTAATCTTACCTTTTGGAGTTGAAACAGCCCACTCATCATTAATTCTCTCAACATCTGTAACTGGACAAAAACGAATTATTTTAGCACCTCCATTTTTTGCTCCTCTTGCAAGAGCTTGTGTTAATTGTGCAGGATCAATATCTCCGTCTAAAGGATCCCATTGGCCGCCTTCAAGGTCATGCGTTTCAATAAAAGGATGCAGTTCTTTAATTTGAGAGTTTGATAGCATCTCAAATTCAACTCCCATTTGTTTACCCATAGCATCCACATGTCTAAATTCTTCCATTCGCTGTCTGGAATGGGCAAGTCTGATAGCTCCTGTTACGTGATAGTTCATTGGATAATCAACTAAATCACCCAATTTTCTGTAGAGCTCTGTTGAGTAAGACTGCATTTTCATCATTGTCCAAGAGCCAACAAAATTTGGACAATTACCTGCAGCATGCCATGTTGAACCAGATGTTAGTTCATTTTTTTCTAATAAAACAACATCCTTCCACCCGTGTAATGTTAGATGATAGAGAACGGAGCATCCTACCGCTCCTCCTCCTATAACAACAACTCTAGCATGCGATGGTAGGGTATTAATTTCTTCATTATCTTTATTCTGATTGTTTTCATTATTCATTTAAATCTATATCCATTTCAAAACTTTTTATTATTCCATATTGACTATTTTATTGTTTTTTCAAAGCATGAAATTAAATTTTTTTAATATTTTTTTAATTTATATAACTATATTTGAAATCAGGTAAATTTTCTGCCATATTTAATTATGAGAGTTTTTTATGATTCCCTATATTGGAGAAATATATAATGGATACAGTTAGTTTTATTAGAATGGATGAGGGGACACCAGAAGACTATGAATTTCTTCATAAAGGAGAAGTTGCTTTTACTAAGTTGTTGCCCGATAGAATTATGAAAGCATTGAAGGATTTAGATAATACTCTGTCAGGTTATAAAATAAGTAGATTTCAACATTCTTTGCAATCTGCAACTCGAGCAGAAGAAGACGGAGCAGATATTGAGCTTATTATGGCAGCTTTAATCCATGATTTAGGAGATGATCTAGCTCCAGCAAATCATTCTCAACTTGCTGCTACTATAATCAGACCGTATGTTAGAGAAGAAGTTACATGGGTTGTTTCTATGCATGGTCTAATGCAAATGTATTATTTTGGTCCGAAGGATTATAGCGGTAAAGAAATAGGTATCAACAAAGAGCTTCGTGAAAATTATAGAAATCATAAATGGTTTGAAACCTGTGATAAATTCTGCAGAGATTGGGATCAAATGTCATTTGACCCTGATTATCCTACAAAATCACTCGACTATTTTAAACCTATGATCCAAGAGCTCTTTTCTAGAGAACCGTTCGATCCAAAATATGTTGAAGGACCTGAGTTTTCCTAACTAAATTTATTTTAACCCAATGTTGGCATTGTAAACTGAGGATCTGCTCTCTGACCTTTTGGCCATCTCACGGTAGTTGTTTTTAGACGAGTGTAAAATCGGATGCCTTCCATTCCATGCATATGATGATCACCAAACAAAGATGATTTCCAACCTCCAAAACTATGGAATGCCATTGGGACAGGTATAGGAACATTTATCCCAACCATACCTACTTCAATCTCGTTTGAAAAACCTCTTGCTACATCACCATCACGAGTAAAAACAGCAACGCCATTTGCGTATTCATGACCATGAATAATATCTACAGCTGCTCTGTAATCTTGAGCTCTTACTACCGAAAGAACAGGTCCAAATATTTCATTTTTATATATGGACATATCGGGAGTAACATTATCAAACAGAGAGCCTCCTATGAAATATCCGTTTTCATAGCCTTGCATTTCAGATTTTCGGTCTCTTCCATCAACTACTAATTTTGCGCCTTCTTCGACTCCAGTATTTATAAAACCCGTTACTTTTGCCAGATGCTCACTTGTAATTAATGGTCCCATCTCAGCTTCAGGGTCTACTGAAGGACCAATTTTTAAAGCCTCAATCTTTGGTGTTAACTTCTTAATGAGAGCGTCTGCCACCTTATCCGTAACGGGTACAGCAACCGAAATTGCCATACATCTCTCACCTGCAGAACCGTAAGCAGCCCCCATAACAGCATTTGCTGCCATATCTAAATCTGCATCAGGCATGATTACCATATGATTTTTTGCTCCACCGAGAGCTTGAACTCTCTTGCCGGTAGAAGTTCCAGTGGTATAAATATATCTTGCTATAGGCGTAGAACCCACAAAGCTTATTGATTTAACATCTGGGTGATTCAGCAATCCATCGACCGCTACTTTATCTCCTTGTATTACATTAAAGACCCCATCAGGAAGCCCTGCCTCAGTCAGCCAATCTGCAATAAGTAAGGAAGCGGAAGGGTCTCTTTCTGATGGTTTTAGAATAAATGAATTACCGCAAACTAAGGCAATAGGGAACATCCACATTGGAACCATGGCTGGGAAATTAAAGGGTGTAATGCCGGCAACAACTCCTAGGGGTTGTCTTACGTTAAAACTATCAACTTCGGAGCCCACATTTTCCGTATAATCACCTTTTAAAAGATGAGGTGCACCAACGGCAAATTCTACAACTTCAAGTCCTCTAGTTACTTCACCAAGAGCATCTTCATGTGTTTTACCATGTTCTGAACTTATGCATCGTGCTAGCTCTTCACGTCTTTCATCGATAATATACTTAAATTTATCTAAAACACGCGCCCTACGAAGTGGCGGCTGGTTACCCCAATCCTTTGCGGCTTCCTTAGATGAAGCAACAGCAATATTAACTTCATCTTCACTTGCCAGACAGACACTTTTTTCAGAAGTGCCCGTTGCAGGATTGAAGACAGGTTTTGTATTCCCTGAAGTTCCTTCAATTTTTTTACCATTTATATAATGTCCAATATTACCCATAATAGTAACCTCAAATTAGATAAGTTTTAAAACTTTTATTTATTAATTGCAGCTAAAAGTTAATAATTTATTTTAATAGTATATTATTTTGATACGATTTTTATAATGAATATGAATATAGTTCAAGTTGAGTGTTGATTTTTTTCAATAATGTGATCAAAAATATTAATAATATTTTATAATAAGACCTATCAAAGAGGATAATAATGCTAACACCCATTGTAAAAGCATTTCATGATAATGCATCTGGAACAATAAGTTATATAGTTCAAGACCCTTCAAATAAAAGCTGTGCAGTTATAGACGCAGTTCTTGATTTTGATTTATCATCAGGTAGAACCTCAACAGAAAATGCTGATAAAATCATAGAATTTTTAAAAAAAGAAAAATTAAATCTTGAATGGATTATAGAAACACATGTTCATGCGGATCATTTATCAGCTGCTCCTTATATTCAAGAAGAAGTTGGCGGTAAAATAGGGATAGGTGAAGAGATACAGATGGTTCAGGATACATTTGGCAAAATCTTTAATGAAGGAACTCAATTTCAACGTGATGGCAGTCAATTTGATCGTCTTTTTAAAGATGGGGACACATATAAAATTGGAACTCTCAACGCTAAGACCATTCACACTCCTGGTCATACTCCAGCATGCATGGTCCATGTGATAGAGGATTCAGCCTTTGTTGGGGATACTTTGTTTATGCCAGATGGAGGTACCGCTAGGGCTGATTTCCCTGGAGGATGTGCAAGAACATTATTTCGCTCTATTAAGAAAGTTTTAGAACTCCCCGAAGCAACGAAACTTTTTATTTGTCACGATTATGGCCCCGGTGGAAGAGAAGTAGCTTGGCAAACAACCGTATTAGAACAAAGAGAAAAAAACATTCATGTTAAAGATGGAGTTTCTGAAGATGAGTTTGTTCAGATACGTGAAGCTCGAGATGCTACACTTAATATGCCCAAACTAATTATTCCTGCAACACAGGTTAATATGAGGGCAGGCGAGATGCCCGAAGAAGAAGATAATGGTGTAAATTATATCAAAATACCAGTAAATAAACTTTAAAAGATGTTTTCAATAATAAGAAAATTATTTGTGAAGGAAAAAATGAAGAAACTTAATGATGACTTGTATGTAGGCAATCAAATAGGAGTAGAGGATATTCCTGAACTAACTAAAATGGGTTTTAAAACAATAGTATGTAACAGGCCAGATAAAGAAGGTCCTGATCAGACTGATTTTGAAGAATTGAAAAGTTCAGATAATTCAGATGGATTAGATATGCACTTTATACCATTCTACCCTGGACAGTTAACTATAGAAGATGTTGAGAATTTTTCTTTAGTTTTAAAGAATTCTCCAAAACCTATTTTCGCCTTTTGTTTGTCTGGTGGACGCTCTATCCAAATAGCAAAGGCAGCGTATCAATTATTAGAAGAAAATAACAAATAATATATTTAATATATATTTAATAAATTTATAGCAAAGTAATTTTAAGGATAAACAATCATTTTCGTGAAAGAGTAAAAAGTGATGAAACCTAAAATTGGTATTTCAGTTAGAAGCTTAAATCAAGATGGGAGTGATATAGAAGATAGAATTGCTGAGGTGAATCTCTACAATCCAGATAATTTGGAATTAATGTGTTTTGCTCAAGATCTTTTAATTAAAGGCGATCTTATTCCTGAAAGAGTTAGTAATATTGCTAAAGCTCTTACCACCTATAAAGGAGATGTTACTATGCATGGACCTTTAACAATAAATTTCTTAGATCATAAAGATAATTTGGATCTCTATATGGAAATGGCTTTATCTTACATAAATCTGGGCAAAGCTCTTGAGGTAGAAGGTATTATCTTTCATACAGGATTTTGCGAAACTGAAAATAGCAGTAATTTAAGTCAAAGATATTCGAAACAGAGAGATTTTTATAAAACTCTAGCGGATAAATCAGGGTTGTCTGAAATTAAAATTTATATAGAAAATATTTTCCCGTTCTTTAAAGGAGCTCACACTGCATTGCCCATTAAGTTAACCGAAGAAATTGAAAAAATTAACCATCCATTTGTCCATGGATGTTTTGATGTTAGTCATGGGTATATAGCTTGCAAAGCGTACAAAGAGAATTTTATGCCTCATGCATTAGAATTTGGTAAATCTTCAAAACACTGGCATGTCCATGATAGTTTTGGCGTTCCAGATATAAATGTTAAACCATTTACACCATCCGAAGCATTGGCATTAGGTATTGGTGATTTGCATCTTCCTGTTGGAGATGGAGATATTCCGTGGAGTGAAATTATTAAAAGTATTAAACCTAATAATCAAACTACTTTTAATATTGAGCTTAATCCTAGTTACTGGGATCAATTAGGTAGATGCGTAGAAGCCACGCAAGATTTAGTTAATGAAGCAGAACAATACTTAACTGGAAAGAGTGATGTTTAAGTTTAGGAATTTATCAACTAGAAACTTCAATGATATTTTTTCAGGGCTTTTTTTCCTTATACCAGGTGTTGGTTTATTAATTGGTTTTGGTATTGTCCCAATTTGTCTGGCTTTATATATGTCGTTGTTTAGATGGCGTCCTGTTCAAGGAAGATTTGTTGGGTTTGCTAATTATGAAAAAGCCATTGGAGATCTTACATGTGGAATAATATTTATTCTTGGTATTCTTGGAATAATTATAGCTCTATGGATGATTTTTAAAAATTGGAAACATCTTCCAACAAATAAAGTTTATGTATTATTATCAACTTTATTGTCTGTAATAGTCCTAGCTTCAATTTGGAGAGGACTTCAACTAAGCTATTTTGTAGAAGCTTTCCAACTCAATTTAGATTGGGCTCTAGATTTAAAGTCTGAGATGTTTTTGGATCGCAGAGGAGATGTAGATCAACAATTAAGCCTTATTATGGGTCATGCAAAAGCTTTGTATGGATCTGCATTAATGATTTTTTTTGCATTAATACTTTTATTAGGGGGTATAACTTACAAAGTTAAGCGTAATATTTTTTGGCGAATTTTAGGGTTTATAATTTTATATGCTGTTATCCAGATAATTTCAGTTAATTGGACAAAGATGATAGCAACTGGAGATGAGGATTTTTTAAACTCTCTTATAAATACTGTTTTTTACTCTATAGGAACAGTTACTATACAAGTAAGTCTTGGTTTGCTTATTGCCTTTTCTTTATACAAAAGATTAAAAGGGTTTTCAGCATTTCGGTTCGTGATATTTTTACCATACGTAACTCCTATAGTTGCAATGGCGTCAGTTTTCTCGCTTATTTTTGGAGCAAGAGAATCTTCTTTAAGCAACCAGGTTTTATCCAAATTTGGTATGGATCCTCTTCGGTGGATTTCAGATACAACACCTATCACAGAATATATATTTGGCATTGAATTAAGTGGTTTAATTGCTGGACCTTCTCTTGGTATGATTACAGCGATAATATTTGGTATTTGGTCATATACGGGATACAATGCTGTTATTCTTTTAGCAGGCTTAACAGCTATACCCAATGATCTTTATGAGGCTGCAGACCTTGAAGGAGCTACAGCATGGCAAACGTTTAGATATATTACTATGCCGTTGCTTACTCCGGTGATTTTCTTTCTTGTGATAACGGGCTTAATCGGAACATTTCAGGCTTTTACTCATATATATGTGATGTTGGGGAATACAGTTAATGAGACACTTCATACAGGATCAATCGAAATTTGGAGTCAAATACAATTAGGAAAATTTGGTTATTCATCATCTTTAGCAATTATTTTATTTGTTTTGATTATGCTTTTAACAATTTCTCAATTTACTCTTTTTAATCACAAACAAAGTTATGGTGATTAATGATGACTTCATTTAAATTTCTTGAATTTCCATTTGGAAGATATTCAACATTAATTATAGTTGCTGTGCTATCTTTGCTTCCATTTTTCTATATGATCTCTGTTTCATTTATGTCTCTTGGAGAGGCAATTAACACCCAGATTATCCTCCCATCAGAAATTAGGGTAGGTAATTATAGCCTAGCTTGGGACCAGGCTAAATTTTCAAATTATTTTATGAACTCAGTTATAATTACTGTATGCACTGTATTTGGCCAATTGATTATTTGTTCATTAGCAGGATATGCTTTTGCAGTAATAAATATAAGCGGTCGTCAACTAGTATTTATTCTCGTTTTAGTTACACTTATGGTTCCCGAAGCCGTTTTAATTTCACCGTTGTATCAAATAATCCTCGGAAGAATAATACCTATAGAATTTATGAACATAATAACTTTAGCTATGATTTCACTAGTTTTATTTATATGGATTTATACAGTCTGTGTTTTAGTAAACTCAAAATTAAAACATGAAATCAACTTATCGAGACTTATAACTTCAATAATATGTATTATGTCTGTAATAATTTTTGTATTAGTTTTCTTCTCAGAAACTTCACGCCAACTTGTTTTAAAAGAATTCAATAGTAAAACTTGGCTCAACACCTACACTGTAATGATCGTACCGTTTCTGGGAAACGCTTATTCAATATTTCTTTTTCGTCAGTTCTTTAAACAAATGCCAGAGGAACTTTGGCAAGCAGCTAGGTTAGATGGTGCATCCCATTTTCAATATTTTACAAGAGTTGCCATACCATTAAATCTTCCAGCTTTTTCTATTATAGGTATGCTTTCATTTATTTGGTCTTGGAATTCATTTATGTGGCCCCGTTTAACTCAACTGGATGAGAGAGGTCATTTTACTTTACCTGTTGGCTTAGACTCTTTTAACAGAGATCAAGGTACAGAACTGCAATTACTTATGGCGGGTGCTATGATCACAGTTATACCCGTTTTGATTGTTTATATTTTTGGCTCCAGACTCTTTATTAGCTCAGCATCAAGAGTAGGTATAAAGTAAAAATTAAATTTACCAGATTAAAGTCTAATTTAAAAAAATGTTATAATTTTTTTATAATTTCTTTATTAATTTTTAAAATTTCATAAGCTTGTAATATAATTTGAATTATATGCTTACTCATAAAACTAAATTATCACGAACGCTTAGAAAACTAGGAGAAATACAATGAAAAAACTAATATTAGCTACATTTTTAGTTTTTGGTTTTATCGCTACAGCTTTAGCCGAATCGTATGAAAGTGTAGACCCTACAGGTGCGGAAGCAACTGTTTGGTACAGAGTCAATAGAGATAGCCAAGTGGCCTTTATGGATAAAATGACTGAAGAATTTAACAAGTCCAATTCTTATGGGATTACTATTAAAGCAGTCAGTGCAGGACACTACGGAGAAATCAACACTAAGTTTGTTAATCTAATAGGCACGGATGAATTACCTGATATGTCAATTGGTTATCAAAACCAATTAGCTAATTGGAACATGCCTGGAGCAGATAGTTTGATGGACATGAATGATTTAGTAAACTCACCTAAATGGGCTTTGCCGGCTGAAGTTATGAGTGATATCCCTGCGGGTTTTCTTGGGCAAGATATAGCGGCAGATTTTGGAGGTCAAAGATTAGGTTTTCCACTCAGAAGATCAATGGAAGTTTTATACGCAAATATGGATTGGCTAAAAGAACTGGGCTATTCTGAAATTCCTAAATCACCAAGTGAATTCAAAAAAGCCGCCTGTAAAGCTTCAAAACAACCCTTTTCAAAAGCAGTTGATACTTCGGCTTCACCTATGGGTTGGTCCTTTGGAACAGATGCTTCGCGATTGGGTTCTGTAATCTTAGCTATGGGCGGTGATACGATGAATAAACACACCAATACTTATTCTTTGGATTCGAAGGAAGCAATGGCTGCGGCAACTCTTATTTCTGAAATGGCAGCTGAAGGTTGTCTTGCTGCTGCCACTGAAAAATATGGTGAGCAGACAGATTTTGGAAACGGAAGAGTTTTATTTACAACAGGTTCATCTTCAGGTTTGCCTTATTATGGTAAGGCTATATCCAAGGGTGCGGATTTTAACTGGTCAATCTATTCAGTCCCACATGCAACTACAAAGCCAAGGGCCAATCTATATGGACCATCTTTTGGAATCACTAAAAAAGATGATAAAAGAAAGCAAGTTGCAGTTTGGCTATGGCTTCAAAACTTTCTTAAAAATGAAAACCTTGCTGAGTTTGTAACATTGACTAACTATACTCCTGTTAGGTTATCAACATTAGATTTATTGGGTGATTATCGTGCAAAAAATCCTCAGTTTGACATTGTAAGAGATTTGATGCCAACAGCAGGTTCAGAAACACCTCCAGCTGCTTCATATGAAGAAGTTCGTGGTATGATGAAAGATGCTGTTGCTGATTTGCTTAGTGGTAAAGATCCAAAATCCGTGATGCAAGATTTAAATGATCAAGCAAATGAGGTGCAAAGAGAAATTATAGCGGAAATTAACGGCTAACTTCTTTTAAATAATTAAATGCGGACAACTGCTCTTCAGATTGTCCGCATTTTAATGACTTCCAGTTGGTTTCACCTCGTATCCTTTTTCTTCAACTTCTGTATCAATAATATCAGATGGAAAGCCTGGCGCTAAAACTGAAATGCCAGTTGCATCTTCTAATCGCATTATGATGTTCGGTGACCATTCCCTAGGGCCATATTTTTCTTGTCCGTCTTCAAATATTTTGTTGATTAGAGGCGATATCTCTAAGGGGATATTATTTTTCTTAGCAATTGCATCGAAGAGACCGATATCTTTTAAAACAAGATCCATAGTAAAGTTAATATCACGGGAGCCATTTAATATAACTTGTCCTTCGGTTTCATGAACAAATGAATTGCCTGAAGAAATTTTAAAAGCCTCAAATGTAGTGTTTAAGTTTAGACCTGCAGCTTTACATGTTATGAGAGCCTCACAAATTGATATTAGATTTGTCGTTGCTAGATAATTAGTAGCAACTTTTAATATTGAAGCCGAGCCAACGTCCCCAGTATGGAGTATTCGCCGGCCTAAAGTTTTAAGAACAGGTAACGCTTTCTCAAAAGTTTTGCGATCACAGCCTGCAAATATCGAAATATTGCCAGTTGCTGCTCTGTGACATCCACCCGATACCGGACAATCAATAGGCTCCGCTCCCTTACTTTTTACCAGCTCTGAGACACGTTTTACTTCATCCGCATCGGTTGTTGACATTTCAGCCCAAATTTTTCCTTCTGATAAACCAGCTAAAATTCCATTCTCTTCTTCCATAACTTTTGAACATGCCTCAGGTGAAGGAAGACAGGTAATAATCATATCGCATGATAAGGCCATCTGTTTTGGATTTTTACCCCATTGAGCGCCTTTTTTAATAAAATCATGAGATAACTCTTTATTTAGGTCTAGAACTGTAAGTTCATAACCCTTTCTTAATAAGTTTCTAGATAATTTTCCTCCAACATTACCTAAGCCAATAAAACCAATTTTCATGTTGAGTTCTCCGATAAAAGTTAAAGCTATAAGTATCCTATAAATTAATTTTTAAGATTTAAAATTTATTTAAAGTTAAACTGAGGTTTATATGGCATTGTGAGTTTAAAAATTTTGATTTTAGAGCTTAAATTATCAAAAATCACTTTGGACTATTGTCGTTCACTGACTTAAGCACAATCTCTTCGGTTTCTTTGTCAATATCACTATCAATATATTCAACATGCAAGACTGTAGCATTTAATTTTTTTTCAATTAATTGTGTGATGAGTTCTTCTGGAATATCATTTTTTTCACAGTCAATATCAACGGCCAAAAGTATAGCAATACTTGAATTATAATTAGTATCAAGTTTCTTTTTCTTAAATGGAAGAATAACGCAATTATTTTTTGCTATTTCATCAGTCTTCATTTATTTCTCCAAAATTTTGAATATATTTATCTTATTCATTAATTATTAAATTATTACTACATTTAGTGCAAACAAAAAAACACACACAACTTATAGTATTAAATTATGTGTATTTAGAATTTATTTTTAATTTTAAAAAATATAGAAAATTAATTTAATTTGTGGGATTGATCCCACAGTTAAAATATGTTTTAATAAAAGTATGCGCCGATTTGAAATCAGCTTGCGGGCGCTTATAAAAGTACAGCTAAAAGAAAGGGTTCTGTCCAGTCTTAGGCTGTACAGAATTTTTTTTGGCTTAACTCACCTAAACGAGTTGGGAATTTATACTGCAAATTGTGCCCCAGAACATAATGTTCAAAGCACTAAATCGGAGATTTAACCATGACAGAAAATATACTTAACGATATCAAATCCATTGTTGGAACAATAATCGCTGATGGAGCAACTGGAACAAATTATTTCTCAAAAGGTCTTGAAACGGGTGATCCACCAGAGCTATGGAATATTTTAAAACCAGAATATGTATCAAGCCTGCACAAGGAGTTTATTGAAGCTGGATCTAATATTATTCTAACAAATTCCTTTGGAGGAACTTCGTGTCGATTAAAACTTCATAATGAAGAAAAAAATGTTTATTCTATAAACAAAAAGGCAGCACAAATAGCAAAAGATGCGGCACTTAAGTTTAGAACAGATCAACACTGTGAAATCTTAGTTGCGGGTTCCGTTGGTCCTACTGGTGAACTTTTTGAGCCTCTTGGCGAATTAACAATTCAAAAAGGCACAGAGATTTTTTATGAACAAGCAAAAGCTTTGAAGGATGGTGGAGCAGATCTGCTATGGATTGAAACTTTATCCTCTTTAGATGAGGTTGACGCTGCTCTTAACGGAGCTGAAAAAGCAGGCATAAATTCAGCAATAACCATGTCTTTCGACACAGCTAAAAGATCAATGATGGGTGTAACACCCCAAGATTTTGTAAATCATGTGTGTGGAAGGAGTTATAAACCTATTGCCATAGGTGCTAACTGTGGCGTAGGTCCCGCTGAACTAATCGTCTCTCTAAAAGAATTAAAATCGGCTCTTCCTGAGGATATTCTTCTTATCGCAAAAGGAAATTGTGGAATACCTGAATTTTTTAATGATGAAATAATCTATAAAGGCACCACTCAGCTAATGGCTAAATACGCAATACTTTCAAGAGATGCTGGTGCTGACATAATTGGAGGTTGCTGTGGAACAACTTCAGAACATATTAAAGCAATCAGAGATGCAGTCGATACTGAAAATGCGTTATTTGCGTGGCCAAGTATTCCTTTTCATAAGAATACAAAAGTAAGTTTTAACAGAATTAAAGATGAATTGGGTATTCCATGGAAAAACTTAGATGATCAAAATGAAAATTTAGGAAGAGTTAAAAGGAAAAGAAGATTGAAAAGATGATTTAAAATTTAGTACAAGTTTTGTCTGGATTTTATTTTCTAATACATGTAAAAAATAAAAAAATTTTAGAATAATCAGTTTATTTTTTGCAAATTAGAGGAGAAGATATGGATCCGACTACTTATAAATTTGATACAGTGAGTCTTCATGGAGGGCATCAACCAGATAAAAATTACGGTTCACGCGCCGTACCAATTTATCAAACTACATCTTATGTATTCAATGATACAGATCATGCTGCTGCGCTGTTTAATTTAGAACAGGGCGGTCATATTTATAGTAGAATATCCAATCCTACGGTCGGTGTTTTAGAAGAGAGAGTGTGTGCTTTAGAAGGCGGAACGGCGGCCATAGCAACAGCTTCAGGGCAAAGTGCTGTTTTTTTGGCAATTATGACTTTAGTAAATTCAGGTGACCATATTATTGCCTCGTCACAATTATACGGTGGAACGGTCAATTTATTAAGGTTAACACTGCCCCGTTTTGGTATTACGACGACATTTGTAAAACCAGGTGATACAGAAGGCTTCAAAAAAGCAATTCAACCAAATACAAAAATGATTTTTGGTGAGATAATTGGAAATCCAGGCTTAGAAATTATGGATGTCCCAAAAGTTGCAGATATTGCACATAGTGCAGGTATTCCTCTAATGGTTGATTGTACTTTCAATACGCCTTATTTATGCAGAGCACTTGATTTTGGAGCTGACATTGTAGTTCATTC
>MDSV01202975.1_pt1 | contig 16162 bp, 18 predicted proteins | sample 810851 | NCBI WGS metagenome assembly MDSV01 (sample SAMN05326640, study PRJNA326480) | marine metagenome | isolation source: seawater | place: Atlantic Ocean: North East | collected 2012 | reverse complement strand
CCATAACACTCATAATCATCTCTTAGTTAAGGGAGACATTGTAGGAGATATAAACTATCATTTAAAGTCTAAGAGTCTAATTGGAGACCACGTTAAGCACTTACCTTATGAAAAGAGTGCAAGTATGTATGTCTCTAAGTTTGTATGTGATGATAAGATAGATTATGGATTTGTTAAGAAATAATTATTAGATTTGAGCCTAACTTAAAAATTAAATATTATGAAAAAGATATTATTTGTATTTATATTAATTACTAGCGTTGTGTATGCACAAGAGTATACTGTTACTCCAGACGGATTAAGAGATAATTCTAATGCTGATAAAACGTATGTTGTAATTAATACCCCTGGCAAGACAGCTGGACAAAACTACAACAATGCAATTAAATATATTAATAAAACTTATAAAAGCCCAAAAGATGTAATTAAGGGAGATGTGGAAGGCGAATATATAAGTTTTAATACTCACGTATCTGACTTTTTATTTGTAAAAAATTCTGGAGTGAAAGTTGTGATTGATGCTAATTATACAATTGAATTATCATTTAAAGATGAGAGAGTAAAATTTGAGGTTATTAATTTAGATATGTATAATCCTGAAGTTAACAGTAAAGTTCTGTTTCAAGGAAGTGTTTGGTCAGGCTTCCCAATTTATAAGAAAAAGAAGAATAAATTAATTCGACCTGAAACTAAAACGGATATAGAAGTTTATTTTAACAATACTATAAATAATATTAAGGGTTTCTTACTTGAAGAAATTAAAGTTACTGATGACGATTGGTAAGCGAATTTAAAACAATAGAATAACAATGAATATAATTAAAAAATATACAGGCTTAATAGGCTTCATTATAGCTTTACCATTGATTTTTTTTGCAGCATATTATAAGTACTATTATAACAATGAATATGAACTACTTGGTTATTTAGCAATATTTTTATGGATAACAACAATGACTCTTCAGTATGAGTTAAATAAGGTAAAACCAACAAAATGGTTTATTTCTCTCGTTATTGGCACATTTTTTATTTCTGTATTCTGGGTTTTGTTTAAATAAAAGATTAACAATGAAAAAAAATGATATAAAATCAGAGAAATTAAATACAATTAGTATGATAATTGATATAAATTTTGATGATTTTGCAAATTATATAAGCGATGATAAAAAATTTAAAAATTTATTTAATACGTCCAATAAAATTTTGAAATATTTGTTTAATATAAAACCATTAAAGCAAACAATAATTAACCAAAATGAAATATCAATTGATATCCAAGTTCATGAAGGACACGGTGGGTGGATAGAATATATCATATTATTTTCAAAGTCTTTTGACAACAAAATTATTATAAAACCAAGTCGTCCTTTATTCAACTTAAAATTATATTCATATATATATTATCCAATGTTAATGGTGATAAAAAAAAGAATAATAAAAAATTTAAACCAAACTAAATAGCGACTTTAAAACAATAGATTAACAATAAAAAACCATTATGAAAAAACTACTTTATACATTATTATCAATATCAATTATATTCTCATCCTGTGAGAAAGAAGAAGACAATAATAATAATTCAAATAACAACAATAATAATATCACAAACTTATCAATTGGGGATTATCATCAAGGAGGTGTAATTTTCTATTTAGATGGTAGTGGAGGTGGATTAATTTGTGATATTGCAGATGTTGCTTCTCCATTAAATCAGGTTGGATGGGGTTGCGTTACTGACTCATTACCAGGAGCAGAATCAACTATTATAGGTGGGGGATTTTCTAATACTACAGATATTATAAATGGATGCAATGAAGTAGGTTATGCGGCAGAAATATGTTATAATCTTACAAAAGCAGGGTATTCTGATTGGTATTTACCATCAAAAGATGAACTTAATGAAATGTTTATTAATAAAACTATAATTAACACAACATCAATCTCTAATGGAGGTTCTGCTCTTAATATTAGTGATGATAAAGATGAATATTGGAGTTCAACACAAGGGCAACAAGAAGAAAATGGCGGTTATGGCTTTATACAAAGATTTGGAGATGGCCAACAAAAGACAAGATGGAAATCTAATCTTGCTTGTGTTAGAGCAATTAGAACCTTTTAATACAATAGATTAACAATGAAAAAACTACTACTTATATTACTATATGTTCCTTTAGTTTTTGAGGGGCAGAATAATATATTAGATAGTTTGCAAATAACATATCCAGATCAGGTAAAAGAGATTATTTTATCAGAAAAGTTGGCGATGAAAGATGTGCCTAACCCAATTATTTCTTTGTATAAAGGCTCAGAATTTGGTGATTATTTTTATTTCTTATTTAGTAGTGGTGGTAAAATTTTTGATTTTGGTAATGGGACTAATAATCTTGGAAATATTCCTTTTACTGAATATGATATTGAACTTAAATCTGAACTTATTGGTAAAAAATTTATAATTCATTGGGAATGGATTAAAAAAAGTTTTAACTGTTGTGAAGGACGTATGAACCTCTACATAGGAGATTTTCCTAGTATTGTAAAAATAGATTTCTATGAATATCCTGGCACAGATTCATGTGATATATCAATTGACAATAAAAGTATTATATATGATTATTATAATTATAAGGTAATTGTTCAAAACAACATTGATAATGTAGGAGAAAAAATACAAGTTTATAATCATCAAGATTTTCAAATTTTAAATCTTGGATTAGGTATGTCTTATTATTTTCTTGGAATTGTTGGTGATTTTTTAATATTAGATTCAGGAACTGGTTCTGTTAGAGGTGTACATGTTGTAGATTTAGTTAATGGTAAAGAAATTTTTAGTGGGACGAATTATGGTCCTGATTTAGAGATTTTAGATGATAAGCTTATATTTTATGATAAGGTTGAATTTGTCAAAGAAAAAGATAAGCCTGAGTGTCCACAACATTTAATCGATATTGGTTTTGAATTTCTAGGATATTCTGAGAAATTAATTTATGATCTTACTAAGAAAGAAATGTTTAGAACCGATATATATAAATGTCAATACTTTGAATAGGAATACTAATAATTAAAATTAAATAACAATAGATTAACAATTAAAAAACTACTACTTATATTACTTTGCTTACCTATCTATGATTGGTTTCGAGCAATTAACTACTCGTGGTGAAGAACCTAACTATACAGTTAACAAATTCAGTAATTATAAATAACTGACAAGATTTTAATAGTTGAAATAAATTATATTTGTCAAATGGAAATATTAGTTACAGGCGGATTAGGTTTTGTAGGTTCTACATTAGTAGACACATTAGTTAAATCAAACTATTCTGTAACTGTGATTGATAACCTATCTTCTACTTCAAGTTCAATTTCATATAAAAATAAATTAGTAACATATATTATTGATGATATTCGAAACATTAAACAATTAAAATTTAAAAATTCCTTTGATATCATATATCATTTAGCAGGTCTTGCAAGAATACAACCTAGTTTTAATGACCCATTATCATATATAGATATTAATGTTAATGGAACAGCTATTATTTGCGAAATAGCAAGAGAGCATAATGCTAAACTAATATATTCAAGTTCTAGTTCTATTAATAATGGTGAGTACCAAACTCCATATACATTTTCAAAATGGGGAGGAGAAGAGGTTTTAAAAACTTGGAAGGAGTGCTATAATATTAATGCATCCATATGCAGATTCTATAATGTATATGGTCCAAGAGAACCTAAAAATGGAGATTATGCCACTGTAATTAGAAAGTTTATAAGACAATTTACAAATAAAGAACCTCTTACTATTGTTGGAGACGGTGAACAACGAAGAGACTTTACTCATGTAAATGATATTGTTGACGGTTTAATTAAAGTTGCAAGTCATAATAGTGGTAAGTTATTTCATTTAGGAAGAGGTGTGAATTATTCCATCAATGAATTAGCAAGAATGTTTAATTATAATAATATTATTTATGTTCCTTTAAGAAAAGGTGAGGGAATAGTTACTCTTGCTAATTATCAAAAAACTTTCTCAGAATTAGGCTGGAAAGCTAAATACAACCTACAAGATTATATCAAAACAATTATAAATGAAGATAAATAAATTATCAATTATTATTCCAGCGTTTAATGAAGCAGATACTATTCATTTAATTCTTAATAAAATTCTTAGTGTAACATTAACCAATAATATAAAAAAAGAAATCATAATTGTAGATGATGCTTCTACAGATAAAACTGAAGATAAGATTATAAAATATATTGAAGATAATCCAAAACAGAATATAAAATATTTTTTTCATAAAGAAAATAAAGGAAAGGGTGCCGCTTTAAAAACAGGTATTAGTAAAGCAAGTGGAGAATTATTAATAATTCAGGATGCTGATCTTGAATATGACCCAACTGAATATAACTTATTATTACAGCCAGTAATTGATGGATTTGCAGATGTAGTATATGGTTCAAGATTTATGGGTAGTAAACCACACAGGATTCTATTCTTTTGGCATACAATTGGTAATAAATTTCTAACATTTCTTTCAAATATGTTTACAAATTTAAATCTAACCGATATGGAAACTTGCTATAAATTATTTAAAACAAATATGGTGCAGGAAATAAAACTAAAAGAAAATAGGTTTGGATTTGAACCTGAGATTACGGCAAAAATATCTAGAATCCCAAAAATAAGAATTTATGAAGTTGGTATTTCCTATTATGGAAGAACATTTGAAGAAGGAAAGAAAATAGGCTGGAAGGATGGTGTAAGAGCAATATACTGTATAATAAAATATGGGCTGTTAAAATCAAAATAGAAACATCATAAAAATTACAGTTTTATGAATAAAGATGATTTTTCTTATAAAGAAATAGATAAATCAGGTGAAGAAACCTTAAATGTCATTGCATCTGCAAATAATTTTAATAAATGGATGTTTCAAACTATTAAGCCATTTTGTAAAGGACATATTCTAGAAATAGGAAGTGGATTAGGAAATATATCTAATTTTTTTATCCAAAATAAATATTGTATTTTTTTATCTGACATAAGAAATAACTATTGTACTCATTTAGAACAAAAATTTCAAAATAATGAAAATCTTTTAGGAATAGATAAGATTAATTTAGTTGATAAAGATTTTGATGAAGTAAATAAAAAACTTATTAATAAATTTGATACTGTTTTTGCATTAAATGTTATTGAACATATTGAAGATGATAATTTAGCAATTATTAATTGTAAAAAACTTTTAAAAGAGAATGGAAATTTAATAATTTTAGTTCCAGCATATCAAATACTATACAATCACTTTGACAAAGAACTCTTTCATTTTAGAAGATATCAAAAGACAGAATTAACTCAGATTTTTAAAAAAAATAAATTTACTATAGTAAAATCATTCTATTTTAATGCCTTGGCTATTATTGGATGGTTTGTTTCTGGTAAGCTAGCTAAGAATAAAATAATTCCATCTTCACAAATGGGTTTTTATAACAAAATTGTATTTTTCGCCAAAATAATAGATTTGATTTTATTTAATAAAATTGGTTTATCTACTGTAGTAGTAGGAAAAAAAATAAAATAGCTAAGTAAATATATGTTGAAATTATTTAAATACACATATAAGAACTGGTTTCAGCTATTTCTTTTATTTTTTATATTGTTTGGAGTTTCAGTTGCATTTCTTGATCTAATTCAGAACAAGAGTTTATGGCTTGATGAAGCATGCTTGGCCTTGAATATTGTTTCTAAATCATACATAGATTTATTAAAACCATTAGATTATGGACAAGTTTCTCCTATAGGGTTTTTATTTATTGAGAAGTTTTTATTTGATATTTTTGGTTTTGGAGAATGGGTTTTACGTTTGTTTCCTTTTGTTTGCTTTTTTACATCTATATATATTTTTTTCAATTTAAATCTTAAATTATTTAGTTCTATTAAGATCTCATTAATTGCTTGTGTATTCTTTAGTCTAAATTTTACATTAATAAATTATGCATCTGAAGTAAAACAATATTCAGTTGATGTTTTATTTTCTATATTGATAATACTTTCCTCTTTAAATATTAAAAATACTAAGTCTGTATCTGCTTTTATTCTTCATACCTTTTTAGGTGTAGTTGCAATTTGGTTTTCTAATATTGCTGTTATTGTTTTATTATCTTGCGGTATATATGATATTTATTATGGTATTTTTAGTAGTAATAAAAAGTCATATAATATACTTTTCCCTATTTTTTTATGGATAACATCATTTATTTTTTATTACATTTTTTTTATTAGTGATCATCCTCACACTAGTAATATGACAAGTTATTGGACTGCACATTTTATGCCAAATAAAATTTTTTCAAATGAGTTTAACATATTTGTTTATAAAAAAACTAAAATGATATTTTCAAGTCTTTTAAATTTTAAAGAAAAATGGATTATTGGTTTTATATTATATGTTTTAGGCATTTTATTATTGTTAAAGGAAAAAAAGATAAAATATTTATATCTTATTTGTTTTCCGATTATAATTCATTTAATTCTTTCATTATTTCATTTATATCCTTTTTATGAAAGATTTATTTTATATTTAATACCATTAATAATTATCCCTGTAAGCTATTCATTTAAATTAGTTTTAAGCTATTTTCATAAATTTAATATCTCAAAGATTATTATTACTTTAATTTTATTAATTTTCACTTATGATTTATTAAATACTCCAAGAATAGATGAAGAAGAAATAAAGAAAAGTCTTTCTTTTATTAATAAATATATTACTAATAATGATCATATTTATGTATATTATAGTTCAAAGCCTGCATTTGAATTTTACAAAAATAACTATCTTAATGTTAATAAAGCTAAAGAGATTCATTTTGGAGGATTTCATAGAGGGAAACCTAAAGGGTATTTAAATGAAATTAAAAATATTAATAATAGTACATGGATATTATTTTCTCATATGTACACTGAAGGGTATCCTGATAGACCACCAGAAACTGAAGAAGACTTTATAATCAATAATCTAGAAAAGAACGATTATAAAATAGTTTATAAAGCTAGATTTAAAGACTCTTCTTGTTACAAAATAGAGTCTACAAAAAAAGATATTCATTAAAGAACATATTTTTATATTAACATGATTTATAAATATTTAAATTATTTTTTTGATGTTCTATTTGGACTGTTTCGAAAAACACCATTTATAATTTTATTATTTCCAATGCTTTTAGCTTTATATATTTTATTATCAAAAGGCTACTTATCATACAATGAAGAAATATTAGTTTCTTCAAATATTGATAAGGTTATTAAAGTACATGAAAATCCTGATTTTTTACAGTATTTTTTAGATGGGTTTATTAGCTACAAAAAACTTGAAAGTAAAATAAATAATCAAGAACCACAAATTGAGATAACTCTATTGTTTGACCCAAATGAATCAGTATCAAAAAAAATTATAATGAATAAAAATGTAGTGTATAATGATTTGCCTAATGAAAAAAAGGTTATTTATTCTTCACCATCAGTGAAAAACACTGTAATTTCTAAATTTGTTAAAATAGATCAAAATACTACTAAGATTTACAGACATCATATTTATGAGTTTAAAAAATATTCAAAAGTATCCTCGTTTTTTTTAACAAAGAAAATTCAACGAAAATCCTTTAAATATTTAAATAAATTGAAGGACTTTGTCGAAAATAACTATGAAATAAATACTGAAAAATAAATGTTGAAGATTGCCTACGATTTACTTTATAAACATGATTTAGAAAAAAATCATAAATTCCCAATGATTAAGTATGAATTGATTCCTGAACAGCTTGTTAAAGAAAAAACTTGTGACTCAAGCTCATTTTTTGTTCCTGATGATATTGATGAAAATGTTATTGTTGAAACTCACGATGTAAATTATTACAATAGACTTTCTAATCTTGAACTTAACAATAAAGAAATACGAGCTATTGGATTTCCTTTGTCAGAAGTGCTTGTTAAAAGAGAAAAAATAATAGTTCAAGGAACAATTGAGTCAGCATTATTTGCTTTAAAGTATGGTGTTGGTATGAATATAGCTGGTGGTACTCATCATGCATTTTCTAATAAAGCTGAAGCTTTTTGTTTGCTAAATGATCAAAGTATTGCAGCAAATTTTTTAATAAACAATAAGTTTTGTAAAAGAATTTTAATTTTAGATTTAGATGTTCATCAAGGAAATGGAACAGCAGAAATTTTTAAAGATGCTATTAATGTTTATACTGTTTCTTTTCATGGAAAGAAGAACTATCCTTTTAGAAAAGAAAAAAGTGATTTTGATTATGCCTTTGATGATGGAGTTGAAGATAAAGAGTATTTAAATGTTATTAGTTATGAAATTCCTAAAATTATAGATTCTTTTCAACCAGATTTTATTTTTTATTTGTCAGGTGTTGATATTATTAAAAATGATAAGCTTGGTAGATTATCTGTTTCAATTGAAGGGTGTAAAGAGAGAGATCGATTTGTTCTTAATTTATGTAAAAAAAATAAAATTCCTGTTCAAGTTAGTATGGGAGGTGGATATTCATACATACTAAATGATATTATAGAGTCACACTGTAATACATTTAGATTAGCTCAAGAAATATTTTTTTAATAAGTTTATACACTTTAATAAACTTAAAATGAAAAAAACATTACTTATTTTTCTTTGTTTAAATTTTTCTTTTGTTTCTTGTTTATATGATACTAAAAAAAGCAAAAGTGATGTTTCTATTAAAGATAACTTATTTAGTTTTAATGTTACATCAAAAGATTCCGATTTAACATCTAATTCAGGAATAGATGTTTCATTAAATGAAATGGCAACAATTAATATTAAGTCTGGAGATGTAGTCCTTTTTAAAAAGGTTTATTTTACTTTTAACAATCAAGTCGATGGAGCTCTAAATTTTTATATAGATGATGGTAATCTAATGTGTAATTCCCCAACTAATTTGTCAGTAATGAATATGCCTCCTAATGGAGAAGGTTTAAAAATTTACAGAGCTGGTGATAACTTTCCAATTCTTGGTATAACATTAGTTAAGATAAGATCTGCAAATTTTGTAATTTCGGATTTTACACAAATTAATTAAATAAAATGAGAAAGAAAAAATTAATAATTTCAATATTGTTTTGTTTTCCAACATTGCTGTTTTGTCAGATAAATCCTATTAATTTTGAACCCTCAGCTTTTGGTTATAATTGGAATTGGACAGTTTTTGAAAATGATAACAATCCTCCTTTAGAAATAGTTAGTAATCCTAGTGTTTCTGGATTAAACACTTCTTCTACAGTAGCTAAATTTACTGCGAAGAAAAATGGTCAACCTTGGGCAGGTTGTGAATCTGAACATGGTTTTGATTTAGGTTCTTTTAGTTTTGATTCATCAAATTGTATTGTGAAAATAATGGTTTTTAAAAATAAGATTAGTGATGTTGGAGTGAAGTTTGTTGACCCTTCATCAGCAGCTCAATCAGAAATAAAATTGTCTAATACATTTATAAATCAGTGGGAGGAGTTAACATTTGACTTCTCATCAAGAATTGGAGTATTTCCAGTTGTTAAAGATCAAATAGTTATTTTTCCAGATTTTGATTTAAATGGAAGGATTGATGATCAAATTATTTTTTTTGATAATATAACATTTAATCCTTATGATGGTTTTACTCCTGTTACTATCTCTTGGGAATGTATTAACAATATTTGTGAAAGTCTAAATAATAATAGCGGAACTTTTAGTGATTCATTAAGCTGTGCAAATTTATGTTTGCAAAATAGCACTCATAGTTTTGAAAATTTTTTTAATGATGACAAGAAAATTATAAAGAAAATTGATTTATTAGGAAGGAAAATTCAATCTAATATAAATATTCCATTTATAAAAATCTTTGATGATGGAACAGTAGAGAAAGGAATAGTAATTGATTAAATATTAGCAGAGATATTAAATGCTTAAGAAAATAAATAGTTTAGAAGAGTATTTCACTGAATATAAAAAAAGTATAAGTGATCCGGAAAAATTTTGGGAAGAACAAGCTAATAGTTTTTGTTGGCAAAAAAAATGGATAAAAGTACTTAATTGGGATTTTGAGAAACCTGAGATTAAATGGTTTGAAGGAGGAAAGCTAAATATTACAAATAATTGTTTAGATAGACATTTAAAGAAGAAAAATAAAAAAACTGCAATTAAGTGGATACCAAACAATCCAAAAGAAAAAACAATTGACATTAGTTACAAAGACCTTCATTTAAAGGTTTGTAAATTTTCTAATGTATTAAGAAGTCATCAAATTAAAAAAGGTGATCGAATTTGTATTTATATGCCTATGGTTCCTGAACTTGTAATTGCTATTTTAGCATGCGCAAGAATTGGAGCAATTCATTCTGTTGTATTTGCAGGCTTTTCCGCAAAAGCTCTTGCAGATAGAATTAATGATGCTTCGTGTAATTTATTAATCACTTCTGATGCTAGTTTTAGAGGTGAAAAAATTATACCTCTCAAAGCAATTGCCGATAAAGCAATGCAAAAGACTAATTCAATAAAAAAATGTATTGTTTTAAAAAGAACTAACACTAAAGTTGTAATGAAAAAAGGAAGAGATCTTTGGTGGCATAATGAAATACAAAACGCAAACTCTGAATCATCATTTGAAGTTATGAATTCCGAAGATCCTTTATTTATTTTATATACATCTGGCTCAACAGGAAAACCAAAAGGAATTCAGCATTCTATTGCAGGCTATATGGTTTATGCAGAATATTCCTTTAGAAATGTTTTTCAATATAACGATGGGGATATATATTGGTGTACAGCTGATATTGGTTGGATTACAGGTCATTCATATATTGTTTATGGCCCGCTTTTAGCAGGAGCAACAACTGTAATGTTTGAAGGAATACCCACATATCCTGATCCAGGAAGGTTTTGGCAAATTGTTCAAGATAACAAGATAAATATATTTTATACCGCACCTACAGCAATTCGTTCACTAGAAGCAAAAGGTAATTCTTTTGTTAGTCCTTATGATTTATCTTCACTAAAAGTTCTAGGAACAGTAGGAGAACCTATTAATGAAGATGCTTGGAAATGGTATTATAAGGAAATTGGTAATGAAAAATGTTCTATTGTTGACACATGGTGGCAAACAGAAACAGGAGGGATAATGATCTCTAATTTAGCTAATGTTACCCCACATAAACCTACTTATGCTACCTTACCACTTCCTGGAATACAACCTTGTTTAGTTGATCAAAATGGAAATGAAATTAAGCAAGATTCAATAGAAGGACGCTTATGTATAAAATTCCCATGGCCATCAATTGCACGAACAATTTTTGGAGATCACGAAAGATATAAAAAAACATATTTTTCAGCTTTTAAAAATAAATATTTTACAGGTGATGGTTGTTTTAGAGATAAAAATGGAATGTATAGAATTACTGGAAGAGTAGATGATATTCTTATTGTTTCAGGGCATAATTTAGGAACTGCTGAGATTGAAAGTGCTATTGATGAGCATCCTAAAGTATGTGAAACGGCTATTGTTGGATTTCCACATGATATTAAAGGAAATGGTATATATGCTTTTATTATTTGTCATCATAAATTAGTAAATGAAAATCTAATTAGAGATGAGATTAATGAGTTAGTTTCAAAAATAATTGGTCCAATTGCAAAATTAGATAAAATACAATTTGTAAGTGGATTACCTAAAACAAGGTCAGGTAAAATAATGAGGAGGATTCTTAAAAAAATTGCTCAAGGAGATACTGATAATTTAGGTGACACAAGTACACTGTTAGATCCTAAAATAGTGGATGAAATTAAACTATCATCATTATAGAATTTAATTTAACATTTTTTTAACAAAATCAAGGTAATTTCTTCTTATTTTTGCAAATAATTATTTTAAATGAATATTTATCATTTTTATGAGTAATTTATTTGCTTACATCTTACTGTTTAATATTTTCTTTATTAATCTAATCTTTGCTCAAAATAGGACTTGTGGTACTATGGAACATTTAGAATTTTTAAGATCTAATGACCATGAATTAGACAGTAAAATGCAAAAAATAGAAGAAGAGATTCAAAACTGGATTACTAATAACTCGAATAATGAATCTCAAAGCATTATTACTATTCCTGTTGTAGTTCATGTTGTTTATTATAATAACTCAGAAAATATTAGTGATCAGCAAATTTTTTCTCAAATTGATATTTTAAATAAAGATTTTAGACGAAATAATTTAGACACTGTAAATACTCCAATTGCATTTCAATCAGTTGCTGCAGATTCTGAAATAGAATTTTGTCTAGCAACTCGTGATCCTTTTGGAAATACAACAAATGGGATAACTAGAACATCTACAAGTCAATCCTCTTTTAGTACTAATGACGATGTCAAATATTCATCATCAGGTGGTATTGATGCCTGGAATACATCTAAATATTTAAATATTTGGGTTTGTGATTTATCAGGTGGTTTGTTAGGATATGCTCAATTTCCCGGTGGTCCAGCAAGTTCTGATGGTGTTGTGTGTGATTATCAATATTTTGGTGATATTGGTACCGCTTCTTCACCATATGATCAAGGAAGAACTACTACTCATGAAGTTGGACACTGGTTAAATCTACGTCACATTTGGGGAGACTCAAATTGTGGAAATGATTTTTGTAGTGATACTCCAGAACATTCAGGGTCTAATTATGGCTGTCCATCTTATCCTTCACTTTCAAATTGTAGTGGTAATGGCAATTTTGGTGATATGTTTATGAATTATATGGATTATACTAATGATGCTTGTATGAATCTTTTTACCAATGATCAAAAAAATAGGATGTTAGCTACATTAAATACCACTCGTATTGGGCTTACAACTAGCGATGGTTGTTTTAATTCTGATTATGGTTGCACTGATTCCCTTGCTTATAATTTTTCTCCTGTTGCAGTAATAGATGATGGTTCATGTTGCTATATTTCTGGTTGTACCGATCCTTTATCTTTTAATTATAATGCAAATGCATGTTTTGATGATTCTTCATGTATACCTGCCATTTTAGGTTGTACAAACCCAACAGCATCTAATTTTGATCCAAATGCTAATGTATCAATAGCTTTTGGAGGTCCAATAGATAATTCTTTTGGAACTGGAGGGTATTTTAATGGTGATCAGTATTTAATGTTTGATTCTTATAAAGAATGTATTATTAGATCAGCACTTATTTATTCAGAAGCCCCAAACACCATTACATTTGAGCTTAGAGACAATAACTCAAATGTTTTAGATGATACAACTTTAAATGTTGTTCAAGGTCAACAAAGAATTGATTTGAATTTTATTGTTCCTATTGCTTCAGATTTACAGCTAGGTGTTTCGAGTGGTGCTTTGCAAAATGATGGTTTGTTTAGAAATAATGCAAACTCAAATTATCCATATGATATTGGATCAGCAATTTCAATTACCAGATCAAGTGCATCTGGTAATGGCGGTGCTAATGCATTTAGTTATTTTTATTTTTATTATGATATTGAATTAGAAGTCCCTTGTTTAAATGCAACACCATTTTCATGGGATTGTGATGGTCAAGGAAATTGCTATGATCCTGCAACAGGAAATGGGCAGTATTCTAGCTTAAATTCATGTCAGAATAATTGTATAGTTCCAAGTTGGGATTGTGATGGAAATGTATGTTTTGATCCTGGAACAGGAAATGGACAGTTTAGTACATTAATTGCATGTGAAAGTATATGCACAAATGTTTCAAATTTATATTATGATATAAATAGCTTTAATATTTTTCCTAACCCTTCTTATGGTACTTTTAATATTGTTTTTTACTATGATCTTCCACAAGAAGTTACAATTTCTGTGTCAAATACAATTGGGAAAATTATAAAACAAGAAAATATAAATTATGTTTCTGGAATATTTAATAAAATAATTAATTTACATGCATATTCTAAAGGAGTTTATTTTATAGAAATTAAAACAAACAAGGGTTCTATAAAGAGAAAATTAATTCTTCAATAAATAATTTTAAATTGAAAGAATTTTTAACTATTGATTATTGTATATGGAAAAATATTTAGCGACCTTCTCTGCCCTTTCATTTTTATACTATTCATTAGATTCACTTTTCTCTACCAGAATGATTAATGAGTATGTCAGGTGGGGGTATGCAAAACAAAGACGTTTAATTTCTTTCTTACAAATTTTAGCTAGCCTTGGTCTATTACTGGGTCTTTATTACAAGATTTTATTATCAATTGTTTCTTTTTTTTTAGTTGTAATGATGATAGTTGCTATGATTACTAGAATAAAAGTTAAAGATTCAATTTTAAAAATTTTCCCATCATTTTTTTATATATTAATTAATGCATATATATTTTATAAATCTCTAATTATCTATTTGATATAAGGTGTTTATGTGATAAGTATAAATATAAACAATATGAATAAAAATATTAAATTCATTTTAAAATAAGGTTAATGTATAAGATATTTATTATTATTCTAACACCATTTTTATCATACTCTCAAAATAAAGTAAAGACTTCAAATTATTTTGATGATTTGACTTACAAAGAAAAAAGAGTCATTGTATATAATGGGACAGAAAGAGCGGGAATAGGATTATATATTAATCATTTTGAAAAAGGAGTTTACATATGTAAAGCGTGCAATAATCCTCTATACAATTCAAGTTCCAAGTTTAAATCAAATTGTGGTTGGCCATCTTTTGATGATGAAATTGAAGGATCAATTATAAGAAAAAAAGACTCATCTTTCGGGATGCAAAGAATTGAAATATGTTGTGCAAATTGTAATGGTCATTTAGGTCATATTTTTGAAGGTGAAAATTTCACGAAAAAAAACGTTAGACATTGTGTGAATTCTATCAGTATTTCTTTTATTAAAAAATGAGGAATTAAAATAATAATTGTAAATTTACATAAAATATGACAGCATTATTTTTCTATTTATTCCTTGCTTTATTTATTTCTTTTTTTTGTTCACTTACTGAATCTGTTCTTTTATCTTCATCAAAGACTTACTTAACAACAATTAAAGAAAAAGAAAAATGGGCTAACTCATTACTCAAATTAAAATTAAATATTGATCGTCCATTATCAGCAATTTTATCTCTAAACACAATTGCTCATACAATTGGCGCAGCAGGTGTTGGCGCGGAATCTATTAAAATTTTTGGAGAAGCATCTTTAGGAATTGTTTCAGCTATTTTAACGATTTTAATTTTAGTTATTACAGAAATAATTCCTAAAACAATTGGTGCTAGGTATTGGAAAAAACTTTTAGGTATAACTTATTATACAATAAATGTTATGTTGTTCTTAACTTATCCTTTGGTTATATTTTCTAGTAAAATAACATCTATTATTGCCGCAAAAAAAACAGAAGATAGTACTAGCAGAGAAGAAATTGCAGCTTTAGCTAATATAGGTGTTAATGAGGGTGTTTTTTCTGAAAAAGAGAATAAAATAATTCAAAATATTTTAAAGTTACAAAAGATTAAAGTTACTAAGATAATGACTCCTAGAGTTGTTGTTTCCTCTGTTAATGAAGATATATCAATTAAAGAGTTTCAAAATGATAAAAAATATTATAATTTTTCTAGAATTCCTACTTTTTCAAAAGATAGTGAAAGGATAACAGGATATATTTTTTTACAAGATATATTAGAGGAATTATCAAATAATGAAAATACGGAAATGTTAGTTAAGGAATTTAGAAGAGATATTTTAGTTGTACCTTCTAACGTAACATTATTTAACCTATGGGATGAGCTTTTAGAAAAGAAAGAACATATAACTGTTGTAGTTGATGAATATGGAGGGCTTGATGGAATTGTTACTATGGAAGATATAATTGAAACACTACTGGGACTAGAAATAACAGATGAAAATGATACAGTTATTGATATGCAAAAATATGCCAAAGAAAAATGGAGGAGAAATAAGTCTAAAGTAACACTTAAAAGTTTTAAAACTAATTAAATAATTTATTTAAATTAGTTTTTAGAGTTAATAACTTTTCCAGTCAAAACAAATCATTTTTTCACTTGCTTCTTCAGGTTTAGTACAATTTTCAGTATTATTGAGATTACAGTTTGAACAT
>MDSV01235415.1_pt1 | contig 16163 bp, 19 predicted proteins | sample 810851 | NCBI WGS metagenome assembly MDSV01 (sample SAMN05326640, study PRJNA326480) | marine metagenome | isolation source: seawater | place: Atlantic Ocean: North East | collected 2012 | reverse complement strand
CAGATGCTCTTACTTTATTTGAAAGGCTTGAGGCTAAACTTGAAAAACATGCGGGCAATTTACAGAGGGCTGCTGTTGAACTAGCGAAAGATTGGAGAAGTGATAAATTTTTAAGAAGATTGGAAGCTTTAATGGCAGTAGCAGATAAAAAACATAGTTTTATTATTTCTGGAACAGGAGATGTTTTAGAACCAGAAGATGGAATAATTGGTATTGGATCAGGTGGTAACTACGCACTAGCAGCTGCAAAGGTACTAGCTGAGACTGAAATGAGTGCTGAAGATATAGCGAGGAAATCTATTAAAGTTGCATCTGATATATGTGTATTTACTAATAACAACGTAACAGTAGAAAAAGTTTAATATGACACCAACTAATAAAGTTACAAACTTAAAAGTCGTAAAAAATAATAAAGACTCTTCTAAAGTAAGTGCTTTATCTCCAAGAGAAATAGTTTCTGAGTTAGATAGATATGTAATAGGTCAAAAAGATGCAAAAAAAGCTGTAGCTGTTGCTTTAAGAAATAGATGGAGGAGACAAGCCTTATCAGATGAAATGAGAGACGAAGTTCTACCCAAAAATATTTTAATGATAGGTCCCACTGGTGTAGGTAAGACTGAAATATCAAGAAGATTATCAAAGCTGGCAGAGGCTCCTTTTATAAAAGTGGAAGCGACAAGATTTACTGAAGTTGGTTATGTAGGAAGAGACGTAGAACAAATCATAAGAGATTTAATTGAGATTGCTATAGCTATGGAAAGAGAAAAGAAGAGAAAAGAAGTTAAAGCTAAAGCAGAGTTAAAAGCAGAGGAAAAAGTATTAGATGCACTCGTTGGCAATAAAGCAAGTGTTGCAACAAGGGAAAGCTTTAGAAAAAGATTAAGAACTGGTGACTTAGATAAAAATGAAATTGAAATAGAGGTTCAAAATACTTCATCTCCACTTCAAGGATTTGAAATACCAGGAATGCCTGGAGGAAACGTTGGAATGGTAAATCTTGGAGATATTCTTGGAAAATCTATGGGGAGCAAAAAAGGCAAAAAGAAAAAAATGACTGTTAAAGAGTCTCATGACATTTTAGTTGCACAAGAGTCAGACAAAATGATTGAGGAGGATAAAATAATTACAGAAGCAAAAAAAGCTACTGAAGAAAACGGAATAGTTTTTTTAGATGAGATTGATAAAGTTTCCGCAAGAAGCGATAGGGTTGGGGGTGACGTATCTAGGGAAGGGGTTCAAAGAGATTTATTACCTCTTATAGAAGGAACAACTGTAAGCACAAAGCATGGCCCAATTAAAACTGACCATATTTTATTTATTGCTTCAGGAGCATTTCAATTAGCTAAACCTTCTGATTTGCTACCTGAATTACAAGGTAGATTGCCAATTAGAGTTGAATTAGATGCGCTTAAAGAAGAAGATTTTAAAAGAATTCTTAAAGAGCCTGATAACAGCTTAATAAAACAATATAAAGAATTGCTGAAAACTGAAAACGTAAATCTTGAATTTACAGACGACGGAATTGATATGCTAGCAAAAATTTCAGCTGAAGTAAATTCATCAGTAGAAAACATAGGCGCAAGAAGACTGCACACTATTATTGAAAAAGTTTTAGATGATATCAGTTTTAATGCAACTGACAAAGCAGGACAAACAATTACAGTTAATCAGAAATACGTACAGGATAATTTGGGGAATTTAGTAAAAGACACTGATTTATCGAAATTTATATTATAAGTTTTTAAATTTTATTATAAGCGCTCCCTCGCCACCATCTTTTTTTTCAGCATTGTTAATTGAAATAATATAGTTATTTAGCTGAGTATTATTTTTAATAAATTCAGGCACAGAATATTTTAATTTTCCAAGATCTTTGGAGACAAAAGAGTCTTTATCACTAGTTGAATGAATACCTTTTCCAGTTATTAGAAGCAATTCTCTAAATTTATTTTTAATACAATGTTCGATAATTTTTTTTACTTTATTATTTGCCTCTTCTAAAGTGAAACCATGTAAGTCAAATTTATAGCGGTTTTTTTTTTGAACGCTGCTTGATAAATTATTCTCCTTATCGTAAATGTCTTTAGGATCTTTAATGTAATCCTCCCAAGTTTTTTTATCTTCTTGGGTAATTCCTTTTTTTTTTATCACTTGCTGATAATTTCAGACAAATACCAATTAAGATCTCTTTGCTTAATATTTCTAGTAAACTTCCAATTGTCGGTAACGAATTTTATTTTGTCGGGATTACCCTCTATTATTTTATTTGCTTTATCTTTTTTAACAGAAATAACCTCTGCAACAAATTTGACTGTAGCGAATAAATTATCCTTAACTTTTTCATACTTTTCAACAGAGGACTCTTTAACACCGATAAATGTAAATTCGGACGTTATTCCTTCTTTGTTTCTAGATTTGATAGCATCGGAAAAATTTGAAAACATGTTCGATGATAACAAGCTTTTTAATTTTATCAGGTCCCCAGAGGCAAAAGCGCTTAGAATACTTTCGTAGGCAATCTCTGCGCCTCTTAAGAATTCTTTTTTTTCTTTTCCCTCTAAAACCTCAAGGTTTTGTTTAACTGGCTTGACTTCGTTATTTGGTATATTAAATTCTTTATCAGCAAAACTTGGGTAAACTTTGGACTCATGGCCAGTTTTTCTTCCAAGTATACTTCTTAAGCGCAAGATAATAAAACCTGCAATCATGCCTAGTAAAATTATATCTATATAACCGAAACTGTTACTCATAATTTGAAAAATATACACTAATCATATATTTTTGTATCAGACAAATGAACCCATTTTTAATAATATTTATATGTATACCAGCTTTAGAGGTTTACTTAATAATTAAAATAGGTAGCCAAATCGGTGCTTTAAACACTATCGCTCTTATTTTTCTTACCGCTATAATAGGTATTTATTTTGCAAAACATCAAGGTATTCAAACATTAAAGTCAGGCATGACTAATTTATATCATAATAGGATGCCCATTTATGAAATTTTATCTGGTGCATCGATTGCAATTGCAGCATTACTATTGATCATACCGGGTTTCTTTACGGATTTTATTGGATTCTTTTTATTAATTCCATTTACTCGAAATATCTTTTTTGCCTTAACATTAAAAAATAAACATAAGTCAGAGAGTAAAAAAGAAAGTAAAACTATTGATGGAGAAATAATAGATAATAAAAAAGATGAGCTATAAAATTATTGGAAAATATATCAAGGATCTACAGTTTAATATTCCTAATCCGAAAACATTTTTTCTTCTTTCAAAAAATGTATCTAATTATAAAATTAATATTGACATAAAAAGTGATCAGGTGAAACAAAATATTATTGAGGTCTTAACTAGCTTAAGCCTTAACCCCGCTAAAGATGATTTTGACAAAATAATCACCAAAATAGTTTTTTCTACTGTTGTCGAGTTAAAAAGTGAAAATACTAATAAAGAAGAAATTGAGAAAATAATATTAATCAAAGTACCTAATGAAATTTATCCTGAGTTAAGACAAATTTTTATCTTCCTGTTCGAAAATTCAGGTTTTAAGGACATTAAAATTAATGAACAGATTGATTTCGAGAAATTGTATAAATTAAGAAAAGTTCAGTAAAAATTCTTTTTTAATTCACTTCTTAAAAATTTTTTGTGTTTTAAAATTTCATCATCTGAAATTTTCAAAACTAACTTACTATAACCTTTTGTATTACTAATCTGTTGTCCAGAATTATTATTTGAAAGATTGAATTTAGGCTCTTTTGCATCAAGTAAATTTATATAGACTTCTCTTAGCAGCTCACAATCTAGCAAAGCGTTATGTTTTGTTCTACGTGTGAGATCAATGTTAAATTTTTTACACAGAGCATCTAACGAATTCGACATACCAGGAAATTTATTTCTAGCAATTTCCAGAGAGTCGATTACATGCTGAGTATCTATTTTTTCTTTTTTAATTAAACCTAACTCTCCGTTTAAAAAACTCAAATCAAAAGGTGCGTTATGAATAATAATTTTTTTATCTTTAATAAAGTTTAAAAATTCATTTGATACATCATCAAAAGTTTCTTTATCTTTTAATAATTCATCTGAAAAACCATGAATCTTAAAAGCTTCTTCAGGCATACTTCTTTTAGGATTTATTAATTTATGAAAAACTTTTCCCGTTGGGATTAAATCTCTAGTTTCAATGCAAGCGATCTCTACAATTTTATGTCCATTTTTAAAAGAAAGGCCTGTAGTTTCTGTATCTAAAAAAATTTCATTCATAGTTCGATATTATAGCTAAAAGCTTTTTTTTTAAAAACTTTATATTTTTATCATTCACAACAATATAGTCACAAAATTTTACTTTTTTACGATCAATAAGCTGTTTATTATTAAGTAACTTAAATAATTTTTTATCACCTTTTTTCTGCTTAAATCTTTTATATCTTAATTGTTTTTTAGACATAATAAAAATTATAACATTAAAATAATTCATTAACTTGCTCTCAATTAGTAAAGGTATTTCATAAAGTAGAATTTTTTTATTTCTATTTTTTTGAGTAAATTTTTTCATCTTTTTTCTGACTAATGGATGAATCATTTCTTCTAATTTATTAAGATATAATTTGTTTTTGAAAATCAATTGCTTTAAGGATGCTTTAATTTGATTATTATTTTTAATATCAAACTTTTTACTTATTAAACTTTTAAATCTTTTATTTTTATACAAATTCCTAACCGCTTCGTCTGCACTAAATAAAGGTCTATTTTTACTAGACAAAAGTTTGCTAGCTGTAGTTTTTCCAGAAGCTAAGGAGCCTGTGATGCCAATTTTGATCATTTTAATTTTGAATTTAATAATTCTATAATTTCATTATCAATTTCTGGATTAATCTTATTCCATAGGTAAAATGATTTTTGCCCTTGATAGATAAACATATCCAATCCATTAAAGACTTTTTTTCCTTCATCTTTTAAAAACTTATATGTTTTTGTTTCTAGAGGGTTATAAATTGTATCTATATATATGACATCGCTTTTTGTATTAGAGAAATCAAAATTAAAATTATCTCCATTTTTTAAACCTAGACTTGTTGCGTTGATAATAATATCAAACTTTTCTATTTCGTTTTTTAAATTTTCCCACTGTAAAATATTTAACTGAGGAAATTTTTTCTTTAAAAATATACATTTTTCATTCGTTCGATTGGTAATTGAAATTTTTTTTACACCAGATTTCTGCAATGAAAGAATAACGGATGGCGATACTCCTCCAGCTCCAATAACTAAAGCATTTTTGTTTACACAATTATCTATTTCTTTTAGGTAAGCAGCTTGCAGACCAAACACATCGGTATTTTCACCTATAATATTACCTTCGTCTAAAAGGATGGTATTAACAGAACCAGTCAAAGCCGCATCGTTTATAATTTTGTCAGTTAAATTGATAATTTTTTGTTTGAAAGGCAATGTTACATTTATACCAGCAAGCTCGCCATCACGAATTTTTTTAATAATATTTTCTAAATTTTTTTCGTTCGCCTCTAAAATGGAATAACTTGCATCTAAACCATATTTGTCAAACCAGTATTTATGGAGAAAGGGTGATAAAGAATGATTTATTGGATTTCCTATAATTCCGAATTTTTTTTTCATCATTTATATTGATTTATATAATTTATTATCTCTTTAACTGGTAGCCCCATAATGGAGTCTCGATTTCCCTTAACATGCTCAAAAAGTTCTAGCCCATTAGCTTCAATTTGATAAACCCCGTAAGCTAATAGTGTTTTTGTGTTTATTTTGTTTAAATATTCTAAGAGCAAATCATCATTTAGATTTTTCATTTTTAATTCTGAAGTATCGGTATAATTCCAAATCATTGACCCATTTTTTGAAATACACACAGAACTTATCAGGTAATGTACCGAATTATTAAGCCTTTTTAAAATTGAAAAAGCTTCCTCTCTAGATTTTGGTTTATTAATCAATTCATTTTTTAATGAAATAACACTATCAGCACCAAGAACAATTTGATCCGGGCATTTGTTGCTAACTTTTATAGATTTTATCTCAGCAAGATTTTTTGAAATAATTTCCGGACTTGCGCCCTCCGCTAAAAGAGACTCTTTAACTTCATCTTCATCTACATTTGAGACTATTACTTCATTTTCAATTTTATATTTGTCTAAAATTTGTTTACGTACGCCGCTCTTTGACGCTAGAATTATTTTCATCTATTTTTCTTTATCTCAATTATTTTTAAAATTGAAGCTGCAGTTTCTTCAACAGAGCGTCTAGTAACATCGATAATAGGCCAATTATTTTTTTTAAAAAGTTTCTTTGAGTTTTCTACTTCATTTTTTATGGAGTCTAAATCTGTATATTCTTTAAGGCTGTGATCTTTCATTATTGCTACTCTATTTCTTCTTATGTCAGAGAGTCTCTCAGGTTCCGCAACGAGACCGATTATACACGATTTTTTATTAAAATTTAAATCAGAAGGTATCTGTTGATTTAAAACCAATGGTATGTTGACTGTTTTATAGCCTCTATTAGCCAAGTATATTGAAGTTGGAGTTTTGCTAGTTCTGCTAACACCTAACAAAATTACATCTGCATTATTAATGTCATCCACTTTCTTCCCGTCATCGTGTGACATGGTAAATTGTATGGCTTCAATTCTCTTGTAATAATCTTCATCTAAAACATGTTGAGCGCTTGGTTTGTGTATAGCTTTTTGATTAAGTAGTTTAGAAAAACTTAAAATTAAGTTTCCTAGAACACCAAAACATGGAACTGAATATTTCTCGCTTTGGCTGGCAAGATATTTCGCTAATTTAGTTTCTACTATAGTATAAAGTACTATAGAATTCTCAATAGTATTACATTCTTTAATAATTTTATCAATCTGTTGCTCTGTTCGGATAAAAGCAAATTCTTTCTTCTCGTAATCAAAATTTGCAAATTGGGATTTTAATGATAAAAAAATTCTATCTAAAGTTTCACCTGTAGAGTCAGACACAAGATATACATTGTATTTTTCGTTCATAACACTGTTAATAAAATATTAATTAATTAATCTTTTACACTTCTAAAATAAAGTTCAAAAAATAATTAACATTAATTAACACTTTTTAAACGTTTTATTAATTGTTGATAATAATGTTTTTTGTGTGTTTATAAAATGAATAAAGCCTTTAAATTCAATAATATCAGTCAAACTTATAAAACTCATCATGTATAAAAATTGTATAATTCGTTATATAACTAATTAACAGGGCCTATAACATATATTACATTTAAAAAATTTAATTATTTAATGAGTAATCTTAAAGAAATCTTAATAAATAAAAAAGTTTGTAAATCAGTATGGTTTATGAGACAAGCAGGTCGGTATCTTCCTGAATTTAGAAAAATTAGATTACAAAATCAAAATTTTATTGATCTTTGTTTAAATAGCGAAATAAGTTCTGAAATAACATTACAGCCTATTAAAAGATTTGATTTAGATTCAGCAATAATTTTTTCCGATATATTAATTGTACCACATGCTCTTAATCAAAACGTAAAATTTGTAAAGAATTACGGTCCAATCCTAGAAAATTTTGACATCAAAAAATTTTTAAAAAACAAAGAGAATAATTTTACCAAAAAGCTAAGTCCTGTCTATAAAGCAATAGAAATTACCAGAAAAAAATTAAACAAAAAAAAATCATTAATATCATTTGTAGGAGCTCCATGGACATTACTAGTTTATATGATTGGAATTAAATCAGGCAAAAATAAAATTAATCTTGAAGTTATAAAAGATAAAAATAATGAAATTAAGTTGATTTTAGATAAACTTAATGACTATCTTTGCTTACACATTGAAAATCAAATTAAAGCAGGCGCAGATCTGATCCAAATTTTTGACTCTTGGGCTGGATTAATATCACAGAATGATTTACCTAGGTTCTGTTATACTCCAAACTCTAAAATTGTTAAGTTTTGTAAAGAAAAAAACATTCCTGTAATTTGTTTTCCTAAAGGTATTAAGGAAAAATTTAAAGATTTTAATAATTTAGTTAAACCAGATGGAATAAACATAGATTACAGTATTGATCCACTGTGGGCTAGAGAAAATCTTAAAAATACTGTAGTGCAAGGAGGTTTAGATCCAAAAAGTTTACTATTAAATGATGAAGAAATTAATGAAAATGCTAAGAAATATTTAGACGCATTTAAAGGATTGCCTTATATTTTTAATCTTGGACATGGTATGCTACCAGAAACAGATCCAAATAAAGTTGAAAAATTAATAAAATTTTATAGAGAATATCGATAATGAAAAATGATCATCCAGACATAAAATTTGGTAAAACTGGTGTGTTGTTAATAAACTTAGGAACTCCTGACTCAACAAGCTGGTGGGACATAAGAAAATATTTAAAAGAATTTTTATCTGATAGAAGAGTAATCGAGGTAAATCCTCTTATATGGCAAGTTATCCTTAACTTAATCATTCTCACGTTTAGACCCTCAAAAACTGCTCATGCTTATAAAAAAATTTGGAGAAAAGAAACTAATGAGTCTCCTCTTCTCTATTTCACAAGAAACCAAGCTGAGAAACTGAATAAAAAAATTGGTACTGATAAAATCATTATCGACTTTGCAATGAGGTATGGAAATCCCAGTATAAAGTCTAAACTAAACCTACTTAGGGATGTTGGATGTGAAAATATAGTTATACTTCCTCTATATCCTCAATACGCAGCGGCAACAACAGCAACTGTTTGTGATGAAGTTTATAGATCACTGATGGGCATGAGATGGCAACCAAGCTTACAGGTAATACCCCATTATGAAAGCGAACCACTGTACATAGACGCGCTTGCAAAAAGTATAAAAAAAAAGTTAGAAGTTATAAGTTGGAAGCCCGATTTGATTATTTCATCATATCACGGTATTCCTAAAAGGTATTTTGATAAAGGCGACCCTTATCATTGTTATTGTCATAAAACAACAAGACTTATGAAAGAAAGTTTTAAAGAAATAGATATTCAAACAACTTTTCAATCAAGGTTTGGACCTCAAGAGTGGCTTACCCCATATACTGATAAAACTTTGGAGAGCTTACCTGGTAAAGGAATAAAAAACTTACTAGTAATTTGTCCGGGATTTTCTTCTGACTGCGTAGAAACTCTTGAAGAAATTGATATTCAGGGTCGGGAGAGTTTCATGGAAAACGGAGGCGAACATTTTGATTTAATTCCATGTCTTAATGATAGTGTAGATCAAATAAATTTATTTGAAAAACTGGTCCAAAAATACATTTAAAGATGAACACTTATCTTTTATTTAAATCACTTCACCTGGTGGCAGTTATATCTTGGATGGCTGGTTTATTATATTTACCACGTATATTTGTTTATCATTCAGAAGCATCTCACGATGCACAAAAAAGCATTTTTAAAACTATGGAGAGGAAACTTTATAATTATATAATGATGCCAGCAATGTTACTTTCTTGGCTATTTGGTTTGCTTCTAATTAATAACTTAGGTTTTGATGTATTTTTAGAATTATGGATGCAAATAAAAACTATATCAGTTTTAATTTTAACATTTTATCATTTCCTACTCGGAAAATATTTAAGAGAATTTGCAATTGATGTTAATACCAAAACCTCGAGATATTTTAGAATTATCAACGAAATTCCCACAATTTTGCTAATTGTTGCTGTATTTGTTGTTATTTTTAAGCCCTTATAATTAGCTCTTGAATTTTTCCAAAAAAGTCATATATTTTTAATACTTTCCTTTACCAAATCAATTTAATGAACTTACAAGAATTAAAGCAAAAAAATCCAGCAGAGCTTATCAATGAGGCTGAAAACCTTGGTATTGAAAACCCAAGTACTCTTAGAAAGCAGGAAATACTTTTTGCTATTTTAAAAAAATTAGCAGAAAAGAACGAACAAATCACTGCAACAGGAGTGTTAGAAGTTTTGCAAGATGGATTCGGTTTTTTAAGAGCAATAGAATCAAATTATTTACCAGGCCCAGATGATATCTACGTTAGTCCAAGTCAAATAAGAAGGTTTGGTCTAAGAACAGGAGACTCGGTCGAAGGAGAAATAAGAGGACCAAAAGATGCCGAAAGATACTTCGCCTTATTAAAAGTAAATAAAATTAACTTTGATGAACCAGAAAAAGGTAAAAATAAGATTGCATTTGACAACTTAACTCCACTTTACCCTGATGAGAGAATTAAATTGGAGGTGGAAAGTACAAAAGTTGAAAAAAAACCTGACAATACTGCAAGATTGATAGATTTAGTTAGCCCAATTGGTAAAGGACAGAGATCATTAATCGTTTCACCACCAAGAGCGGGAAAAACAATAATTCTTCAAAATATAGCCCAATCTATTACAGCAAATCATCCTGAATGTTATTTAATGGTTTTGTTAATTGATGAGAGGCCGGAAGAGGTCACTGATATGCAAAGATCTGTTAAAGGTGAGGTTGTAGCATCAACCTTTGATGAACCTGCATCAAGACACGTGGCTGTAGCGGAAATGGTTATAGAAAAAGCTAAACGATTAGTTGAGCATAAGAAAGACGTTGTAATATTGTTGGACTCAATAACTAGATTAGGTAGAGCATACAACGCTGTAATACCAAGCTCTGGAAAAGTTTTAACTGGAGGGGTTGATGCAAATGCTCTTCAACGACCAAAAAGGTTTTTTGGAGCTGCCCGTAATGTTGAGGAAGGTGGTTCACTCACAATAATTTCAACCGCTCTTATTGATACAGGCAGTAGAATGGATGAAGTAATTTTTGAGGAATTCAAAGGAACAGGTAATTCAGAATTAATACTTGATAGGAAAGTTGCTGATAAAAGAATTTACCCAGCTCTCGATATAACAAGATCTGGAACAAGAAGGGAAGAACTTTTATTCGAGAAAGATGATTTATCGAAAATGAACGTGCTCAGAAGAATTATAAGTCCAATGGGCACTATGGATGGAATAGAGTTCTTAATATCCAAATTAAAAAATACGAAAAATAATGCAGATTTTTTTGACTCTATGAACAAATCTGCCAAATAATTCTATTGTATAGTTTGATTATTTGAGCCAGTTTCGTAAAGATAAAAACTAATTATACTCTCAAGCGTTTCAACTTTATTTTTTACAGTTACGGATTCGAGTAGCTTTTGTTTTTCTTCGTTTGTGATTGGAGCAATCATTGCTAATGTATTTATTCGTTGTAAATGGTCTAATTTTTCAAACTCAATCCAATTTAGTAATAAACCATTTCTTTTAAAAAAAATTTTTGTTTTTTCAATTAAACTTCTAACGTCAATTTCGGTAATATTGTTTTCAGTATCTTTATCAAAATTTTGATAGTCTACTTGGAATTCTCGATATAATTTATTACTTGAAATTTCCTTGAGAATTTTAAAACGTGAAATACCAGTGAGATTTATTAAAACTCTTCCATCTTTACTTTTTTGATAATCGCTTATTTTGCCTAAACATCCAATATTATAAACATCCTTCTCTTCTCTTTTGGATTGTACCATACCCATTAATTTATCTTTTTTATAAGCATCATTAACTAAGTCCAAATATCTCTGCTCAAAAATGTTTAGAGGTAGATTGGTTTTTGGAAAATATATAACACCGCTTAATGGAAAAACGGGAATTATTTCTGGAAACTTTTTCATTAGAATATTATATAAAAAAAATTAACTTGAAGGTAGTGACATTTTATGATGGTTGACCATTCATAAGAATATATATTATACTTGGAAAATTTGCGGGCATAGCTCAGTGGTAGAGCGTCTCGTTGCCAACGAGAAGGTCGAGGGTTCGAACCCCTTTGCCCGCTCCATTTAATATTAAAGTTTTAAAATGACTGATTTATATAAAAAAAAATGTGTAGCTTGTAGTGGAGATATTCCTCCCTTCGATTTTAACGAAATACACAAATATTTAAAAAAAGTTGATGGTTGGGATGTGAAAAATAATGCAGATAAAAGCTTTTATCTAACGAAAGATTTTGAATTTGAAAATTTTGAAAAAAGTATCAGATTTGTAAATAAAGTTGGTAGTTTAGCTGAAGTTGAGAATCATCATCCAGATATTACTTTTGGCTGGGGTTACTGCAAAATAAAGATTTTCACGCACGCAATAAAAGGACTGGCCGAAAGTGATTTTATATTAGCCGCAAAAATAGATAAAATTAATTAATGATTAAAGTGTCTAACTCCAGTAAATAGCATTTTTATTTTTGCTTTATTAGCAGCATTTATAACTTCTTGATCTCGGATAGATCCACCTGGTTGAACTATAATTTTTACACCAGCTTTTATAAGAGCATTAATTCCGTCAGCAAATGGAAAAAAAGCGTCTGATGCAGCAATTGAATTTTTAATTTTAGAGGATTGGAATTTTCTTGCTTTTTGCACTGCTATTTTACAACTGTCTAATCTACTAGGTTGACCAGCACCAATCCCTATTGTTGAAAAATTATTACATAAGACAATGGCATTCGACTTTACATATTTACAAACATTAAATGCAAATTTTATTTCAGCTATTTCTTTATTACTAGGTCTTAATTTAGTTACACACTTTAATTTTTTTTTATCTAAAATAATACTATCTTTGCTCTGTAATAAAAAAGAGCCGTCAAACGATTTAACTGATATAAAATTTTTAAATTTGAATTTGGTAATATCAATAATTCTTAAATTTTTCTTTTTCTTTAGAATATTTAAAGACTCATTATCAAAGCCTTTTGCTAAGATGACTTCTAAAAAATTTTTGTTAATTTCAATCGCGATTTCTTTTTTAATCTTATAATTACAAGCAACAACTCCACCAAATGCGCTTAATGGATCAGAAGCAAAAGCATTTTTAAAAGATATTATAGGCTTTTTATTTTCTGATACACCACAAGGGTTTGCATGTTTGATGATTACAGTTCCAGAATTTTTCTTTAGCGTTTCTAAAATTTGTAAGGATGCAAAAATATCATTGTAATTATTGTAACTTAGCTGTCTGCCATGAATTTGATTAAACGAAAGTTGTTTATCATCATAATCACTTACATAAATTGAGCTTTGTTGGTGTGGATTTTCTCCATACCTTAACTTTTGCAATTTTCTGCCGAAAATTGTTTTTCTTTCTGGAAACTCAATCTTGAGTTTTTTATTGAACCAATTTGCAATCATAGCGTCATAATAGGAAGTTAGGCCAAATGCTTTTGAAGACATCAGTTCCCTAAATTTTAAAGATGTTTTACCCTTTAATTTTTTTAATTCATTAATTAAGGATCCATAATCATCTTTATTAGTTATTATAGCAACATTCTTAAAGTTCTTAGCAGCGGCTCTAACCATTGTAGGACCACCTATGTCAATATTTTCAATTATTTGTTTAGAATTTTTTGTACCTTTAACTATTTTTTGAAATGGGTAAAAATTAACAATGATAAGATCAATAGATGGAAAATTTTGTTTTGACATCTCACTTTTGTGTTTTTTATTTTGTCTATCGTGAAGAATGCCTGCATGTATTTTTGGGTGAAGAGTTTTGACTCTTCCATCTAACATTTCTTTAAAACCAGTATACTTAGATAATTCTGTACATTTGTGACCTAATTTTTTTATTGAGGCATAAGTCCCTCCAGAGCTTATTATATTTACATTGAATTTTTTTAATATTTTAAGAAGTGGAAATAAATTTTCCTTATTCGAAACAGAAATCAGAGCATTTTTTACTTTAAGATTCATTATCAAATATTTTTTCTAATCACCCAATTAAGTGTTTTGTTTTTATTAACTAAGTTACCACTAATTGTTATACAAGCACTATCTATTATTTTTTTTTTACCTAAAAATATACTTTTTTCTATCTCTAGATTTTCATCCTTAACGGTGAATAGGAGAGATTTATTTTTAGAAATTTGAATTAGGGCGCTATTTCCACTCATCGTTTTAACCACACCAAGTTCTGGATTAATATGAAATCTAAACGCATATCTTATTGGATATCCATCCTTAGATTTGAAGATGTAATCGGTGCCTTTTAGATTGTTATTTTCTTTATCAACGTATATTTCTCTTTTATGGATGCAGCCAAACCTTTTTTCGTAACCATTATTTGAAATCGAACAACCAACAATATTAGCCTCGTTTTTAGGTGAGAAATCGAAAGATTTAAAGCTATTTTGAATAGAATTTCCGAAAACTTTATTAATCATCTCATTTTTTTCAAATTTTGTTATTGAAGTATCATTAATAGTTAGTGTCGATTGACATGCTGTAAATCTACTTAAGAGTTCTGCTTTTTTTGAGATAAGTTTGCCAAAACCCGAATTAGTGACTATTTTTATTCCATCTAAAAAATATTCAAAAGATAATGGGCCTGACTGATACGATTTAGAAAATTTTTTTTCAGGAGGTTTATTAACATCAATAAGTATAAAATGGTTTTTATGTTTAATTTTATGTAAACCACCTAAATTATTTATTTTTAAATCTGATTTTAAGTTCTTTAAATATTCTCCAATACTTCTCAACTTATTAGAAGTGGCTCCGTTAAATAAAGGTAAACAGTTATCTGGAGTTTTGATGAAATTTATACAAATTAAATTTTTTTCAATAATATCTTCCAAAAATTCAGGAATATATTTTTGACTATCTTTAATTACCTCTTTACAAAAAATAAAATATTTTGAGAAAAAAACCAAATCATTTGGATTACGTGACAAGGGAAAGCCATCATTATCAAAAAAGTTTTTTATGAGAGTTTCCAACTCTTTAATCCCAATATTATAATTTTCTTCGTACTCTTTGAAAACGACACCGGTAAGAATTATAGCTGTCAAAATTTCTATTTTTTTTGATGGATTTTTTTCAAATTTAATATTTTTCTTTAAGTGATTGGTTTGACTGATAATACAATCCAAAAAATTTCTTTTAAATTCAAAAGTACAATTACTCAAAATAATATCTACATTTAAAATCCAACTAATTATTCTCTCACTCAACGTTGATGTTTCCCAAATTTTTCTTCTGTATTTTGAATTTTTCAACATCCAGATGTAAATAATTTTTTTTAATTTTTTATGATCCGATTTTCTATCCAATAGATTTAACCAAAAAAAATTATGCATTTGTTCTGCATTATCTTTTTTATTTTCTATCCAAAAAATATTTGGATCAATATCGCTTATTTTAAATGTCTTACTGTTTGCTTGTGAAATTATCGATAGCAAAAATGGATTTGGATTATAATAAATCTGTGTTGGTGTCTTAGTCTTAAGAGACTCATTATAGTTTTTGGATGAAAAGTATAATTTCTTAAAAAACTTAATTAGAGTTATTTGACAAGCAATCAAATAAAAGTAGACACTTTTCAGGCCAAACATTTATTAAGAGTTTCTGAGAATTTCTATATTTTTTTTAAGGTCGCCTTTATTTTCTTTGAAAATAGTAGACCCAGACACAAGTATGTTCGCGCCCGCATTTTTTGCTTTCGAACAATTTTCGAAATTAATTCCACCATCAATCTCAATATCTACGTTTAAATTTTGATTATCGATTAAACTTTTAACTGCTTTTGTTTTTTCTAAAACTTCTGGCATGAATTTTTGACCTCCAAAACCAGGTTCAACACTCATAATTAACACTAAGTCAATTTGATTTAGAAATTTTTTTACTAAATTTATATTAGATTTTGGTTTTAAAGAAATACCAACTTTTCTATTTTGATCTTTTATTAATTTTATAGTTTTTGATACATCTGAGGTTGCCTCTGGGTGGAAAGTAATTATATCTGCACCAGCATTAGCAAAATCTTCTATAAAATTATCTACAGGTGAAATCATTAAATGAACATCAAAAGTTTTTTTTGTAAGAGGTCTAAGTTTTTTTATTACCTCAGGTCCAATGGTAAGATTAGGAACAAAATGCCCATCCATTACATCAATGTGAATATAATCTGCCCCAGCTTTTTCAAGAGAAATAACTTCATCTCCTAATTTGCTAAAATCGGCAGATAAAATTGAAGGAGAAATTTTTATTATACCGCTCATAATTTGTTTATATTTTAAACTAAAACTTTGTCAAAAAAATTAAGGTATTAATTGAATAACTGATAAAGTTGTCT
>MDSV01196199.1_pt1 | contig 16163 bp, 17 predicted proteins | sample 810851 | NCBI WGS metagenome assembly MDSV01 (sample SAMN05326640, study PRJNA326480) | marine metagenome | isolation source: seawater | place: Atlantic Ocean: North East | collected 2012 | reverse complement strand
TCAGTTGGTCTAGCCTCTCTTTTAAAAAAACCACCAGGTATTTTTCCTACAGAATAATATTTTTCTTGATAATTTACTGTTAATGGGAAAAAATCCATATCAGGATTTGCTTCTTTTGCAGCAACTACATTACACATAACTGTCGTACCACCATATGTTGCTACTACTGTTGCGTCTGCTTGCCTTGCTATTTTTCCTGTTTCAAGTTTAAGTGTTCTTCCTGCCCATTCAATTTCTACATTTTTTATATCAAACATATTTTTTTTATTTCCTCTTTATTAACCTCTTATATTTAGTTTTTTTATTAACTCTAAATATTCCGAATTATTTTTTTTAGATATGTAATTAAGTAATTTTTTTCTTTTGTTAACTAATGCTACTAAACCTCTTTTAGAGTGGTTGTCTTTATTATGAGTTTTAAAATGCTCTGTTAAATTCTTAATTCTTTCGCTAATAACTGCAATCTGGATGCTTGTTGAGCCAGTATCTTTGTCATTTTTTGCAAATTCATTAATTAGATTTTTTTTACTTTCTTTGTTTATCGACATCGCTTCTCCTATATTAAGATTTTATTTGGTTTGAACAAATTACCAACTAATTTGCCAATGGAGACTATGTCCCCCCTATTAGATAAAAAAACTAATTTTTTATCTAAAGTTGTTGATTGAGATTTTATAAAGTTTTTATCATCAATCTTAATTGATCTTCCAAAAGATAAGTTTTTAATATCTTCATTATCTACAATTTCATAAGCCAAGATGTCGTCCAGCATAGATATTGTTGATTTGATACAATTAATTTCTTTGTGCCTTTGACCTATTTTTAATAGATCGTCCAGCAAAATCGATCCATCTTTATGAAATTTTCCCACTTTTACTCTTTCTAATGACGATATATGTCCAAATGTGTTAAGTTTAATTGCAAGATCTCGAGCAAGGCTTCTTACGTAAAATCCTTTTCCACACTCTATTTTAAATGAAGTATTTTTAATATTATGTTTTACAAGTTGTAAATTTTTAACAAAAACATCTTTTGGTTTTATTTCAAAACTTTTATTTTTTCTTACTAATTTATAGGCCCTTTCACCATTTATTTTAACAGCAGAAACATTTGGAGGTACTTGTGGAAAAAGACCTATAAAATTTTTCATCTTTTTTTTTATTTCGTCAGAAGTTGGTATGATGTCTGAACTAAAAATTACTTTTCCTGCACTATCATCGGTTGATGTTTGAGATCCCCATTTAATAGTAAAGTTATAGACTTTTAAATTATCATTTATATATGGAATAAGTTTTGTGGCTTTTCCCAATGCTATTGGTAATACTCCTTCAGCTAATGGATCTAAGGTACCGGCATGGCCAATTTTTTTTATAGAGTATTTTTTTTTTATTTTATTTATAACTTTAAAAGAAGAAATATTTATTGGCTTGTAGACATTTATCCAACCTTGGATATCTCTCATTTTTTAATATCTCGTGTAACTTTTTTATTTAATAATAACTTTTCTATTTTTTCTGCCTCGTCAAAAGTATCATCTAAAAAAAAATTTAATTTAGGTGTAAACTTAGATTTAATTTTAGCATTAGATAAGTACTTCTGAAAAATAAATTTATTTTCTTTTAAACTCTCTAAAATATTTGACTTATCTATTCCACCTAATGGCATAAAATATATATTAGCAATTTTCAAATCTTTTGACATTTTGACTAAAGAAACTGTAATTGAGGTCGGTTTTATATTTTCATTATAAAAATCTTCCTTAAGCAGACAATCACTTATCAATGTTCTTATCAATTCAGCATATCTAATCTGTCTTTGTGAATCCATACTTAAATTGATAAAATTATAATTTTCTATTGGTGGAGACTTCTTCAAAAGTCTCTATAATATCACCTACTTTAATATCAGAATAGTTATCTATCATAACTCCACATTCAAAACCCGTTTTGACTTCGGCAACTTCATCTTTAAATCTTTTAAGACTACTTATCTGGCCTTTGTGAATTACAATATTATCCCTCAATATTCTTATTTGAGACTTTCTTGAAATAAAACCTTCTTTAACCATACATCCGGCAATGTTTCCAACTTTTGAGATATTGAAAACTTCTCTAATTTCAACATTTCCAGTAATACTTTCCGAAATATCTGGTTTAAGCAATCCAGATAACAAATTTTTTACATCGTCTATTAATTCATAAATAATAGAATAATATTTTATATCTACACCATCTCTTTTAGCTACATCTCTGGCATGAGGTAGGGCCCTAACATTAAAGCCTACTATAAATCCATTACTTGATCCAGCAAGAGCAACGTCACTTTCTGTAATTGCACCAACACCTTTAAATAAAACATTTACTTTTACTTCATCTGTAGACAACTTTAATATTGAGTTTTCGATTGCTTCAGCTGAACCCTGTACATCCGTTTTAATTAAAACTGGTAAACTACTAGTTTCTCCTTTGTTTATTTGTGCAAACATTTCTTCAACATTTGATTTGGCTACAGTATTTTTTTGAATTTGAATTTTACTTGCTCTGTATTCTGCAATATTCCTAGCTGTTGCTTCACTGTCAACAACTATAAAATCATCGCCTGCTAAAGGGTTGGAGTCAAAGCCAAGAACTTCTACTGGAACAGATGGTCCTGCCTCTTTGATATTTTTTCCCTTATCATTCACCAAAGCTTTTACTTTTCCCCATTCTGAGCCAGATACAAATATATCACTTACTCTCAAAGTGCCCTTCTGAACTAAAACAGTTGCAACTGAACCTCTTCCTTTTTCAAGTTTAGATTCAATAATAACACCTCTAGCATCTCTGTCTGAATTTGCTTTCAAATCAAGTAAATCAGCCTGAAGGTGAATAGCTTCTTCTAACTTATCTAAATTTAGGCCCTTTAATGCAGACACTTCTATATCAAGAACTTCTCCACTTAATTTTTCTACAATAATTTCATGTGTTAATAGTTCATTTCTTATCTTGTCTGGGTCTGAGTTTGCTAAGTCAATTTTATTTATTGCAACTATAACAGGAACTTTTGCAGATTTTGCATGTGCTATAGACTCGATAGTCTGAGGTTTTATTCCATCATCTGCTGCTACTACTAATACAATTATATCAGTTGTTTTAGATCCTCTTGCTCGCATATTAGAAAAAGCTGCATGGCCAGGAGTGTCTATAAAAGTAATTTTTTTATTATTGTTATTTATTTGGTAAGCACCAATATGCTGAGTTATACCTCCAGCTTCACCTGAAACAATATTAGTTTTTCTAAATGCATCCAACAAACTTGTTTTTCCATGATCAACATGTCCCATTATAGTTACTACAGGTGGTCGTGATGACATAGATTTTTCATCATCGTCATAATCTTTTATTTCTTTTAAAATGTCGTCATCCTTAACTATACTAACTTTATGGCCTAATTCCTCAGCAACTAATTGAGCTGTATCTGACTCTAATGATTGTGTTGCATTTGCCATTACACCTAATTTCATCAGCGTTTTAACTACATCAGCAGTTTTTTCAGCCATTCTGTTTGCTAATTCTTGAACTGTAATTATATCGGGTATTAAAACTTCTCTTGAAATTTTCGTTTCATCATTTTCAGCATTTGTTTTAAGTCTCTCTTTTTCTCTGGCTCTTTTTAACTTTGCAAGACTGGGAAATTTATCAAATTCTTGTTCCTCTTGCTCAAGAATTTTTTTTGCATCATATTTATTGAAATCATCCTCAAGTGGTTTCAGTGTAGATTTTTTTGGTTGATTTTTTTTACTATCTACATTTTTTTTATTTTTGTTTTCAAAATTTTTTTTATTCGAAATATTTAAATTAGGTGATGATTGATTTAAATTTGGTCTAGGAGATCTTAAGCTTGAAGATCCTCTAAAATTAGATTGTGTAGTTGAAGAGCTTTTTTGTTGATTATTTTTATTTTTAAAAACAATCTGAATTGTTTTTTTGTTTCCACTAGCTCTTGATTTGTCTCCAGTTGGACCTAGATTTTTTCTGATCTGAAGCCTTCCAGTTGATGAGAGTTTTAGTGGCTTTTTTTTATTTCCTTTTTCTTTATCCAAAGTTAATCCTTATTTTTCTTCAGTAAACCAGTTTTCTCTAGCCTTCATAATCATTTTATTAGCAATATCTTCATCAATATCCAAGTTTCTTAAAATTCCTTCATCTTTATCCAATAACTCGAAAGTAGCTAAATCAGCAAAATCATCAATAGTTAATATTTTAGCTTTAGCCAGTTCTGCTAAAATATTATTGTTCATTCCTTCCAAATTTATAAGATTTTCATCTTTAATATTTTCTTGAATAATTTTAAGGTTTTCTTCTTCTTGATCTTTTATATAATTTTTAGCTCTATCGAGTATCTCTGAAGCTAAATCAGAGTCAAAACCTTCAATTTTTTCTATGTTTTCTAAAGTCTCTGAGGCAATTGAGTCAATACTTGTATAACCATCTGTAACTAACAGTTGAGCTATTACATCCTCAACATCAAGTAAGTCAGATAAGAGAAGACTTTTTTCTTTGAATTCTAACTGTCTTCTTTCAGACTCTTCATCCTCAGTAAGAATATCGATTTCTAAATTAGTTAAATTTGAAGCCAATTTAACATTTTGCCCTTTTCTACCAATTGCTAAGCTTAGTTGATCATCAGGAATTACTACTTCTACTTTGTTTTTTTCTTCATAAAGAAAAATCTTACTTACTTCTGCTGGAGCAAGTGCATTTGCTAGAAAAGTAGCTTGATTATCAGACCACGTTACAATATCAATTTTTTCTCCTTGTAATTCATTAACAACAGCTTGAACTCTTGAACCTCTCATCCCAACGCAAGCTCCAACTGGATCTATTGTAGAGTCCTCAGTAAAAACACTTATTTTAGCTCTTGATCCTGGATCTCTGGCAACACTTTTAACAACAATGACTCCCTCATATATTTCAGGAACTTCTTGAAAAAAAAGTTTTGATAAAAATTGAGGATGGGTTCTAGATAAAAATACTTGGTATCCTTTTAAATCATTTTTTACTTCGTAAATGTATGCCCTAACCCTATCGCCATTTTTAAAGGCCTCTCTAGGAATTAATTCTTCCCTTTTGATAATTGCTTCACTTTTACCTAAATCTATTATTAAATTACCAAACTCAACTCTTTTTACTATTCCAACAGCTATTTCACCAACTTTATCCTTATATTCTTCATATTGGTTACTTTTATCTGCTTCTCTAACTTTTTGTATTATCACGCCTTTAGCATTTTGAGCAGCTACTCTTCCCAAATCTATAGGTGGCAGGTCCTTAATTATAAATTCACCAGTTGTTATGTTCTTATTGATTTGTTTAGCATCATCTAATAAAATTTGTTTTGCTTGTATTTCTTCTTCTATTTCATCAACTACTTCTAGATACGATTTTAATTGAATATCTCCTGTAGATCTGTCTATTGAGACTCTTACATCGATTTCTTGGCCATATTTTACTCTAGCTGCCTTTTCAAGAGCCTGTTCCATGGCAGAAAAAACTGCGTCTTGATCAATATTTTTTTCTTGAGCAACATTAGATGCAACTTGCAGCATTTCTTCACGTATTACGTTTATTTTTTTCTTTGCCATAATTTAAAAAAAAAGGTGGGATAACCCACCTTAATAACAAGTTTCATATATTAAAATTATATAAAAATACAAGCTTATATTTTTTTTAAAATAAATAATATTGGCTTTCTACCAGAAATAATTGCTTTTTTATAAAATTTTGTCTCAATATTTAAATAATCCTTAATAGAATAGTGTAATTTCATTTGATTTGACCAACAATACAAATCTTTTGTATCATAAATACATTTTAAAATAGCCTGGGTGTATGTCTCAGAATCTGTAGCAATATAAATAATTCCATCAAAATTTAAATAACTATAAATTTTTTTTAAAAAACTAGTAGTAATTAGTCTTCTTTTAAAATGTTTTTTTTTAGGCCAAGGATCAGGAAAGAAAATGTTTACTATTTCAAAATATTTTTTTTTTTCTAATTTATCTAAAATCTCATTAACGTTTGAGTCAAAAATAAAAACATTTTTTAAATTTTTTTGCTCAATTTTTTTTATTAAATTTATATTGCCATCAATGAACTTTTCGCAGGCAATTAAATCGTGGTCATTGTACTTAGAGGCTAAATATACTGAAGTTTCTCCATATCCCGTACCTATATCTAAAATATATTTTTTGTCTTTTTTAAGATTAATAATTTTATATTTTAATAATAGACTTTTATACTTTTCATATATATTTTTTTTCTTACTTCTTCCCTTAGTTCTTCCATACAATCTATATTGTGATAGCTGATTATTCATTACTTTTTTTTATATTTATAATTAAGAAAATAAAAAATAATAATAATAAATAAATATTAAAATATTTATGAATAATTGAATAATTTTGATTTTTATATAATGTGATTTCTTCTTTAAAACTTGCTTGTTCAAATAATTTAGTTTTTGAAATTATTTTACCATTATTATTAATAATTGCTGATATGCCGTTATTAGAAACTCTAATTAAAAACTTGTTGAACTCAGCAGCTCTAATTTTAGCTATATATAAGTGTTGATATGGTCCGTAAAAATTCCCAAACCAAAGATCATTAGTTATATTTATAATCATATCACTATCTCGATTTTTATAATCTATTAGTTTCCAATAGAATATAATTTCATAACAAATAACTGGTATAAAGCTAAAATTTTTTTCTTGGTTAATTAATCTTTCTTTATTGCCAGGAACGTAATCATTTTCACCTGAAATAGGTTTGAAGAATCCTAAAAATTTTCTAAAAGGCAAAAATTCTCCAAAAGGTACTAACTCTATCTTGTCAAAATAATTTATACCATCTTCACTAATAACAAACATACTATTAAAATATTTATTATCCTCAAATCTTGTGCCCCCAATAATAACCGTTTGATTTTTTTTTAACTTATTTATAATTTTACTAAAATCAAAATCATTAACTAAATAAGGATAATTATTTTCTGCAAAGATTAAAAGTTGTGATTCACTTTTAGAAATTAGATCAAGTATTTTATTCATATCATTTTCAAGATTATTTTTTTCTAAATAAACGTCTTTATTAAGTTGAAATATTTCTACACTTACTGTTTGATTATTTTTGGATGGTTTAAAGTTTAAATTAGTAAATATAATCAATAAAAACAAAGGTATTGAAATTATTATTAGAAGAAAAAATTTATTAAGTTTATTATTATTTGATAAAAAATAATATGGAACACAATATATTTGTAATACTATATAACTAGTAAATAGAGTTCCAAAATATCTTAAGCAATATGAAAAAAGCTCAATGTTTGAGACTATTAATGAAAATGTAACCCATGGGAAACCGCTAAGAATATTTGAAATTATGAACTCTGTTAATACAAATACAATTGGTACTAAGAATAAGGGTGATATTTGTTTATTAAAATAAATTATAAAAGTAAAAATAAGACTAAATATAGCTGATAAAAATATTAATAAAAAAATAGATAAAACAACTAAATACTTGGTCTCTTCAAATATAAAGAAGGGGTTTTTAATCCAAACAAGAAAGTTTCCAAAAAAGGCTAGACCAAAAATAAAACAATAAGTAAAAAATTTAATTTTGTTTAATTTAGGTAATTCTTTTTCTAAAAATAAACACAAAAAAGGGAATATTAAAAAACCCAAAGGATATATGAAATAAGGTGGTAAAATTAATGATGTTAGAAATCCTGCTATTAAAAAAATAAATATAGTCAATTAATTTTTTTAATTTCTACTGTTTCAATTTTTCTATTATTCGACTTAATAATCTTTATGCTAATTTTGTCATCTATATTAATAGTCTCATTATTTTTTGGAATTCTATTAATTTCTGAGAATACTAAACCTCCAACGGTATAGATTTCATCTTCATCTGATTTAGGAATACTAATGTTAAAAAAACTCTCAAGATCATTTATTCTATATTCCGCCTTTGTAATTATTAAATCATGATCTTTTTTTAAAACAAGATCATCAACATCTTCAGCATCATGTTCGTCTTCAATATCGCCAACTATTTCCTCAACCAAATCTTCAATTGTTATTAGTCCATCAACACCTCCAACGCCATCTACCACTAGACCAATATGAATCCTAGAGGATCTCATAGTTTTTAAAAGCTCTAAAATTGGCGATTTTGGAGCAACATACAATACCTCTCTAATAATTAGATTGATATCAAAACTTTCTTTAGTATTTTTAATAAAATCCTTAATATGAAAAAAACCAACAATATTATCTAAATTTTTTTTATATATTGGCATCCTCGAATGACTTTCTTCTTTAATTAATTCAAGAATATCAGAGTACGTTTGTTGATAGTCAACTGCAATTATTTCACTCCTTGGTACCATTATATCCTCAACACTTTTTTCATTTAGATTAAGAATATTTTTTATTAAGTTTTTTTCATTGTTATCATTAACATCTTTAATTTCATTTTCATTTTCTTCATTAGCTATAAAGTTTAGTATATCCTCTTTTGTTGAATCATTAGATAAAAGTTTTTTTATTATCCAATTTTTCCAACTAGATGACTTATCTGTGTTATTATTCATAATTTATATATGGATTTTTAATTTTGAGTTTTTTAAGAATGTTAATTTCTTCTTTTTTCATTTTATTAAACTGTTTCAGGTCCTTATGATCATATCCGTTTATATGCAATATACTATGAATTAATAAATGATTGAAATGATCATACAATGTTAAATTATTTTTTTTAATAAAATTCTCAATAGTATCAATTGAGAAAAAAATATCACAATATAAAATTTTTCCAAGCTCTTTATTAGAATTTTTTGATACAAAGGTTAATACATCAGTATCTTGATATTTGTTTCTGAACTTTTTGTTTAGTTTTTTAATCTTTATTTTATCAGATAATACAAGGTTTAATGAAAAAAAATAATTTTTCTTAAAATAGGAGCTCATTTTTGTTAGTGTGTTAAAAGTAATTTTTTTTATTTTAGGCAGTCTTCTAGGCCATTTTTTAGACTCAGAAAAAAAATCAACTTCTATTTTCTTTTTCATACGCATTAATAATTTTTTTTACTAAATCATGTCTTACAACATCTTTTTCATGAAGTTCTATAAAACCTATATCATCAATTTTAATCAATTTTTTTAATGCGTCTTTTAAGCCTGACTCACGTTCACCAACAAGATCGATTTGAGTTATATCTCCCACTACTACCATTTGACTGTTTTTTCCCAACCTAGTTAGAAACATTTTCATTTGTGTTCTAGTTGTATTCTGGGCTTCATCCAAAATAATGAAACAATCTTCAAGTGTACGTCCACGCATAAATGCAATGGGCGCTATTTCAATAGTATTATTCAATATTTTTTTCTCAACTTCATCAAATGGCAACATCGAATACAGAGCGTCATAAATAGGTCTTAAAAAAGGGTCAACTTTTTCTTTAAGATCTCCAGGCAGGTATCCTAATTTTTCACCAGCTTCAACAGCTGGTCTTGACAAAATAATTTTATTAACTTTGCCTTCTTGAAGAGCTGATACTGCCTTAGCAACAGCTATATAAGTTTTTCCAGTACCCGCAGGTCCAATAGCAAAAACAATATTTTTAGTATTTAATAGTTTAAAATATGTATTTTGATTTTGAGTTCTTGGAATGATTTTTCTTTTTTTTGTTTTAATAAACAAATCTAATTTCTTATCATCATTAATATTCATCGTTATTAAACTTTTACTATCTCTAATTTTATCTTCATCTATATCTGCTCCATTTTTTGCTGCCTTAAATAAATCTAAAATAGTTTTTTTTGTTTCATAAATAGATTTTTTGTTTCCAGATATTTTAATTTTATTTCCACGATATTGTATGCTTACATCATTTATTTTTTCAATAATATTTAAATTGGAATCGTTTACTCCAAACAAATTGCTCAATAATGTATTATCATCAAGTTCAAATTCTAAATTTGAAGTTTCGTTAACTACTTTTGACATTCAAGAGCAAAATTTGTTGAATTTATAATTTTGACATTTAAAATTTGATTTAATATCTTATCATTTGAATTTATAAACGTACTTTGATTGTAAATGGTTCTTCCAATGAATTGATTTTTATATCTACCTTTTTTTTCAAACAGAACATCCATATCTTTATTAATAAAAGTCTTATTATAACTAATTTGTTGTTCAGTTAGTAAAGATTGTAATGCGCTCAATCTTGCTTTTTTAACTGCATTATCAATATTATCTTTATGTTGTGCAGGTGTGCCTGGTCTAGGACTGTAAATAAAAGAATAAGCTATTACAAATTTCACTTTTTCAATAAACTTCATTGTGTATTCAAAATCTTTATCTGTCTCATCAGGAAATCCAACGATAAAATCAGAAGATAAAGCTATGTCCGGTCGAACATTTCTGATTTTGTCAACAATTCTTAAATAATCATCTACAGTATGTTTTCTATTCATTTTTTTTAAAATTTGATTTGACCCTGATTGAATTGGAAGATGTAAAAAAGGCATTAATTTCGAATTTGATGCATGAGCATTTATTAATGAATCTTTCATATCTATGGGATGAGACGTCATGTATCTAATTCTTTTGACCTCTTCAATTTCACTTATTTTATCCATCAAGTATGATAAATCTGTGGATTTGCCATAAGAAGTTACTCCATGATAAGCATTAACATTTTGTCCCAAAAGAATAATTTCTTTAATTCCTTTAGAAACATATTTTTTTGTCTCCTTAATAATATCATCAACGGGTCTGGAAAATTCAGGGCCTCTTGTATACGGAACAACACAAAAAGAACAAAATTTATCACAACCTTCTTGAATTGATACAAATTCAGAGGATAATTTTGAAGAATTATAAATTAAGTTTTTAAATTTTTCATTTTGTAGAAAGTTACTGTTGATAGGATCAGTAATATTATCAATCATGTCTGGAAGTTTGTGGTAGGACTGTGGACCGACAACATAATCAACAATTGGAGATCTTTTTTTAATTTCTTTTCCTTCAGCTTGTGCAACACAACCAGCTACAACAAGTTTCATATTTTTATTATTATTTTTAATTTTTCTTATTCTACCGATATCAGAATAAACTTTTTCAACGGCTTTCTCTCTTATATGACATGTGTTTAGAATTGTTAAGTTTGCTTTTGCAAGATCATCGGTAATTTCATAGCCTTTATCTAAAAAAAGATCTTTCATTCTATCACTATCATAAGCGTTCATTTGACAGCCATATGATTTTATGTAAATAAATTTTTCTGTCATAGTTTATATATTTTTAAAGTAACATTTAGCTTTAATATACTTTTCTTTATCTTTATAATAATTATGTCTAAATTTTAAAAAAACAAAGTTGTTTTTTTCATAAAATTTAATTGCTTCGCTGTTCTTTTCTGAGACTTCTAGGAAAATTTTCGAAATCTTCGTAAAATTGTTATTTGACTCTATAAAATTCATAATTTTGGAACCAATTTTTTTTCTTCTATAATTATTAGATACAAAAATTATGTGAATATCTAAGTCAAAATTAATTTGATTTTCTATTTTTTCACCAATTAAAATTCCACAAATTTTATTATTAATAAAACATCCAATAGAATAATTATTACTTTTATAAAAATGTTTTTCTATATTTTTATATGTCCAGCCAATTTTAGAAAACTTATTAAAATTTTTTTCATTATCATACATAAATTCACTTATTAGCATTAAATCATTAACTTCTAGGTTCTTTATATTTATCAATTTAATACTTTATTATTTGAAATATAAATTGGTTTTAAAATTTCATTTTTCTGAAAGTTTAATTTAGAGTGATTTTTTAATAACTCTTCTGCAAAGGAAAATTTATATTGTTTGATGTTTTTGATTTCTAAATTTAATTTAGAAATATTATAAAATATTGTATCGATCTGATTGGGAATAATAAAACTACCATTTTCAATTTTTGAATACATAATTTTATTATTTTTTTCTAAATAACAAAAAAATTTTTGTTCGTTTGCTGATTCAAGATAGAAACCAGAGTTATTTTTATTATTTATATTTAATTTAAAATTAATAATATCAGAAATTGAGAAGGAGCATAAATGTATATCTTTCAAAATATGTAGACCAGAAACAAAGGCAGCACCAACCCTGAGACTTGTGTAGGACCCTGGGCCAATAGTAATTACAATTTTCTCTAAATTTTGTATCAAATTCAAACCTTTATTTAGGCCTATAAAAGCCTGAAAAATATTATCACTCAATTTATCTGACTCATTATCAATTATTTTCCTATGAAGTATTACTTTGTTGTCTTCAATTACCAAAAATTCTGGTAATGGTGAAATAACATCTAGAAATAATAACATATGGTATTAACTAAATATATTTTCTTACAAATAATAAAAAGTGTTTCTTTGATATTTTTATTTATATCTGCAGTTAATGCTACAAATATAAAGAATTCCGCTACAGTTTTTATGTATCATAAATTTGGAGTATCTAAATACCCCTCAACAAGTGTAACAATTGAGCAGCTTGAAAGTCATATAAATGAACTTATTAAAGAAGAATATAATATACTTTCGCTAGATTTTATAGTTGATACAATAATTAATGATGGTGATCTTCCAAAGAACGCGATTGGTATTAGTATTGATGATGCCGATAAGTCATTTTTAGAAATTGGATGGCCATATTTTAAAAAAAATAATATTCCTGTAACACTTTTTGTGACTACTGGAACAATTGTTAAGAATAACAAAAACTACATAAATTGGGATCAAATAAGACAGCTTAAAAAAGAAGGAGTTACTATAGGTGCGCACTCACATACTCACGAACATATGCCTGACCTTGATATTGATGATGTAAAAACTGAAATTGAATTATCCAATAAAATATTTCTAAGAGAACTTGGCGAAATTCCTACTTTATTTGCATTCCCTTATGGCGAAACAAATAGTGAAATAATAGAATTAATAAAAGAATATAAATTTAAAGTTGCATTTGGTCAGCACTCAGGAGTTATTAATGAAACTTCTAATATGTATTATTTACCAAGGTTTTCATTAAATGAAAAGTATGGTGAAATAGAGAGAGTAAAATTTGCTGCTAAATCAAAAGGATTGGGTGTTTATGATTTTATACCAAGCAATCCTTCCATTAATGAAAATCCACCATTTATAGGATTTTCTCTTTTAGATGAAAAACTCTCTAATTCACTTAACTGTTTTATTTTTGATATGAAAGGTCAAGTTGAAAGAGAAATATTTAAATTTAATGAGAGAATTGAAATAAGATTATCTAGAGAATTATCTAAAGGAAGATCAAGAATGAATTGTACAGCTAAAGACTCTTCGGGAAAATGGAGATGGTTTGGACATCAATTTTATAATTAAATTAATAAGATATAACTTTTAAATCGTATTTATGAAAATTATTTTTTTCTATTACTGCATTTAAAGTATTAACATAATTGTTATCTTCAGCGTAAGTGTTTAACTCGCTGACTAAAAGACCTATTTCAGAGAAATTATTTTTATTTCTCATTACATTTCTGACTGCTCTAAAATTATTATAGGCATTGTGAGAGTTTATGTTTCTAAAGTAAGATGAAACACTGCTGTTGTATGAGTTGAACGATTTAATTAGATGTTTATCTCCATATTCTCTTTTCAAAGGGACAACTCCTTTAGATTGGTCATATGTATATTCGCCAAAAAGAGCGTTATACTCTTTAGCAAATCTAGATTTTCCCCAACCACTTTCAATCGCTGCCTGAGCTAATGCAATAGAGTTAGGTATCACATCAACATTTGATAATATTTCGTTAATTAAATCTAGTTTGTGTTTATTTGAGGAGTTAATATTATATTTTTTAGCAATATTGTTTAATTTACGGATTTCTTTACTGTTTAGTGTTTTAAAAGTATCTAACTTTATTTTAAGATCATTAACAAAATTTCTTGTAGTAATTATATTTTGATTTTCATTAATAATTATAGGTAAAACAGCTTTAACGAATTCTTTTTTATTTGTATCTAAATGATCATAATCAATATCTGACAGATTTGATATTAAGTCTAGTTTAATTTTGTTATCAATTTTAGATATGATTTTTGGGTTTAAGGGCTTAGACCTTATCTTTACTAAAAACTTACTACTCAAAACCTCAGAGATTGGGGGATCTTTTAAAGTGATTTCCTTTTCTGAATATAAAGTGTTTATTTGTTTGGAAGTTTTAGAATTGGTTTCAATAGAAATTTGATATAGTTTGTTATAACCTAAAAGGCCATTACTAATAAAAATTAATCCAACAAGTAGGGCTGGAAAACAAAAAAAATTTAGCAATTTATGCATCAACTGGTCTTACCTCTTGTACTTCGGGTACATAATGCTTTAACATATTTTCAATTCCCATTTTTAAAGTCGCAGTCGAACTTGGACAACCTGAGCACGCTCCTTGCATATGAAGATAGACAATACCATCTTTAAAACTGTCATATATTATATCACCACCGTCCATGGCAACTGCTGGTCTTACTCTTGTATCAAGTAATTCTTTAATTTGTTTAACGATGTCTGAGTCATTTTCATTTTGCAACAAAGACTCGTTACTTTTGTTTTCTTCTTTTGAAATAGTTTCATCATCCGAGTTATAGTGATCAATTATTGAGGCGAGGATTAATGGTTTCATAGTTTGCCAATCAATTGATTGACCTTTTGTAATAGTTATAAAATCACTACCAAAAAATACACCCTCAACACCCTCAACTTTAAATAACCTTTTGGCAAAAGGCGAGTTTAATGCTGAATTGACATCTTGATAGAAAGCTGTACCATCTTCCATAACTACTTTTCCAGGCAGAAACTTTAAAGTTTGTGGGTTCGGAGTCTGTTCAGTCTGAATAAACATAATATCCTATATATAGTTATTAATATGTCTTTCGTATGAATTTTGTTAAAAAAAAATAAAAATTTGGGGAATTTTTAGCCTAAAAAACCAATAATTTCTTTTGTTTTAGCTAAAACAGGTTCAGCAACGGTAATTGCCTTGTCTTTTCCCTCTTTTAAAACTGTGTCTATAAAAGCAAAATCGCTTTTTAGTTTGTTCATTTCTAAGGTAATTGGCTCAAGTTTTGATACAGCTAAATCAATTAAGTCCTTCTTGAATAAGGAAAATTCTTTGCCTTTATATTTGTTAATAATATCTTCTAGTGAATTATTTTGAAGTGATGCATAAATAGAGACTAAATTTTGTGCCTCAGGTCTGGAATTTAAATCTTTTACATACTCGGGTAAGGGTAATGGATCTGTTTTTGCCTTTTTTATTTTAAGAGTAATGTCATCTGCAGTATCTGTAAGCATAATTCGCGAATAATCAGATGGGTCCGATTTGCTCATCTTCTTAGACCCATCTCGTAAACTCATTACTCTTGTTGCTTGTCCAAAAATTAGAGGCTCCGGTATTGGAAATAAATCTGTCTTAAAATCATTATTAAATTTTTGTGCAATATCTCTGGTTAATTCCAAATGTTGTTTTTGATCATCACCAACAGGAACATGGGTTGCTAAATAAATTAAAATATCTGCGGCCATTAGTGTTGGGTAAGAAAATAAACCAACAGAAACATTCTCGCTATTTTTACCTGCTTTATCTTTAAATTGTGTCATACGGTTTAACCAGCCCATTCGTGCAACACAGTTAAATAACCAAGCAAGTTGTGCGTGTTGAGGAACTTGAGATTGAACAAAAATATTATTTTTTTTGGGATCAATACCTGAGGCTATAAATGCAGCTGTTACTTCTCGTGTTTTATCTGCTAACACTTTTGGATCTTGCCATACTGTTATGGCGTGTAAGTCAACTACACAAAAGAAACATTCATATTCTTTTTGGAGTGATACAAAATTTTTTATAGCGCCAAGATAATTTCCTAAATGTAAATCGCCAGAGGGCTGAACACCTGATAGAATTCTTTTTGTTGGTTTTTCCATTTTATTTTTTTAAATATTGTCTTAGTTGATTAATGGTTACAACTTTTAACATAATTACTAAGCCAAGATAAATAATTATAGTTAAAAAGATTAT
>MDSV01007225.1_pt1 | contig 16163 bp, 13 predicted proteins | sample 810851 | NCBI WGS metagenome assembly MDSV01 (sample SAMN05326640, study PRJNA326480) | marine metagenome | isolation source: seawater | place: Atlantic Ocean: North East | collected 2012 | reverse complement strand
TATGAAGGTACTGGATTCTTGAATTCACCGTATATCAATCGAGTTCACTAAAACTGCGAATAGAACCAAGCGTGCTAGTAAGGCGTTATTATCCTAAATTAGTTAATTCAGCGCAAAAAAGCGTTTTGATAGCCGTGGCATTACAAAAAATCACATTTTGTGGAGAAATTAAGAATACTCTGCGGGTTCAAATGTTCATACTTGCGCGTCGTTAAGATAACCCAATTAGCAAGAACCAATTAAGCATTTCGGAGAAATAAGTGCTGTCCTCGAAAATTCAAGTTAAGTTATTAACGACCCTCCTTATTGCTATAGTTTTCGTTCACACTCCTAATATAGCGGCACAGGATTTACCCACTACGGACGAAAATTCAACAGTTACCTATCCTGCAAGCTATTTTGATCAATATGAACCCTTCTCCGTTAGCGATATGCTTGATCGTATTCCTGGTATAACCGTAGCCAGGCAAGGTGGGCCCGGCGGAAGCACTAGCGGACCTGGCAGCTCACAAGGCTCAGAACGTCGAGGCCTAGGGCTTGGTGGCGACCAAGTATTAATCAATGGTCGCCGTATTGCTGGTAAGGAGAATGAAGGGAATAGTCAATTATCAAGAATCCCGGCAAATCAAGTTCAGAGGATTGAAATAATCCGAGGCACTTCTGGTGATCTCGATGTCCGCGGCGGCAACCAGGTAATTAACATAGTATTGCTAGAACTTGAATCAAGCTCCTCTGTTGCTTATGAAATAAATATGGATCATTACCATGATGGCGAATTAAAACCCGGAGGAAGCGTTTCCCTAAGTGGGCAAAATGGCGCTTTCGATTACTTACTCAGCGCAGAATCAGAGCCTCGCTGGGAGTATAGGAAAGGTTTCGAAACTAGTTTTCTAGCTGATGGCAGACCAAACGACTTCATAAATAAAAAACAGTACACCGATCAGCAACCCCTGACCCTCACTACAAATATTGGCTATCAAATTTCTGACCGAAACATTATGCATATAAATGCGCAATACAATCAGAACGATTCACCGGGAAGCGAAAATCGATTAATCACAAATTTACTCGTAAAACCTAACACACTAGATATTAAACTTGATGACATTTCCGTTGAGGAAGACTTTTGGGAAATTGGAGGTGACTTTGAACATACATTCATTAATGGTAACCGGCTTAAATCATTGTTCATTATCAATCAAAGAGACTCAAATCGCCTACGGGAGAGGTTTGACCTTGATAATAATCGCAGCAAAGATTTGTTTTTAAAAACATTTAATCAATATGAAGAACAAATCTTAAGATCATCTTATTCTATGAGCTTGAATTCAACTCAGGACATTGAGCTCGGAGTAGAAAGAGCACAAACCACATTAGACTCAACACTGGGGCTTGGATTATTAAGCGAAACAGGCTCCATTTCTGAAAGCTTTGGCGGGCTTACGCCAATAACAAATTCTGATGCAACCGTGGAAGAAGTTCGTTATGAAGCATTCGCGGTCCACAACTGGCGAATTAATAATCGCATGTCGCTGGAAAGCACATTAATTTTTGAAAAATCTACTATCGAGCAATCTGGTGATATTAAAAAAGAAAGAGATTTTGATTTTGTCAGACCCAAGATCGATTACCGATTTGACATTACTTCTTCTCTACAGTTTAGAGCGACGATAGAAAAAGATGTTGCTCAATTAAGTTTCAACGATTTCACAACAAATATTAATTCTCTTGATGATGACCAAAATTCTGTCGCTGGTAACCCTGACCTGCGACAAGAACAATCCTGGCGTTATGACGTGAATTTGGAGTACAGATTTGATAACAATAATGGAGTACTCAATTCAAACCTTTTCTATCATGACCTTGAAGATGTAATTGACAAAATTAATGTATCTACGGCAAAGAGTATTCAATCGGCAAACGGTAATATTGGTGATGGAAAACGTTATGGAGGAAGTTTTGATGCGAGTCTACGGCTAGCAAGTTTTAATTTGCCGCAGCTTCTGCTGACTTCTCGTATCGAAGTAGAAGACGGAGCCGTTGCAGACCCTTTTCTTAGTATTGATCGGCGCTTGCTGCGACAAGGTCGGGGTCAATATCGATACGGTTTTCGACACGATATGACCAGCAGAAATATCAACTATGGTATTAATGTAAGCGGCAGCTTTGAAGGTGGCTCCATAGTTTATGATATTGATAAAATCGAAAAATATGATATGGATGATTTCATCATGGCATTTATAGAACTGCAAGGTTGGGGCGGTCTCACCTACAGATTCGAAGCAACGAATTTTCATGAACAAGAAAGATGCCGTGTTCGGTCCCGCTATATCGGTGGGACAATAGCAACTGGTTCTTTCAATGAAATCGAAAATTCTTGCAGCCAAGCTGGCGAGAAATATGCAATAAAAGTCCGTGGAACTTTCTAATAGCCACCTTAATTAACCCTCTAAATTAATGAGTTAATTTCCGTTAAAGTTTTAAGCTTTATGGGCGATAACGCGACTCTGCTTCGGAATTAAAATCAGTTTAGCTAACATCTGAAATATGGCAATTTTGCCACCACATTTGCACAATTTGTTACAGTTCTTCTAGAAGGTCATGGCTATAATTCGGGCTCTTTCGCAAGAACCAATATTCTAAGCAAGAAAAACACGTCACCTACGCCCTGGAAGAAGTCAATTCAAAAAAGATTCTCCGAGGCGTAAAACCAAAAACTGTTTTTTCACGTTGTATACGTATTGCCAATTATCAAAAGATTTAGCGGTCCTAACAATTTAAAACGAGGTTTTTAATGGTTGCAGCTGCCCCTTCAAAATTTCTTAAAGCTAGCATCCTATCCCTAACTATTGCCTCTTCGGTTGCCGCAGCTGCTCAACAGGGAACTCAAGCGATCGTGGAAGGCTCGTCGATAATCTATGAAGCTGTTTTTTTCGCTGAGTTTTCTCCCGTTAATGTAAATGACATGATCGATCGAATTCCTGGCGTTAACCTCGCCATGAACAATCGCGGCGGCGGGAATAGGAGAGGTCTGGGTGCTGGCGAAAACGAAATCCTTATTAATGGACAACGTCAGACTGGCAAAAGCAATGAAGGTCGTGACCAGCTAAGCCGGCTATCTGCCGACCAAGTAGATTACATCGAGATCATCCGCGGCACTTCCGAAGAGATGGATATTAGGAGTGGTGGGCAAGTAGTCAATATAGTGCTGTTAGACTCCCGTTCACGCTCCAGCATCACTACAGAAGCCAATATGGACCGATATCATGACGGCACTTTTGATCCGGGCGCCAAATTGTCTTGGACTGGCCAATCAGGATCCTTTAATTATTTGTTCCATCTAGAAGGTGAGCCTAGGTACCAGAATCGCCTCAGCAAAGAATATAGCCGTGATCCGGATGGCGACTTACTCGAAACACGTTTTGAAGACAGCACTCGTAAACAGACTGACTACGAAACCAGTTTTAATATTGGTTATCAATTCGATAACAGTCTAGTGCAATTAAATGGCTTATACGGTGGTGACTGCGCACCAGAAGATAAAGAGCGCCTTATCAACGACTATAGCAATACTAGCATCGTGTCTCTACTGGAAAAAGAAGACATTGATCGCTGCCGCGAAAACTGGGAAATAGGCGGCGACTATGAATATGAATTTAGGAACGGTGGCAAATACCGCTTTTTGTTTATCGTAAATGATGGCCAGTGGCTGCAAGAGCGCGACCGCTTCGAAATCTTAGACGATCGCGAGAAAAAAGATTTGTTTCTTTACAATAATGGGCGAGATCAAGAAAGAATTTTTAGAACCTCTTACACCTTTGACCCAATCCTTAATCATGGTCTCGAGCTCGGAATTGAGCGCGCACAAACCCTCAGAGATGGAAATTTACGATTGGGGCTAGACCTGGGTGGCACACCCTCACCAGAACATGGCTTCTTAACAGCTGTCACTGTTGATAATTCCAACTCCACTGTTGAAGAAGTTAGGTATGAAAATTTCTTAGTTCATAACTGGCAAATTAATGATAAGTCCTCCCTCGAAAGCTCACTAATTTATGAGACTTCGACAATTACTCAGACAGGTGATGTCTACAACGAAAGAGATTTCGACTTTGTGCGCCCCAAATTAGATTATCGCTACAATATCAATCAATCGATGCAATTGAGGGCAACAGTAGAAAAGCTTGTCTCGCAACTTAGTTTCTCAGATTTTATGGCCTCTTCTGATAGCGATGACGACGACCAAAATACACAAGCTGGCAACCCTCAAATAGTTCAAGAACAACATTGGGAATATTCACTTAATTTAGAATATCGACTTCCTAATAGCATTGGTGTATTGAATTCTGAGATTTATTATCGCGATTATGAAGATGTAATCGATCGAGTTGATGTCTCCACTGGACCTGATGATTTGCGCTCAGCGCGGGGTAATATAGGTGGCGCGTATCGCTACGGCATGAATCTTGATGCTAGTTCTCGACTTGGTTACATTGGCTTACCGAGCGCGTTACTTTCTCTTGGTATTAGCGTACAAGATTCTGAAGTTACTGATCCTTTTTTAAACATTAAACGTCGAATGCGATATAACTCACGCTGGTTTGGAAGAGCGAGTTTTCGACATGACGTTACCCGCTGGGATATGAGCTACGGGTTCAACTATTTTAATTCTGACAATGACAGTGATGCCCGTCAGCAAATCGACATAAATGATATTGAAAGAGATATTAGAGATTATGGTCTAATGCTCTTTGTTGAGAAGAAAGCCTTTAACGATATTACGTTCCGCTTAGATGTACGCAATGCAAATGATCCATTGCGCTGTCGTGAACGCACTAGATTCTTGGGGGCCACCATCGGCGGCATTGTCGAAGAAGTTGAAAACTACTGCTCTCAAGATGGTCCTGTTTATGCCTTAAAAATAAGGCATACTTTTTAGACTACAGAGCTCTAAAACGAGTAGTGAAAAAATTGAATGTTAGAAACTCACCTGCAAATAGTGGACTCAAAGAACACTGAAATATTTACTCGGGCTTGGTAAAGATCATCATATGTTGCCAAGGAAGAAAATCAAGCGTATCGGTCCATTCCAGACCAAACACACTCATTTCTTTGACAACTTGCTCTTCAGTCATTTTATGTAGGGGGCGAATGGGCACCGACGCATCTTCCCCACGGTACTCCAGTAGAAAAATCCTGCCGCCTGGCTTTAATGCCTTATTGATGCCATCAATCATCTCGAAAGGGTGGGAAAACTCGTGATAAGCGTCCACCATGATGGCGGCATTAATAAAGTTTTCAGGTAAATTTGGATCATCCACCTGCCCCAATACGCCTTCAATATTGGAAACTCTTTCCTCTTCTTTTTGATTTTCGATCAGCTCCAACATTTCTGGCTGAATATCCACGGCCAAAACTTTCCCCTGAGGGACTTTTTGCGCAATACGAAAAGAGAAATAACCAGAGCCCGCACCAATATCCGCCACCACATCATCAGCTCGTAATTCCATGTTCTCAACCACTGAATCAGGCATTTCTTCACGAATGCGTTCGGGGCGATTTAGCCAGCCGGCGGCCCGATGACCCATAACAAATGAAATCTCTCTGTCCATATAGAATTTACCGATTCCAGTAGTACGACGCTCGGGAGCTTCAATATAGCCAGGATGTTCGGCACTATAGCCAACTGACAAAAGCAGCAAAGGGCTTACTAATATGAAGGCTTGGACCATTCCTTTTAGCGTTTTCATAGTTTTCTCTTGAGCTCACGTTCTATAAACGAATTCGTTATAAAGTAGTCAATTGTAAATCAGCATCACAAAAAAGTAAGCTCACCAAGTGACTAAATTGCAATCGATTAAGACTAGGCATACTAGCCGCTCTATCCCTCTTAATTAATAAAATCGGAGCGACGCTTAAGACGCACATTCTGTTTGAGGTTTTTGTCTGCAGGATAACACCCAGTACTGAAAAATTCTAAACTTCTTATAACTCAAAACCTTAGTAACTTTCCAAACGACTTCGCATTTAGAATAGGCTATTCAAATTATGAGGGCCAACCTATTAACTCTTCAGGGAGTAAGAGCTAGAGTCGAGTTAACAATTTCCCGAAGTATTAGTGACCTATGCTAATATGCTGACCGGAACTAGGATAAATGCTGCAAACTGGAAGCACTATGTCAAAAGTCTTGGAAGGAATACGGGTATTGGATTTCGGTCGTTATATCGCCGGACCTTATTGTGGAACATTGTTGGGCGACTTGGGTGCCGAAGTTATTCGGATTGAAAAAATAAATGGCAGCGAAGATCGCTTTCTTTCTCCTATATCAGACAAAGGTGACGGTGCGTTGTTCATGCAAATGGCGCGCAACAAGCTGAGTATGACCCTTAATCCGATGAAACCCGAGGGCAGAGAAATAGTTCAAAAGCTCGTTGCTACTGCAGACGTCGTAGTAGCAAATCTTCCTCCTGATACCCTCAAGACTATGGGTTTAGACTATGAGAGCCTAGCGGCTATTAAACCCGATATTATTCTCACCATGATTTCTGCTTTTGGGACCGGTGGTCCTTATGCCAACAGGGTCGGTTTTGATGGTCTTGGACAAGCGATGTCCGGCAATATGTATATGTCAGGAACTCCAGACCAACCAGTGAAAGCTTATGCACCTTTTATCGATTTCGGTACTGCAAGTCTTTCTGCATTCGGCACCATGGCCGCCTTATTTGAAAGACAAAAAACTGGCAAAGGACAGATAGTAGAGGCCTCCCTGTTTAATACTGCACTTACCATGATGAATGGAACAGCCATTGAACAGGCTGCCATAAAAAGAAATAGAACCGCGACGCTCAATCGTTCGCAAACATCGGCTCCGGCTGACACTTTCAAAACAAAAGATGGCTGGGTGCTCGTCCAGTCTGTAGGCGGCCCTTTATTTAAACGATGGGCCGATCTAATGGGCGAAGACCACTGGCTAGAGGATGAACGCTTTAAGGATGATATCTCTCGCGGCGATAATGGCGAAGCAATTAGCGAGCGACTCGGTGCTTGGTGCGCAGAACGCACTTCTCAAGAAGTTTTGGAGGCCATGGAAAAAGCGCGTTTACCTGCAGGGCCAGTGCTTTCACCTCAGCAAGTCTTAGACGATCCGCATATTGCCGCAAAGGGTTTGTTCCAGCCCGTCGAATACCCAGGTTTAGATATTCCCGCGCCACTTATGAAGACACCTGTTGAGCTCTCCGAAACCCCTGGCGAAATTCGGACTCGTCCACCGACATTAGGCGAGCACACAGATCAACTTATGGAAGAATTGGGTTACTCTGCTGAGGAAATTAGTGATCTAAGAGAAAAGCGCATCGTTTAAGAGACTTTTAATCAAAGCTCTCAGCATTTCAGGTTAAGCTCCCTCCTGAATTTCTGCCGATCCTGCAGCCAGCGTTTCTTGTAAAGTTCTCGCGCATCCCCTAGGGGTATAAGCCTTCAAACGCAGTTTAGGCTTGCTATACTGTTTAACACGAGCTGTTTTAGCGGCCATTAAGTCATCATTGGAGTCATTGCCACGAAATTTATCCAGCACCTCATCACAATACAGGTTCTAAAACCAATAGTGTCAGCGATACTGATCTAAACTCTCTAGTCAAATCCAAATTCACTAAGATGATTAGCCCCTCATAAAAATTCGCGGAAGAGTGATTTCGAATAATGGCAATGTGTGAGAGCCGACCCCTGCTAACAGCAACTCCTAGTCTGTAATGGCATAGACGATAACGCTGCTTTCTCTAGAAGGACCTAATCCTGGAGCTCGAACTGTCAACATTGGCCCGGTACCAACTGCAATGTATTGTTTTCCATTAACGCCATAAGAAATGTGCCCTCCTCCTATTGGCGCACCAGTATAGATTCTGCGCAGAACTTCACCAGTACTCGCATCCATTAATAATAGATTGCCTTCTATAGTGCCAGTTATTATCAAGCCACCTGCCGTGGCGGTAACAGCACCTGTGTTCGGATATGGTGTTTGATGCCGCCAACGTACATCACCTGACTCGACATCGACAGCGGTAATCCAGCCCGACATTTCACCTTCGGGAGTTACTGACCCCCCCATAAACAACTGACCTGGAATATACTCGACCCGCTCAGCAGCAGTAAATCGACTGCAGTAATCTATCGCAGAGGTAATCAGGATTTTTTCTTGCTCATGAAAAGCGGGGCTGCTCCACAACACTCCGCCGGTAACTCCAGGACAAGCAACAACCCCTTCTCGAGTGACTGGCACATCCTGATTTAACAAAGTCGTTATCGCAGTTTCATATATAGGTTCATGTGTTTTTTTATCGAGGGTCCTCAGAACACCATCCTTACCAACTGTTGCAATGAAATCGTCAGATACATTATTTATTCCTGCTTTTAACACTGGAGTGACTTGCGTCAGATCCCAATCATGATCGTCATTGGGCACTATTGAGCGATGCCATTGTAGTTCTCCAGATTGAATATCGAGGGCCACAATACTATTGGTATAAAGATTTTCACCAGGCCTTAAGTATCCTGGCAAATCCGGTGCCGGATTTGTCACAGCCACATAAACTTCATTTTGCTCGAGATCAAAGCTCAGTGGTGTCCAGACGGCACCCCCTCCAAGTTTGATGTTTTCTGGATTACCCCAACTGGGTCCACCTCCTGCAGCGGCTTCAGGAACTGTATAAAACTTCCAAATTAAATCACCATCACGTAATGAAAAAGCACCAAGCCAACCCGAGATTGCATTTTCACTGCCCGCCGGCCCAATCAATATCATGTCATCAAATATCGAGGGTGGCATGGTAAAGGTTTCACCTAACCAAGGATCAGCTACTTGGCGCGCCCACAACAGATTCCCATTCGCGGAATCAAGTGCGAACAAATAACCATCAGAAGTTCCCCTTACAACATAACCATCTTTGATCGCTACACCGCGATTATTAGGCCAGACAGTTCGGTCTTTTGGCTCCCAGTAGTGGGTCCATATTTCCCGACAGGTTGCTGCATTTATTGCAGAGGTTCTCTGGGCGTCAGTTACGTACATTGTTCCTTCATGGACGATTGGACCAGTTTGCATAGGAAGATTGCTGTAAAATTGATAAGCACATACCTGTCCAAGTTCGGCCAAGTTACTTGTAGCAATTTCTGAAAGTGGCGAATAACGCACCCCTGCATAGCTGCGATTATGATGCAACCAATCATTTTGACTAGTTCCCGCATTTCGGAGATCTTCCATACTTGGCCCCGTGCCAGTAGGTTCAATTCCGTAAACTCCCTCGATAAATGTTGCCGCTATGTCTAGCGCATCATCTGCGCGAGATATGGGAATCCCAGCAAGATACGCATAATCATTCCGAATCGATTCCGAGCCTTGTAAAACGCTATTACTGCCTAAAATAAAAGCAAGGACATCCAGATTTTCAGATTCGTCTAGGTTACCTTCCATACGCGGCGGCATGGTAGTGGAAATAACAGTAAAAAGATCAGCAACGTTTACACCGAAGTTAGACCAGGTTTTCCGAAATGAGGGACCCACCAATGCTCTTGCCGCACCGCCTTCAAGATCATTACCATGACAAACTGCACAGTCTCTACTGTAAAGTTGAGCACCTTTTTCGAACTGTTCTTCCGTAAAAGTACCAGTTCCTGGCGCTTCTGCGGCAAAGCTATTCATTGTTAATAAACTTAAGCTTATCAATAGCTTAAAATGAAGTATTAGTATTTGAGCATTATGAATATTCATTCTTCCTAGCTCCTAAAAGATAGCATTGCAACTCAATTAAGGATTGTTGAAAAAATATACTGCAGCTGTATACATTGCCTCTACCCCTGCTTTCACCGACTTTGGATCGATAAAGAAAAAAGGTGAGTGGTGAGGAGGAGCCGCTATTTCACCTGCCTCTATTCTTATCATAATATCTTCTGGCGTTCCTCCTACCGAAAAGAAGATACCTGGTACTTTATGTTCAGTTCGAGTGAAAAAAGCAAAATCTTCTCCGCCCATGCCCGTGCGCTCTGAAGTCTCTAATGGGTTATAACCTAATTGTTCAGTCCACGTCGGCAACAGCTTATGGACTGCATCATAGTCATTAACTGTAGTAGGTGTGCTCTCAAATCCGACTCTGACTATCGGCAACAAATCGTTGGGTAAACCATTCAACCTCCCAATGTTAAATGCTGTATCTCTGATACTCCCTAGCACCTGCTCACGGACATCTTCTGAATCAGTTCGGACCGTTAATTGCAAATTAACTTCATCAGAGATGATATTGTGCTTATTACCACCTTGAAAAGAACCTACAGTGATAACTGCCGGTGAAAAAGGATTAATCTGTCGACTAATTATGCCCTGTAAAGCTATAACTAATTGTGAGGCAACATAGATTGGGTCAACTGTTTGTTGAGGGTAGGCTCCATGTCCACCAATTCCTCTAACCTGAATGTCTACGCTATCAACGCTGGAATACATAATACCGTCACGAATTGAAATTGCACCGCTCGGAATGCCAGACGAAACATGAAGACCCAAAGCGTAATCAGGTACTCCAAAACGTTCATATAAACCATCGTCTAACATTGCTTTGGCACCATTAATAATCTCTTCTGCCGGCTGTCCAACCAGCATCACTGTCCCACTCCACTTATCTCGATTGTCCATCAACATCTTGCTAGTACCCACTAATGAAGTCACATGCATATCATGACCGCAGGCATGCATCACTGGCATCTCATCACCATCTAGATTTACTTGTCTAGCCCGAGACATGTAAGAAAGGCCACTATCTTCCAGAATAGGTAGGCCATCCATATCAGCACGAATCATTACCAACGGACCTTCCCCATTCTCGATTATGCCCACTAAACCAGTTTCACCCACTCCCTCAGTCACAACAACCCCAAGCGCCCTCAGCTCTTCAGCCAATCGTGCGGCAGTTTTGTTTTCTAAAAAGCTTAGTTCCGGGTTTTGATGAAACCAGACAAAAAGATCTTCCAAGTGATCATCATAATGCTGCTCTATCGCCATTTTTATTGCCTGGTCCGCAGCAAAAATTGAAACTGAGAAAAAACAAAATAATAAGGTAATTAAATTCCTCATTTGGATTGCTAGCCTCTTTGTATAAAATCTTTTCATAGCTTGGCTCAATTAAAATTCACAGAGAAAGGGAGAGTAAAGGACCTTTAACTTTTTGAAAAGTAGAATTCACCCTGCTCCTCGGTTAATCTTGCTAGCATATTCAAAACGCGCGAGGAATTTCGCCATGAATTCAAGCCAGTCACGTCGCCAGTTCTTGCAGGGATCAGCAGCGATCTTCCTAACTGCAGCTGCCAGCCATACTAAACTTAACAATGCGCAATCAATATCTTCAAGCAGTGAAGAAAACTATTGGTCTATTGTCAGATCTCAATTTGCATTTGACGAGTCTGCGGTGCCGATGAACGCTGCCAATTTGTGTCCATCTTTTCGCTCTGTATCTGAGGCAGTTACGGCTTTGACCTACGATATTGACCGAGATTGCTCTTTTAATAATCGAGCCAAATTTAACGCGCTGTTAGAAGAATCTCGTGCGGCCGTCGCAAATCAACTTAATGTAAGTCGCGACGAGGTCGCATTAGTGCGCAACACTAGTGAGGCTAACAACATTATCAATAATGGGCTTGCTTTAGAGTCCGGTGATGAAGTGATTCTTTGGGATCAGAACCACCCAACCAATAATATCGCCTGGGATGTACGAGCTTCACGCTATGGGCTGAATATTAAAAAGGTAGCCACATCTGCTGATCCGGTAAATGCTCAAGAACTTATTGATACATTCGTGTCACACTTTAGCAATCGAACCAGGGTGCTTTCATTAACACATGTATCAAACGTTAGCGGAATAAAACTTCCTATAAAGGAGCTAGTTGAGGCTGCTCACTCGAGGAATATTTATGTACATGTTGACGGCGCTCAAGTTTGGGGGGCAATGGCACTTGATCTGCGTGACTCGAATGTAGACTCTTTTTCCGCAAGCGCGCATAAATGGTTTATGGGGCCCAAAGAAGTCGGCCTACTTTATGTGAAAGAAAGTAATATTGATCGAATTTGGCCTAACATTGTAGCGCCAGGCTGGGGTGATGAAGTTGATACGGCATTAAAGGGTGCAAGAAAATTTGAATCATTAGGACAGCGGGACGACTCTGCTCTTGCTGGTATTGGTATTGCCGCTCACCAGCATGACTTAATCGGCACAGAGCGTGTTGAAGGTAGAGTTGTGAGCCTTTCTCAGCGCTTAAAGGAAGGTATTACCGAACTCGGATTAGAGTTGGTGACGCCAATGGACCCCAAACTAAGCTATGGTGTTTGTATTACGCGCGCACCCTCCGGCGAAGGCGGCACTATAACTGACCTTCTGTACAGAGATCACGGTATAGCAGGCGCAGCTACTGGAGGTATTCGTCTTTGCCCAACGATCTACAACACGCAAGATCACATTGATCGAGCAATTGCAGGTCTTAAAAAACTAATGGCGTAGGTTCAACAAAATGAAAAGCAAACTCGTTCTTATTTCACTTCTTCTCGCTTTTTTAACTATAAATAGCGACATATCTATTAATGTTGAGGCTCAAGAAACAGAATATCAACTGCAAGGTATGCAAACTCAAGAAAGGATCCCTAGGGATATTCACAGAGACTCAATGGCGCGATTACCCCAAGTACAGCGGGACGACCTAGACGAAAATGGTCGTGATGCCTTTGACACTTATGTCAGACCCGGCACTGGCTATGAAACAGGTTTGAGAGGTCCCGTGGGGATGTGGATGCATAGTCCGATTCTAGCCAAAAACGTATTTGATGTTAGACAGCGCGTTCGTTATGGAACACCAAAAGACCAACGTCTAACAGAATTAATTATTCTCTCAACTGCGAGAGAAATTAGTAATCAATATGAATGGTCCGCTCATGAACCATTAGCCCAAACTGCAGGTCTAGAACAAGAAATTATCGAAGTTATAAAATATCGCAGAGATCTGAATTCTCTACCACCAATTGATGGATTTGGAGAAACTGAATTAACACTAGTGCAATTTACTCGAGAGCTTGTCAGTGAAGAAAAGGTAAGTGAAGAAACTTTTGTCCGCGCAATCGATCTCTTTGGCAATGAAGGATTAGTCGATATCGTCGGCTTGATCGGTTATTACAACTTTGTCGCGATGACTCTAAAAGCCTTTGATGTGCAGCGACCCATTGACAGTGAGTTATTATTGCCCATTTCATCAAATTGAAGCCTATTTGAGAACTAGTGTTTGGCTGTTTGAATGTAGATTATAGTTTTACGTTACTGGCATCCTTGGAGAATTGCTTACTTCACAGAGAGAGCCTTTTAGGGTGTTTACTTACAGTAAATCTAATTTATCTGGGTACAAAATCAGAGGAGATTAAAAGAATGGCTAAAGGTTACTGGATTAATCATGTTGAGGAAATTATTGACCAAGAGGCGTTTGGAAAATATGTTACGAAGTGGAATGCTCTTGTTGAACGAGGCGAGGCCAAAATGATTGCTATTGGCCCAGTAGCAAAAACTCAAATAGGCAAGAAAGACATGCAATTTGCGGCAGTAGTCGAATTTGAGACATTCGAAAAAGCGATGTCTTTTAAAAGTCATCCTGATTATGTCGATGCACTCAAAGAGCTTGGAGCTGACGAAACTGTATCAGTAAAAAGGACAAGTTGTGTGGTGAGTGGTTAAAAACCGTTACTCATTATTTCCGTAGCAAACACACTCCATCTTCTAGGCAAGGGTACAAACTAACTATTCACCAATATTCTCATTCCCTAAGACTATGTGCTGACTTTTATGGCCGGCCAAAAAATTAAGATTTGGCTAATTCTTTTCTTAATAATATCTCTAATACCACCGCCGCAATTATTAGAGCTGGAATATCTCCTAAAAAGTGACCTCGCTCAGTTGTATCAATTAAAGCCTGATAAAACATTATGAGGCCATGAGCCAAGCTGCTGTAGATAACAAATCTAATGAAAAGTATATGCTTCAGCGGGTCTTTTGATGCTTGAAAAATCATCATGAGACCCATAACCAGGTAGATCCCAACGATCATTAACTGATACTCAGGTTGCGCTGGAGACCAAGCCCAACCGCCAAATAAATTGATTTGAAAGAGACCGTAGACTGAGCAAAAAACGATACCAAAACCTATCAAAGAAACTCTTAAAAGACTCATTGTTATTCTTGCTCCTTTCAAAATAGTTTGTAACTGATCTTCAATAGACTACTGCTTAAAGACTGTCTTGTCACTAGCCCTTTGAGCCCCTTAATAATACCTCATAAATCACAAACAATATGCCCCACCTGATCGATTCCAATCATGATCTTTTACTTAATTAAAACTGCTTCAATAGAATCGAACACGAATGAGCCTCCCGTTTGAGAAATTGGTAGTCGATTTGAATGATGCTCAGCATTTAATGAATAGGGCCCTTCTCCTTTATGAATATACAGCTTGCTGCTAGAAAAAGTTGCTTGTTGAACGGCTCCGTCTTTAGTAAAAACCACCTCAAGAGTATCTCTACAGTTCGAATCCCTTGATCGTGAGTCAAAGTCAGAGAGCTGAAGACCAGATGAAGTTAATAGAAACCCCAAAGTATATTTTCTATTTTCAGGATCATTTATTAATTCTACGCAGTCAGAGATTAACTGTTTAGTCTGATTATAAAATCTAGTACCAATTAATTCACTGGAAAAGTCAGCTTCATGAAGAGTTAGTGCAGCCTTAATAACTTCAGCCCAGATATCATACCCAGCATCATTAAGATGCAAGTCATCAGGCAGGTAAATGTCTTTACGGATATCACCATTCTCATCTAATAAAAACTTAGACATATTGATGTGAAAAATATTTGAATCTGTTTTAGCTATCTCAGCAAAGCCATTGTTCACTTCTTCCGCAAGTACCCAAAGATGCGAGCGAGCGATGCTGGGCTTTATATCTAGAAGATACAGTCTTGTCTCAGGAAGATCGCGATCCAAATTAGCTATAAGACTGACCAGTTGATTAAGGATCGTGGCAGGGGACAAGCCCCAAGCAAGATCATTATCTCCTTCATAAAGCACAATCGCACGCGGCGCATATTTAAGAATGACTCGCTCATAGTAGTGCAACAAATCGTTCATTACACTACCGCCAAACCCTCGCGGGATGATATTTAGCGGAGCAAGATCTGCAGGAGCGTCATCATTCCAAAAACCGATACTTGAACTACCAACTAATAAAATAGCATTTTTAGAGGGAGGGGAAATGAAGTCTGCATTCTCGAATCTTTCTATTGACGCTTCGTAACGAGCTGGATCAGGTTGAATTTGACCATGGGCAAATGAATTAAGGAAAGGTGTTAATAGCAGAGCAAATAATAGGTGATTATTAGAATTCTTCATAAGAGAATTATAATTGCAGATCTTTACTTTTTCGGAGCATTAGATATTCAATTTGATTCCGTCGCTGAAGTAGACTCCCCAGAGTCGGCCTTCTGGTTCGCCTTTAATGAACCGAATAGCCTCTTAGCACTTTTTTTGACTTCATCAACTGTAGTATCTGCCTGAATATTTTCTTTTAGCTCTCCTTTTGGAGACGATACGTCTTTGTTATCTTTCTTAGAATTTTTCATACATATTTTCCTAAAAGGTATGATACCTCATACTAAAAATAACCAAACTTATATTGGCAGGCGGACTGAGTGAAGAAATTCTGACATATGACAAAATCAAATTCTAGTCCAAGAACTCTAGCATGAGACTATTAAGGAAAAATAGATCAGTGACTTGATAATGTCATGCAAGAACTGTATACCAGAGCCTATTATTAAATTGAAGCGGATAACCCGCAATTTTTAATATTAACGAAAAACAACATTTCCAATACTTAATATAGAGGATGCAATAATGTCAGAAAAAATTGATGACTTCCGCTTCGTTCACGTTTCTAACACTTACTCTCAAAATACTGAAGGACAATTAGTCAGCCAAGTAAATATGAAATCTGAAACTGATATGGCTGTTTATGGTGAGGTTTGGTCGACCCTTACTTTTTTACAGAATTATGAAACGCCAGATGCTGAAAGCGGCGAAGTCAGCTTCGCGGGCGAAGC